>Ga0187833_10000714_pt1 | contig 38427 bp, 37 predicted proteins | sample ETNtaG_37_FD_167968 | JGI IMG/M metagenome (GOLD analysis project Ga0187833, IMG submission 167968) | Marine microbial and viral communities from oxygen minimum zone, Eastern Pacific Ocean - ETNP2014_SV_400_PacBio MetaG (Illumina Assembly) | ecosystem: Environmental > Aquatic > Marine > Hypoxic...
TTGCGAGGGCATATGAACCAGACGGATTCCCCACGCCTGTTGATCAGGAAGGCTCCCGATGACCGAGGTATCGACCGTTCCAGGAGAGAGATACCCCCACCATGTGCGCCGCGACGAGATCGTCGACTACCAGACCTACGAAGACGAGCGTGAGGCGTTCCGGCAAGCGGCCATGGCCATCAAGGCCCCGCGCCGCATCCACCTGGGCGACCACCTGACGTTCTTGTTCGAGAACCACGACACGATGCGCTACCAGATCCAGGAGATCATGAGGGCGGAGAAGATCGTGCGTGAGGCCGCCATCGCCGAGGAGTTGGAAACCTACAACGGTCTGCTCGGTGGAAGCGGCCAGCTCGGCTGCGCCCTGCTGATTGAGATCGACGACGAAGCTGAACGTAGGCCGCTCCTAGAGGCCTGGTTGGGGCTGCAGGAGTGCCTGTATGCCGAGTTGGCCGGCGGCAGTCGTGTCCGGGCCGAGTACGACTCCAGTCAGGTGGGTCGGGGTCGCCTCTCGGCCGTCCAGTACCTGAAATTCACCCTCCCGGAGGCACCGGTGCGCCTAGGCAGCGACTTTCCTGTTCTGGAGCTTTCAGTGGACCTGGACTCTGAAACCCGGACAGCCCTGTCCGCAGACCTGGCCGCCACATTCATCTAGAAACAAACTCCGCTCGGCTAGACCGACAACACGACCTCCGCGGACCCGTCCAGGATCGACAGGACCTCGTCTCGGGCAGCAGACGGCACACCGAAAGCAACCCTAGGTATTTCGGACCAAGCAGGTCGTGCGAGAATCCCACATTCTTGAAGAGATCCGTACCTATAACCAAATGCTGGACGGGTCAGGGCGCCTAGGTTGCGTTCCTCTAATAGGAATTGAGGAAAGAGGCCCATCGTATGCCTCTCCTCAAGAAGTGGATAAGCCTCCAAGAACATCTCCTTGTCGAACTGGTCGACAGAACCCGCCCTTACACCGAATACGACCCGGCGCAGGTCGGCGACGCCGCCTTCCGGCCCTTCAGTACCTGACGTTCAGCCTGCCTGACGACCCAGTCACCCCAGGCTGTGACCTACCAGCGCTAGAAGGCATAGTGGCCCTTGACGAAGGGTAGCGGCCCGCTATGGCGGAGGACTTGGGCAGCACAAAACAGGACAGCCAGCGGGTTCGAGTAGCGGCCAGAGGACCCGATAGATCCAGGGGATCTCCGAGCCGAGCTGGTAGCGGAGGCTTGTTCAGACCTAGATGACCGGAACACCACCTAGTCAGATCGGTTATTCGTTCGGTCCACTACAAGTCAAGAAGGGCTTGGGTTATCACCAATCAGCCTTGTCAAACCAGCTCATGACCTCAGCACTGCGGCCCTCCGTAGGATCCACCCTGAGAGCAGCAGAGCAGGCGCTGCCATACACAATGCTGCTGTGCGGGGACCGGCGAGTGATTCAAGACTGCCGTCGATGAGACTCGCCAGTGGTCGAATCCCAAAAAATGACATGCTCCAGATGGCCATTACACGACCCCGATGCTCTTCAACGATCAATGCATGGATCATCGTGGTTGCCAGAGTTACCGCCGTCAGATAGCCGACTCCAGCCAAGACGAGACTCACAAGACCGACCTCGGCCGTTGAGGACAGGCCGAAGCATGCAACGCCGACTCCAAGCAGCCCCAACGCCAGTCCGACGATCCGAATTGATGCAGTTACTCGATGGGCGACAAAACTCACACCGATGATCGCCCCTAGCCCAAAACCGCTGACAAGTATCCCGGTATATGAGTCCGGTTGAGCAAATACGGTCGTCGAAAAGACTGGCGTGAGGGTAGTCACTGGGTCAGCCGCCATGGACACTACGGCGACCGAGACCATCATGAGGAGCAAGGTAGAGCTTGACCTCACCACCCTGAGGCTGTCCAACAATGGAGCTCGCCTCGATCGAACGAAATGTTGTGGTCTGGGTTTTACGGCGAGGAGCGCGATCAGAACGGCAAGAAAGGAGACGGAATTGAGCATAAACGCCCATGTGAATCCAAGTCCTGCGATCACGAATGCTCCGGCAATAGGACCAACCGCTCTTGCCAGATTGAAAGTTGACGCATTCAGGGCGACCCCTACCGCTATGTCCTCTTCGTCCACAAGTGAAGGAAGTAGCGCCTGGGTGGCTGGAACGGAAAGGGCGTGTCCAAAGCCAATACCAAGGGCACATCCCACCAGAATGGGAACGGTGACTTGCCCGAGGAGAGACAGCAGGGCCAGGATCGCAGCAATCACCGCTGAGCTTCCCTGGGCAACAAAGAGGATTCGCCTTCGGTCGTAACGGTCAGCAGCCGACCCTGCCCAAGGTGCGAGGAGCACCGGCCCAAGAAACTGGGCAGCGTTCACTAGTCCAACGAAAAAGGTAGAGCCTGTCAACCGGAAGATGAGGATCGCCTGGGCAATGTTCTGCAGCCAGGTGCCCGTTGCTGAGACGAAGTTACCTGAGAAGAAGAGGCCGAAACGGCGCTTTCGCAATACCCTCCAGGTCGGCGGCCCGGTACCTAATCGATCTGGTACCTCGGTCATCGCGGCATAATCGGCAGAACCACGTGGGATGGATTGTCGGCATCGTGAAGGATCGTGTCAGAGCCAAACTTGAGCCCATAGAAGTGGCTGTAGTTCCCATCGGTCACCGATGAGTCTCCGTTAGTGAGCTGAAGACGTATCCGGTTCCCGGTCACGAATACGTGGGCGATTGGCCAGACTTCGATGTCGAACCGGTAGACCTTCCCAGGCTCAATGGGCTTGGGGTCTCGGTGGGGGTGAAAGGGGCGACCAATCGTTGAACGGGATTCATCGAGTTCCCGATGAGAGGCCCGGAGCCATCCACGGGCGAGCAAGACATCACGGTGGTTCTGACCAGTCCCGCTGGGCACCTGGTCCCACAACTTGACAAAGAAGTCGGTATCCAGTTGGTCCGACGAGGCGTAGAGCACCACCGCTATTGGTCCAGCAATCATGACATCCTGCTCGAGCGGTTCCGTCGTCCAGGTAAGAACCTGCGAGGTCGGGTCCGATGATCCGTCTGGCTTGAACTCGACGGGGCCGAGGTGCCACTCCTGACGGGGATAGGAATAGGTGGTTCCCCCTTCGCCACTCAAAGGTGGTTCCTGGGAGAGGGATCCGTCATTGAGGGAAACGACTGCCCCTGAGGGTCTTCGGCGCAGGTACAGGTTCGAATATTCGATCTCTTTGGGAGGCCATTCGCTCCATGCCACATACTCGGCTATCCCCGATACGAAGGTGGTGACGGGGGCGTCATCCATGACTCCCGTGTCATGACCCTTCAGCCAATAGTCGTACCAGGGAAGCAACACCTTCTCGTGGAACTCAGGGCGCTCGAAGTCCTGTTGTGCACGAACTGCCCCAAGGCGAACCGGCTGCCCCGCCTCCTCGACGAGCAACTTCTTAGGGCCCGACGTGAGTTCGTAGCCAATGAGATTGCCCCGAAGGTGCAAGGCGTTCTTACCCCAACTACCGATCGAAAAGGTCGGAACCGTCGAACCCGCGAGCCCCCAGTACGGCGATCGGAGACGCCAAAATTCATCATCGGTAGGATGGGCAAGCATCGCCTGTACAAGGTCAGTCTTAAGCCGTGCTGCGGATTCGGGTCCCGGCGGCCCATTGAGGTGGTTATATCGAACGCCAAAGGACCAGATGATCGGGAGCCCGAATGCCGGGATCCCACCATGGAACTGGCCGTCCCGGTAATGGTCGATCTTGGCGTCGTAGGGCGCAATACAGGCAAGCGAGGGAGGGGCCTGGATAGCGGCGCTCCACTGGGCCATCCCAAAGTACGATTGGCCGATCATTCCAACCTTGCCGGTGCACCAGTTCTGGCCGGCAATCCATTCAATCGCGTCGTAGAGATCCGTCTGCTCCTCCGGTCCGAAGTACTCCCAGACTCCCTGGTCTGATGCGCCTGTGCCCCTCGCGTCCGCCAGCACATAGACGTAACCCTGTTGCACGTACCACTCGATGGGGCCGGTTTCCCTCCATAGGAATGCCGGATAGGCGGGCAGTCCAGCAAGATCTTTTTGATATGGGGAGACCGCATAAAGAGCGGGGTAACGACCAGGTTCGTCGGGACGGTAGACGTCGGCTCGAATAGAAATTCCATCCCGCATTCGGATTGCGACATTTCGGTCAACAGCGACCCCGTCAACGGGCGGCCGATGATAGGGACCCCACAACGTGACTCCCCCGATCCCAACTCCCATCCTTCCGTCACCTCCTCCAAGTGAATTGGGACAAACTACGCACTGGTAGTGCCACCAGTACCGACCGTCAGACTCTTCTCCCGCCGAACAATGTATGCCGCGCCTACTAGGACGGGTAGCGGCATCACGACGGCCGCGTAGCGAAGGCCCAACCAGGTGGCAACCAAACCGTCAACAAGACTTGCCACCGGTCGAACTCCAAGAAACGCCACGCCCCATAAGGCCATGACCCTCCCGCGGTGTTCGTCCGTCACATTCATATGAACCATCGTTGTCGCCAAACTCACTGAGACAATGAACGCCAGGCCGGCAACGAACAACACGCCAATTCCAACCACTCCACTCGTCGAAATTCCAAAACCGATAATCGTGACTCCGACCAGAGTCATCGCCATAGAAATGTTCCGGAGTGACGCCCGGGCCCGGGCGACGATAAGCGCTGCACCGAACGCGGCACCTATTCCGAATGAACCGGTCAGAACCCCGGTGAAGGTATCGGTACGACCGTAGACCTCCACAGAAAACGCAGGGGTGAGGTTGTTGACCGGGTCAACCGCAACCGCGACCATGGCCACGGCAAGAAGTAGGGGAAGCATCTGGCCATCCCGACATACTAAACGGATGGTGTCCCGAAGTCTTGGTCTCGCATCTCTGGCTGACTTCTCCCGTTCGGGAATCTTCAAGACGAGCAGAGCACCAACTAGCCCCAGATAGGACAAGGCATTGATCAAGAATGCCCATGTAAAGCCAACCGTCGTGATAAGTACTGCCCCGACCATCGGCCCAACCGCCCGAGACAGGTTGAACGTCACCGAATTCAGAGCAACCGCTGGCTGGAGGTCCCGAGGGGCCACAAGAGATGGGACGAGAGACTGCTGGAGAGGGACCGAGAAGGCCTTTGCAATACCAACCATCAATGCCGCTGCTATGAGGTAGGAAGGCTTCATCATGTTGGCGTAGGTGAGAAGCCCAAGCGAAGCAACGACACCTGCAGACCACACCTGTGTAAAGACAAGTATGCGCCGTCGGTCAAACCGATCCGCGACGGCGCCCGTCCACGGAGCAAGAATCACCACGCCGATGAATTGAGCGAAAGAGACTATGGCCACCTGAAACGTAGATCCCGTCAGACGGAATATCAGAACTACCTGGGACAGATTCTGAATCCAAGTCCCACAACTGGATAGCAGATTACCAACGAAGTAAGGGGCAAAATTGCGCTGGGAAAGCACACCCAGTGTGGAACTCGCATCGCCATCACTATGTTCAGACAAGACTGGGGTGGGCAGATTCTTGATGGTTGAGTGCCTGTCTCAACTACCCCCCACGTAATGCAGGAAGGACGTGGGTGCCAAGAAGTTCGATACTCTCAAACCAGCGATCGAAGCGGAGCCGCAGGTCAAAAACGAGGTGATCGACCCCAACTGCTTCGAACTTTCGCACCTCACTCACAACCTCGTCGGGATTACCGGCAATCAGAGAGCCCTCGAGGTCCTCTGCGGTTTCAAAAGTGCCTGAGGGTGGCTTGACCCACCACTTCCCTCGCTCATTGGCCCAGTCCAGGAGACCTTCAATGTTGAGACCATCCAGCGCCCGATCGTGGTCGCCAGCGATAGAGGTAGGCGGAATCACTCCAACCACCGGAAGGCTACGGCCGGTCGATTCGGCTAGCACCGACATAGCAGCAATTCGACTCTCGATAGTCTTCAAGGTAATACGTCCTGGCATCCAACCATCGCAGTATTCGACTGCCAGTCGGGCCGATCTAGGTGTTCCGCCGCAGTAGTAGAATGGGATCGGACCAGGCGGTTTCGGATCAATATTGACCCCACTGAATCGGTAATTCTCGTCCTCATAATCAACATTACGCTCGGAAAAGACCCTCTTAAGAATGGCAGCGTTGGAGTGGACTAGTTCGACACGATCAAAATGACCCATCCCAATTGCTTCGAACTCATGGTCGAATGTTCCTGCTCCAAATCCCAAGATCAGCCGTGGCCCAAACATCTGTGTCATCGTGGCAACGGTAAGCGCAGTATGGAGGGGGTGTCGGAACGGGATCAACGATCCGGTCCCCAACTCAATCCGGTCGGTCACTGCACCAATTGCCGTCAATGTCGTCAGAGCTTCATAGAACGCGGCGTTAGGTTTCTCAAGCTCACCGTGTGGCTCAAATACGAGGTGATCCCGTACCCAGAGGGAGTCGAAACCATAGGTCTCGGCCAACTCCGCACCTCTAAGAAGTTTCGCTGGTCCCGCTTCTTCGCCAAAGTGTGGCATAAGCAATCCGAATTTCATCTTGCATCGTTTTCTGGCCGGGTCATTGGCCGGGCTTGTTTCCCGAATCCGGGTGCACCAACGACTGTGCCGTCCCGATAGACGTCCTCACCGCGAATCAGCGTCCGAAGTACTTTCCCGCGCAACGTCCGACCTGCATAGGGTGTCCACCCAATCTTCGAGAGGACGTCGTCGTCAGTAATCGTCCACTCCAGATCCGGATCGACGAGAACAACATCGGCGTCAGTTCCCGGGGCGAAGCACCCCTTTTGGCCTAGACCGAAAATTCTCGCAGGAGCATTGGACGTCACCTCGACCATTCGTTCAATAGACATCCGGCCCGTACCAACAGAATCAACGAGGAGCGGCAACTGGTACTGTATGCCGGGAGTACCGGTGTGGGCCGCCCACATATCGGTCCACCCGACATCCTTCTCCTCGCGGGTGTGGGGGGCATGGTCGGAATTCGCCATGTCGATTGTCCCGTCGATCAAAGCTTCCCAAGTGGCCTCTTTGTGGTGATCCGGAACCCAATACGAGAGAGCGTAAGGCCCGAGGGTAGTTACGTCGTCCCAGGAACCAAGGAAGAGTGTCCAGTGGTTTGCCTCGGCCGACACCTGTTGACCACGATTCTTGGCCTGCCGAATCATCTCAATAGATCTGGAAGTCTGAGCATGAACGATATGAAGAGGGCACCCCGTCGCCTCAGCGATTCGCAACAACACGCCGATTGCGGTATCCCAGATCAGCCCGTCATAGGCGGCAAGTGTCTTTGCATAGGCTTCGGGGCTTCGGTCCCCGGCAGCCCAATACCTCTGTTCAATGAGGTCCATGATCCCCTGGTCGTGAGGGTGGACCATAAAAGGAAGCCCAGTGGGAGCGATCGTCTCAAACATCTCAAGTAGATGTCCGTGGTCATGCATGCCAGTCCCAGCTGGATGGGGATATTCCCGGCCAGTATCGACAACCATGTAAATCTTGTAGGCGGCGATACCAAGTTCGGCCATGCCGGCGATCTGGTCAGGATTCGATGCCGCTGGATTGTGGTTGTAATCGACAACACTCTTTGCATCGTAGAGATCGAGAACCTCACGGAGCGTCTCGACCGTTGCGGTCGGAGGTCGCAGGTTCGGCATCCCGAAGATCGTCGTGACCCCGCCGGCCGCTGCAGCCTGCGAACAAGTCGTGATGTCCTCCTTATGGGTCCACCCAGGCTCTCGGGTGTGCACGTGTGTATCGATCATTCCCGGGATGACGAGTTGGCCGGCGGCGTCAATCACATTTCCGGCATCTGAAGGAGTTGATCCGGGCTCAGTAACCCCGATGATCACGCCGTCCGAGATCAATAAGTCGGCATCTCGGGACTGTCCCTGATCCACGATCCGGCCACCGGTGATTGCGAGATCAACGGTCATCAGATATCACCTCGTCCTCGAACGAGCAGGCCTGAGCGGTTCAGGTGCTCCTGGAACCATTCAACAATTGCGGGTACTACCTCGTCGCCATATTGCTCGTAGGCCGCGTAGTGGGTGGTGTGGCGCTGAACGACCAGTTTCTTTGGCGCGCCCGCCCGTTCATAGAGCGAAACAGCGTGGTCGGTGGGAGTTACCGGATCATCCTCGACAGCAATCACCATCAATCCCCGGGGAGCGATTCGCTCGACAACATCGATCGGCTTATAGGACAGGATCTCTTCGGCCGCCCGAAGTTGAACACCGTCGGAAACCCGATCGTCTACATCGGCTTTGACCTTCGTCTGTCGTCTCTCGGGAGTCGGAACCATGATCTCCTCGCGCGGTAGCACCAACTCTCCTTCGCCGGTCGTCACCCGCACCTCGCGATCTACACGGAGGCGGACAAGAAACTCCTGCCACTCATATTCTCGGCGCATCCGACGGAGCCAATCCTCGCCATCAGCAACTGGGACCTGGGCTACAGCGCAGCCGACACGATCGTCAACTGCTGCGAGCAGAATGGCGTTACCCCCACCCGTACCACCTGAGCCGAAAACGCCAATATTGTCACCATCAATATCTTCCCTGGTGGTGAGATAGGTAACGGCATTCACGAGGTCTTCGAGTTGCCGGGAGGGTGAAAGCAGTCGACGGTCGCCTCCTGATTCACCGAACCCACGGTAATCAAAAATCATCACAGCGAACCCGGCGTCAGTGAGACCTTCGTGGTAGCGGAGATATAACTTGGCGTCCTTCAAACCCAACCAACCGGGGCCTTGTACTATCGCTCGCAAGGCTCCAGTTGGGCTCTCGTTGGGAAGCCTGAGAATCGCCGAAATCTGTTCGCCTTCAGAAAAGAAGGAAACCCTCTCCTCTTTCATCTACCTCACGTCCCCTTTCTTAATCCTGAGAAGCCAAATACCTTGGAACAGCGGCTAGGACTCCAGGGCGGGAAGCACCTCTCGAACCAGGATTTCCATCTGTTCAATCGTCTTGTCAATAGTGATCGGTACGAACTTGATATCGAAGACATTGACTCCTGCATCTATAAACCGACGGGTCTTTTCAACGAAAGTGTCAAGCCCACCCGATATCACAAGTGTTTGAAGGCCTTCTTCGTTAAAGCGCGACCCAAAACCATCAGTCATGTATTTATGGGCCTCGTCGTCAGAACCGGCTAGAGCGGCAAAGATATTGACTCCAAGGTCATCCGGCATCGGGCGATCTTGCTCGTCGGCATACGACCGCATCAAGGCCACCCCATCACGAAACATGCTGGCTGAGATCTGGCTCGGAATCCAGCCCTCAGCGTAATCAACCGCTCGCCGTATGGCCGACTCGGACCGGCCCCCAATCCAGAACTTTGGTCTGGGTCGCTGCATAGGCTTCGGATATACGGCGAGTGCATCAAAGTCATAGTACTGACCATGAAAGGATGCCTCATCTTCTGTCCAAATCACTTCCATGACTTGAAGAGTCTCGTCTGTGATTCGTCCCCGATGGCCCTTGACGTTGAAGGTGGCGAACTCCTTATCGGAAACTCGGGCATGGACACTGATGTCCTGGGAGCCCCCTGATTCTATTCGACCACGCCTCGGTGCTCCGACCCCGACACCCACCACAAGCCGCCCATCTGAAAATACGTCAAGAGCGGCTGCCTCCTTTGCGAGCAGAACTGCATTACGGAATGGAACTACCAGGATCCCAGTTATCAACCTGACGTTGTTGGTGCTCCCGGCAACAAAGGCAAGCGTCTGAAGAGCCTCATAGATATCCCGATCTTCCCCACTCTGGTCGTGGAGCCCGGCACAGGAGGAAAGCGCTCCATCGGCGATGATGTGGTCCTGGACCGAAACCCCGTACAACCCAAGTTCATCGGCAGCCTGAGCAACGTCAAGGATCGCCTGAGGGCCGGCTGTGCAATAGGTCTGGGGAAGACGAATACAGAATCGGATTCCCTGATCGCTGTGTGTAGACAATGGCCTGACCCCTTCTTCAACTCGCTACCGGCGTACTGGCTACTTAGCCTAACAGCAACTGGTATACCCTATACAAGTTCTGACCTAGGAGGCTTCACTCATGCGCCCCAGATTCTCAGTAATGCTTCCCCAAACCAACTCGGTCGCCTCACGAGACGCAATCCTTCGTGTCGCTGAGGCCGCTGAGGAACTCGAGTTTGATGCAGTGACGGTCCACGACCACCTCGTGTTCAACGGTTTCTGGATCGCCTCGGGAATGCAGAATGCTGATGGCCCTGGCGACAATCGGGATCTCTACGAGGCAATGGAGACGCTGACTTTCGTCGCTGCCCGAACCGAGCGGGTAAGGCTGGTTACATCCGTCATCATCCTCCCGTTGCGCGACCCGGTGTTGTTCGCCAAACAGGCAGCCACGCTTGACGTGCTGTCCGAGGGTCGGTTCGTCCTCGGTGTAGGAGTCGGGCCACCGTTAAAGCCATCTGGTTACGAGACCACCAAGTTGGGCAGACATCGCGATAACGCGGCAAGGGAGTACGACGCTGTAGGTGTTTCAGGAAACCGCGGGGTGCGGACGAACGAATACTTAGAAGCGATATTTGCCATCTGGGAGAATGAGAGTGCCACTTTCGAGGGGCAGTTCGTCTCGTTCGAAGGCATCGAAGTCTTCCCCAAACCGATCCAGAAGCCGAGGCCCACCGTGATGGTTGGTGGTCGATCCGACTACGCGTTGCGCCGAGCAGCAAAGTACGCCGATGGATGGAACCCAAGCCAGCCCAGTGCCACTCAGTTGGCCACGTCGCTGCCAACCCTTCATGCCTATTTCAAAGAGGCGGGTAGAGGCGAGCCGACTGAAATCGGAATCAACATTCATTCGGTGATCACCAGCACCGACGAGGCGGCGCACGTGATTGCGGATCCTTCGGCAAGCAAGATGTTCCCAAACCTCAACGAGTACAGGGAACGAACTATTCTCGGCAACCCCGATACGTTTACCCGACGCGTCCAGGAGTACGTCGACGCCGGAGCCAATTACATCGAATTAAAGCCCTTCTACCCCGACATTGACCACCTCATAGACCAAATGCGTTTGATTCATGACGAAGTGATGCCAGCGTTCATCTAGAAGGATCTTAGAATACCTCGAGCCTCAGCCACCAGGACCAGGACCAGGAGCACAATGCGTTCTACAGATGCCATCCGGAACATCGGGGGCCGAACAGTTCCACCGGAAGGCGACTGGGAGCTTGACATTCCCAATACCTTCGCCACCTTTACCACTCCGCACCTGGTTCTGGCCCGGGTCACAGGTCGAATACCGGGGATCACTGGCTCGTTTACAGTGGCCACCGATCCGTCCGACTCGCGCCTAGAAGTCGAACTGGACGCGCGGACTCTCACAAGTGACGACGAGAAGCGGGATGAGCATCTAACCTCTGAAGACTTCATTCATGTCGAGAAGTTCCCGACTATCTCCTTTTCGAGTACCTCCATACAGGCAGTTGACGACCTGTGGAAGTTGACGGGCGACTTGACAATCCGTGGCAAGGTCAACTCGATAACACTCGATGTGAGATTCCTCGGACTGACATTCGACTGGGGAAGACTGAAGTCTCTTTTCCACGCCGAAACTGTTATTGACCGGCATCAGTGGGGTTTGACCTGGAACAGGTCCCTCGAATGGGGAGGCGTGGCAGTCGGGCGGGAGGTTCGCCTAGAGATTCACGCTCAGGCGAAACTGATCGAAGAGGAATAGGTCGGGCAAACACCTTCGTCATCAGCGAGACTTCAGGAGGTCCTCCTCTTGGTGCCAGGGCGCCAACTTCTTTTTCAGCAGAGCCACCATCAGCATTGTGAGACTGGAACACACTATGAGGATGACGACTACGGCAAACGATTGTGCCAGTTCGAAGTTGTAAGAGGATCGTTTTAGAATGGTCCCAAGCCCCTTGAAACTACCCATCAACTCTCCGATGAGCACACCGATGTATCCGCGGATGACCGCCATTCGGAGCCCAATCAGCACATAGGGGAAGAGATCCGGAAGGATCACTTTTCTCATGACCTGGAACCTGCTCGCGCCGAAGACACGCCCAGCGTCAACCAGGGTCAGGTTCACCTGAGCGCCACCCTCCATAGTTGCTATCAGGACGGGAAACACTGCGAGAAGAAAGATGATCACGATCTTTGACTCTGCGCCAAGACCCCAGATCAGGATGATCACTGGAGCCAAGGCACTGCGAGGAACGGCGTAGCAGTAGTAAACAAGTGGCCCTAGAAAAAGTTCACCCGCTTTTGTTGTCCCCACAAGGAGGCCAAGCGTCGTACCCACTGCTGCTGCAAGAACATACCCATAAGCAAAATTCTTCAAACTGAAGACAAGGTCGTCGGTAATTGGTGACTCACCGACGATTGGGAGAATTCGCCACAATTCAGTGAGAATGGCAGAAGGAGGCGGCAAGAACTTTGGGTTCATGACCTCGAGCGGCCCCGAGATCAGCTCCCACAATCCCGCCAACGCTATGACCTCGGCGACGAACACAAGGTTCCAGACGAAAGCACCCGAAGTCTTCGACTTGCGGAGATAGGTCGAAATAGCCTGATGGTCAACCAACTGCTTGGAGTCCATACTACTCAGGTCAGTTCTTCTCCTTTTTGCCATCATGGTTCTACCCCTGGACCTTGGCGAAGTGCCATGGCGCGAGTCTCTCCGCCATATACCGCACTGCCTGGCCTAGAATGATCGTGATAAACGCTGCGCTGAGCAGTACCGCAAAGGCCGCTCCAGACTTGAAGTGGGATGTCATGAGCACGATAAGTGCTCCAAGACCCTTAGATGATCCGACGATTTCCGCTACTTGAAGCGAGATCATGGAGATAACGATCGCTTGACGAAGGCCGACAAAGACAAAGGGCAGTGACGCTGGTAACAGGACCTTCCAGAACTGTTCGAACCGACTCGCACCAAATACCTCTGCCGATCGTAGGAGCGCTGGATCTACGGTCTGAGGGCCCGCCGCAGTGTTGAGAAGAATCGGGAAGATGGATGCGAAGGAGACGATGAAGATCACCGGCGCGGCCTCAAAGCCAAACCAAATTGTTGCTGGCGGCCTCAAGGCAACCCAAGGGACGGCGTAGAGCCACCATACGAACCGCCCAATCAACTTGTAGGCCGTCCGCGAAGTCCCGATCAGTAGACCAATCGGGATCCCCACTACGACACCGATGAGGAGGCCCGTGCTGTAGCAGAAAGCGCTGCGTCTGATGTGTACCCAAATCGTCTGATCGGTCGCTGATATGACCGATTTCTCACCGCTACCAAACAGCAATCCGAAGCCCTCGATAATTCTCGTTGGAGTGGGCATAAAGAGCGGGTTGATCAACTCGAGCGTCCCAATCAGGAACTGCCAGATCACACAAATTATGATTACCTCAACAGTGACGATCAGGGTTCTGTACCACATCGTGAGACGAGTCCACCAGGGGCCTCTGGGTAGCACCGACAACTTCGGCTGTCCCTCCAAACCCTGGCGTAGCTGATGGTTCGGAGAACCCGATAGGTCGTTATCAGAAATAGCGTCACTTGTCATGTTTGGTTACCGGACTCCACAACTCATCGTCGAACCGATCTGCTTAAGCCACCGGTCTAGGCCGAATACTGAATGCACCAAAGACACGAACCCAGTCGAATTGAAAGTAATCAATTGATAACCGCCATTGCTTCAATCTGGAAAAGGTAGTCGGGGTTGGCGAAGCCAGCCACCTGGATGAGCGTGGGTGCAGGGTAATGCTCTGTGAAATAACGAGACCGGGTCAGGCCAAGCGCGTCACGGTGCTCGCGAAAGTCCTCCCTTATGTAGACGGTGGTCTTGACAACATCGGCTAGAGCGTCGCCCGCGGCGGTGGCCACCTTCACCATGTTCCCAAACGCTACATCGGCTTGGGCTATGGCCTCGGGCTCGGGCTCGGCCAACGTCCCATCGCGTTGGCACCCGACAAGACCGTTGCAGAAGATCATGGAGGTTCCCTCGGTAACTCTTGCCGACTGTTTGAAGTGCCACGGAGGAACGTAAGCGTCTTCAGCGCTGATGTCTTCCCTCACCATTACTCGAGCATCCCCCCGTTTCTTCATTGCTGAGATTCCTTTAGCAACGTCCAGATCAACTGTGGAGTCAGCGGTGTCTCAACGATCTCAACCTCAAACTGATCAAGAGCGTCGGCCACGGCATTCGCAATAGCCGCCGCGGGCCCGGTTGCTCCCGCCTCACCAGCACCCTTGATGCCGAGTGGCGTCACCGGAGATGGGCTCTCCAAATGCTCCACCTCGAGATACGGAATCTCACAGGGCCCGGGAACTAGGTAATCAGCCAAGCTTGTGGCTCGGGGCTGACCGTCAGCCGTGTAGAGCATCTGCTCAAATATCGCCCCCCCAATCCCCTGAGCTACCCCGCCGTGGATTTGACCCTCAACGATTTCCGGATTGATCAGCGGCCCACAATCATGAACCACAAGGTAGTCAATCACCGACAGGTCGCAGGTGGCGAGATCAATGTCTACAACGGCGACATGGGTCGAGTTCGAGTAACTGACGCAGGCATTCATCTGCCCTTTCGAGTCAGGCAGGTGATCTACCCCCTCGGACTCGTAGACCGCTGTATCCGTAAGTCCAGAAGTCATCTCGGCCGGAAGTTCGAATGTCCGAAAGTATGCGGCCGCGGCAACTTCTTTGAAGCTGATAGAGGCTTTCATGGAGCCGCGCACATGAATATGTCCGCCTTCTATGGCTAGATCCTCGACTGCTGCCTCAAGCTTATGTGCTGCTATCTGAAGCACTTTGGCCCGAACCGCAACGGCTGCTCTCACGATGCCTCCAGCCGCCACGATGCTGCTCCTTGCTCCAAATGATCCGAGCCCATATGGAGTTACATCAGTGTCTCCAAGCCGGACCTCAACATCGTCAACCGGAACTCCGAGAGCCTCCGCAGCCACTGTCGCCACCATCGTCTTCGTGCCCTGGCCCATGTCAATAACGGGTGACGACACCGTCACATTTCCATCGGGTTCGATTCGCACCTGAGCACCGTCTCCAGCCGTCCACCGACCACTGGTGCCGAAATAGGTCGGGCCCACCCCCTCCACGTAGGTCGCATACCCGATGCCGATCCGGTGTCCGACTTCAGGTATATGCCGGTGGCGAGCCGCCCTGCCCCACTCGACGGCCTGATCGAAAGCCTCGAGATGACTTCCCGAGTCAATGAACTTCCCTCGTGCGTCCCTGTAGGGAAGATCTTCCGGCCGTATCAACATCTCACGGCGGTATTCCAACGGATCACGGCCAAGTACGTCGGCGATCTTTTCGATGAACCGCTCAAGAGCGAAGACCATCTCGGGCATTCCGTAGCCGCGATAGGCCCCCGACGGCGTCTTGTTCGTAACGACGCCGGCGATTGAGACCGCTGCACGAGGAATCCGATATGGCCCTGTCACCCCACCAGCAGAGACCAGTGCAGGACCTACCCCAGGTGGGAAGATCTCTCCGGACCCAAGGTCCCGCGTGATTCGACACCTGATTGCTTCGATCCGACCGTCCTCATCTATCGCTGCCTCGAGTTCATGCAACTGCTCGCGCGACTGAGCGGCAGAAGTTAGGTGTTCAGCGCGAGTTTCGATCCAACGAATTGGTCGGCCCAAGCGCATAGCCAACCAAGCAACAACGGCATTCTCGGGATTGACATGAAGCTTGGCTCCAAAGCCACCTCCGATCGACGGGACAACCACCCTGATCTTCGACTCCCTGATTCCTAAGATATGGGAAAGGGTGGAGCGCTCGATAAACGGTTGCTGGGACGAGGACCAGACCGTCAAGCGTTCACCGTCGTAGTCAGCGACGACTCCGCGGGTCTCCATAGGCACCGCTCCGTGGCGATGCATATTGTAGATCCCCGACACCACCCTGGACCGGGCAAATATCTCATCGATTTCAGGGGTCTCTCGCGACAACTCCAGAAGTCTGTTGTCGGGCCAATCGTCGTAGAGCAACTGGGCTCCTGGAGCCATCGAATCCTCAATCGACGAGATCACCGGCAGAGTTTCGTAATCGACAATAACTGCCTCTGCCGCATCAACCGCTAGGGGTCGATCGTCAGCAACAACCGTTGCGACCGGCGTCCCCACGTACCGGACCCGATCCACAGCCAGCGGGAACTGGGCTACGCCGCGAGCCATCCTTAGGTAATCCGGAAACGGCGACACACCAAGAAGATCTGAACTTGCCACCGTTGCGTGGACTCCGTACATTGCCCGGGCTGCACCAAGGTCAATCCGACCAATATCCGCGTGGGCAACCGGGCTGCGAACGAAGACCGCCTCAAGCATCCCTGGGAGGTCAATGTCGGCCACATAACGGACCCGACCCGTGAGGAGGCGCAAATCCTGCTGACGTTTCAACGAGACACCGATGAGGCCGAACCGCCTGTCATCAATGAATCCTCCACTAAACATCCAAACCTAACTAGCCAACTCCGTCAGTATCGCATAATGTATACCAAGCGGCACTGGGGAGGTCCACATGAGAGACGATCCAATGCGCCTCATCCTCCTGCTGCCTCGGCCAAACCGGATTGTCACCCGAGGCGACCTTCACCGAACTGCAAAGGCAGCCAAGGATCTTCAGTTCCATAACTTCAGGTCCATGGAAGGCAACAGTGTCAATGATTGAGTTTGGTCTATTTCTAGAATTTCCGACTGGCGATGATGCGCGCCTCGACGAACAGGTCAGCAGATACGTCCCGATAATCCAGCTAGCTGAGAGTCTCGGTTTTCGATCGGTATGGGCTGGCGAGAGTTACCCCCAAGCCCAAGGGGCAATCCAACATATTTCATCACCATTTCTCGTACTGGCACACCTCGCTCCCCTAACCTCAATGACCCTAGGCACGGCCGTTTCGCTCGCCCCCGTATGGGACCCATTGCGCCTGGCCTACGACACGTCCGTTCTTGATCAGCTCTGTGGGGGCCGCCTCGTCCTGGGTGTAGGTCTAGGTAACCCCGGGATCTGGAAACGCTTCGGCGTGGAGCGGGTGTCGGTAGGTCAAAGAACCGATGAGACGATCCTCGCTCTGCGGGCGCTATGGGCAGGAGAAGACGGTTACGAAGGAATGTTCGTCAAAGCCAGCGGAAGTATCGCTCCTAGACCTCTCCAGTCGGGTGGTCCACCAATCCTGATCGGAGGAAAGATTCCGAGATCGGCACGGCGGGCTGCAACACTCGGTGATGGATTCGTCGCTGGGACCCACTTCACGGATGACCAACTACGCGTTCTAATCGAGCTATATCACGAGGCTCTCAGGGCAGAAAACAAGGCCTTGGAGGGATCGACCGTGTCAGTCAACCGGATTGTCATCCTTGCCGACGATCCAGACGAGGCCTGGGAGGACGCTGCTCCGTATCTGCTGAAACTATTCCGCGTGTACGCAAAGATCGGCTTGATTCCGAACGCCGACGCGCTCTTCGGCCCACAAGTTGAAGCATTGGAAGCGCTCAAGGATCTTGTCCGTGGGATCTGCCTCGTCGGCTCGCCGGAAACGGTTGCTCCGACACTCGTCAGCTACGCGTCCTACGGTGTGACCCAACTACAACTACGGCCAGCCCCAGCCTTCATGCCAACCGAACTAGTCGAACGAACCGTACGTTTGGCTGGGGAAAACCTCGTTCCAACCTTCAACTAGTCCAATTGGACTCCATCCGTGTTCAAGCCCCCGCGACCATGGAGAAGCGTCTCAATCCCGGGTTCAATAAGGCCACGGTAATGGCGAATCCTGCCACAGCGAAACCGCCGATCGAAACTGCCCATGGGGTTCCGACCAACGCCGCTATCCCTCCAACAAACATGCCTCCAAGTGGCATCATGCTCCAAGTCATAGCGAAAAGACCCATTACCCTCCCCCGCAGGTCCTCACGTACCGCCGTCTGCAATATCGTGACGGTGACCAGGATGTAGATACTGGTGAAGCCGCCGACGGCCACCATGAGTAAGAGCCCCAACAGCATGGAACCGATATATCCGGCCGTTAGCGAGAACACGACTAATGCAGACCCGGAGAGGATCGCTCCAGTCACAATAAGTTGACCATGGTTCCGAATCGTCGATCTGGTCGTGAACCAAAGCGTCGCCGAGAGTGAGCCGATTCCACTCGCGCTTAGGAGATAGCCCTGACCAGTAGCCCCAACATCGAGTATGTCCACAGCAAAGACCGGCATCATGAACATGTAGGCCATGCCGAAGAAGCTGTTAAAGAAGGACATGCCTATTAGGAGAAACATCGTCGTGTTTCTGCGGATATAGCGCAACCCCTCCAAGGCATCGGCGAACGGACTCCGGCTCACAGTCTCCGACCTGACAGATGGAGCGCCACGAAGCATCAACGCCAGGAAGGCCATACCCGCGGCTGCCACAAAGAGCGCAATCCCTGTATCGAAGACGGCGATGATCAAACCAGCAAACGCTGGGGCAACAACCCGACTCCCCTGCCAGACACTCGAGTTCAGAGCTACGGCACTCATCAATGCCTCTTCAGGGACGAGTTGGGGATACAGAGCCAAGCGCGCAGGCTCATTGAAGGCGTTGGTGCCGCTTACCAGGCCGGCCACCACCAAGACATGCCAAGGCCGGACTAGTTCGCTAACGGTCACGATTGCTAGAACGCATACCACGGTCGCGGCAAATAACTGGGTGATAGCGACTAGGCGTGTCCGATTGAAGCGATCGGCCGCAACCCCTCCAAGCATATTCAATGCGATTGCTGGAAGCGCGTTAGCCAAACCCACGAAGCCCAGATAGAGCGTTGAACCAGTCAACTTGTGAACGATCCACAGTTGACCAAACAGAAAGATCTGATAGCCGCCGACAGCGCCCAGGAGGCCAAACCAGTAATTCCGATAGTTGGGGTACCTGAACGCCGGCGGCACCCGGGATCTGCCGAAACCTCTCAGCTTCTCGCTCACCGATCCAGGCCCCACCCTTGAGAAGACGTCAAGACCTCATCAATCGACATGCCGCGGCCACCGACCGTTGCCGGAAACCGAGCCGTGCACTTGAAACAGGCACCGACGGCTTCCACAGGATACACCAACCCGACGGGCATGTGCAGGGCGACGTGACGGTCCAACCGGGCGATTCGAGTACGCAACGGCGACTTGGTCGCGGGCTTCGCCAACCCCAAATACCTCTTTGAAGTCGAAGCCATCGCTGTGCTTGAAGGCAGCGATTGACCAGTACACCTGCTTCCTTACCTCTTCCTGCAGTCCATGTCTCCTGAAATCATCTGGGACTGCACAGTTGGACACATGCGGAACGACTGGGCTGACACCGTTTCACCACATACCTCCCAGCCGTATGCTTCCAGGCCATTTGCAGATTCCATCAATCGCCGTATACATTATGCCGACTTTCAGGCTTTGGTGGCTAACCGCTTCCAGAGGAGTAGTCGGCAGGAGCTGACAAAGGAGAGAACCATGTTACGGAAGTTGACACGCCTCATGATCGCTGTCCTCGCCATTGCTGTGTTTTCGGCAGGGTGTGGGAGCGACGATGCAACTACTACTCCAGCGGCAGGTACTACTACTCCAGCGGCAGGTACTGCTGCTCCTGCGGCGGACTATGGGGCGGCGGAGACGGACACGCTCGTAGTGGCTAACCGGTTGCCGAACCTGAGTTCGAACGTCATTGTCGAGGGCACGTCCCGTAAGGGTTGGTTCGCCGAAGAGGGCCTGGAAGTCTCGACTGTCCAGACCGACGATGTTCGTGCGGCGCTGGCTTCCGGAAGCGCACAGATCGCGTCGATGGAGCCTGGGTTGTTGATGCAGGCCCGTGATGAGGGTCTGGACTTCGTGGTGATCGCTGGCCACCGGTGTGGTTCGATCAACACGTTTGCCATTCAGCCTGATATCCCCAACGCTGCTGCTTTGTCCGGCAAGGACGTTCTGGTTGGCGGGGTGCCCGGCACTCCTGATGCTGACTTCCGTCTGGCTCTGCTCAAGGTCAACGGGTGGGACCTGTCCGGCGTTGATGGCATCAACTATGTGACGGTGTCCGGCGGGTCGAACGCGTGGACGGAGTTGTTCTACGAGGGCAAGTTGGCTCTCACGCCGTTCTTCGGGCGCCACATGCCCGGGATGGTCGAGTACGGCGCCAACATCGCTGTTAACACGGTGGTCGAGTTGCCTGATGAGTTCTGGGTCACGACACGAGATGTCCTCGACAACAACCCGAACGCCATCGGACGCTTTGTGCGCCAGGCCGTCCGGATGGGTCAGTACTGGCTAGACCCAGCCACCTACCCGGACATCCTCGAGGTGATGGACGACTACGCCACTGACGTGGAAAAGGAAGGCGATCTGTCTGTTTCGCAGTACAGCTTCTGCCCGAACAGTTACGTCAACGAGGAGTACACACAGGACCTGCTCGAAATCGCCGGCATCTCCGACATCGAACCGATGTCGGCCTGGGCGAACCTCGACTACCTGCGTGCCGCCCAGGCCACCTACGGCATGAACAACGAGGGCACCCCAGGTGCTGTCCACTCACCGTTCAAGTTCGACGCGGCTCCTGCGGCGGACTATGGGGCGGCGGAGACGGACACGCTCGTAGTGGCTAACCGGTTGCCGAACCTGAGTTCGAACGTCATTGTCGAGGGCACGTCCCGTAAGGGTTGGTTCGCCGAAGAGGGCCTGGAAGTCTCGACTGTCCAGACCGACGATGTTCGTGCGGCGCTGGCTTCCGGAAGCGCACAGATCGCGTCGATGGAGCCTGGGTTGTTGATGCAGGCCCGTGATGAGGGTCTGGACTTCGTGGTGATCGCTGGCCACCGGTGTGGTTCGATCAACACGTTTGCCATTCAGCCTGATATCCCCAACGCTGCTGCTTTGTCCGGCAAGGACGTTCTGGTTGGCGGGGTGCCCGGCACTCCTGATGCTGACTTCCGTCTGGCTCTGCTCAAGGTCAACGGGTGGGACCTGTCCGGCGTTGATGGCATCAACTATGTGACGGTGTCCGGCGGGTCGAACGCGTGGACGGAGTTGTTCTACGAGGGCAAGTTGGCTCTCACGCCGTTCTTCGGGCGCCACATGCCCGGGATGGTCGAGTACGGCGCCAACATCGCTGTTAACACGGTGGTCGAGTTGCCTGATGAGTTCTGGGTCACGACACGAGATGTCCTCGACAACAACCCGAACGCCATCGGACGCTTTGTGCGCCAGGCCGTCCGGATGGGTCAGTACTGGCTAGACCCAGCCACCTACCCGGACATCCTCGAGGTGATGGACGACTACGCCACTGACGTGGAAAAGGAAGGCGATCTGTCTGTTTCGCAGTACAGCTTCTGCCCGAACAGTTACGTCAACGAGGAGTACACACAGGACCTGCTCGAAATCGCCGGCATCTCCGACATCGAACCGATGTCGGCCTGGGCGAACCTCGACTACCTGCGTGCCGCCCAGGCCACCTACGGCATGAACAACGAGGGCACCCCAGGTGCTGTCCACTCACCGTTCAAGTTCGAGAACTAAGCGAGGGCATATACGAATCGGAACGGCGAACGGCCCGGCGTAATCGTCGGGCCGTTCGCTGTTTTCCGATCCAATAGCCAATACAACCCCTAGACGGAGCAACCAGATACTTGACGATCAAGGTTTGTCGATAGCTAGCCAGATGATGGCCAACATCAGAGCCCAGAATGACACTAGGAGTGCCTGAGCCTGGTAGGTCAGCTTCCTGAAGAGAACCAGGTCAGGCATTCGGTCGGTGTCTATCCCAACTACGAAACGACGCTCGACGGCTACTCTTCTACCCACTCGCTTCCAGATCATGGTCACACCGACAAGGGCCGAGAACAGGATCACTTTCCACGCCAACCACCAGTGGTCTATCGGTCCGAATCCGAGGATTGATAGAACACCGGTTCCGCTAAGAGCAACTACGACCACCACCCTGGAACAGGTGTCAAAGACTCCAACCCGCCTGATCCAGGCTAAATGCCGGGGCTGACTAGCGAGTCGCGAAACTGATCTCCGTGCAAAGAAGACGTAGGTCTGACTCATGAGCCAGATCACTGCCAGACCTGTTACCACGGCGACCAAGACAAGTCCACCGGCACCCTCGAATGCCCAGTCGCCCAGAGTTACCAGAAGCAGTCCGAGAACAAACATCGGCATCCAGAAGATTCTCGGACCGAATGCGATCAACTCATGGACCTCGGCCAGGGCCCTCCGCCCCTCTACCGAGATCCCCTCAAAGTCCCGGTGTCTAGAAAACAGAATGAAGACGGTGATTTCCATGCCAAGCCACGCGGCCAGCAATACGATGTGAAGGGTCTTGATAATCGAATAAGACATTTGACCAAACTGGTTCTTCAGCTCCTCAAGCCCCTAGATTACACCACCTCCAACAGCCCTTGTATACTGCATGCCACCACTATGAAATAGATAGGCCAAGGAGGCACTAAGGATGGAAATCGAACACCTCAACCCGGATTCGGTGTACGAACCTCCGTGGAAGTTCACCCAGGCGGTCAAGGTACGCAACGTCGGCACGTTGCTCTTTCTCAGTGGAATAGTCGCATTTGACCAGGACGGCAACATCGCCCGTGGCGAGATAGTGAAACAGGCCGAGGTCGTATACGACAACATCCGTAAGATCGTCGAGTCGGCCGGTGGGACCGTTGCCAACATCGTCAAAATGAACACCTATATCGGCGAAGACTGGCGTGTCCACCGGGACGAAATCCGGGACGCACGGCTTAACGTCTTTCCTGATGACCCACCGGCAAGCACCCTTCTACAGGTTGCCGGGTTTGCCGATCCCGATTACTTGATCGAGATCGAGGCAATCGCCGTCCTCGACGAATAGGAACTCGATCTGTTCGAAGATCAGGTTCCCCGCCCTATTGCCCAGTGCTTTATCAGTCTCCCTCAGGTGTTGCCCTCGCATGTTTCTGGGCGTCAGTACTAAGCAGTTCCCAGATATGTTCCCGAATTTCGATGAACTCCTTAGCCCCCCTCGCGTCATATCCGTAGCGTGGCCGATCGAGTGAGATCGACTCAATCTGTCGGATCCGACCCGGCCGGGTAGTCATGACAACCACGCGATCACCGAGGAGGATGGCCTCGTCAACGCTGTGGGTAATAAACACCACCGTCTTGCCGGTAGCAAGGATGATCCGTTCGAGCTCATCACGCATGACTTCACGGGTCAGCGCATCGACTGCGCCGAACGGTTCGTCCATGAGCAAGATGCGAGGCTCCGCGACCAGCGCACGAGCCAAACCTACGCGCTGTTTCATCCCACCCGAAAGTTGGCGTGGGTAGACCTTTTCGAATCCTGTCAGGTCGACAAGGTCGATCGCCTCCTGGATACGTTGATCCGCGCCTTCCTTGCGCCCCTTCTGCATCTCGAGCCCGAATCGGACATTGTTCCAAACAGTTCTCCAGGGAAGTAACGCATACTCCTGGAACACAACAGATCGGTCAGGACCTGGTCCACCGACCGGTTTCCCATCTAGTCGAACCTCTCCCATCGTCGGCACTACGAGCCCGGCGATCGTGTTAAGAAGCGTTGTCTTTCCACAACCGCTAGGACCCAGGATCGTGACGAACTCCCCCTCATCGATACCGAGGTTCACTTCGTGAAGGGCCACTACGTAATCGTCGTCAGCCCCCAGCGGATAGGCGACAGTTAGATCCTCAACCTCGATCATGGCAGCTCTGGATCGACGGTCTCCCACCTTGAGGTCCGCCCCGGAACTCTCCCCCTCTTCCACGTTGCCTTCTACGCTTGACAAATGCCCTCCTTCACCTGCTTTATTTCTCCAACATCGACTCTCAGGTCCGGTAAACGACTACTTGATGTATATCGTATGCCATCCAATTTCAAGAATCTCATTCTCCTGATATCAACCGGCGATACCCCATTCCAGCCCCGACGGCCTCTCCAACCCGCGACGCACGGTCGCCAAGAACTGTGCGGCGGCAATACCATCAATCGCTCGATGATCGACGCTGAGGGTCATAGCAATCACCGAGCCGGGGACCACAACCCCATCTACCACAACGGCGCGTTGCTCGACCGTACCGGTTGCGAGAATCGCCACCTGGGGGGGGTTCAGAATCGCCGTGAATCGACTCACTTCGTACATTCCTAGATTGCTGATAGTGAAAGTTGGTTGGTTTATCTCGTCTACTCGCAACTTCCCTGTTCGCGCCCGGTTGGCGAGATCACGAAGGCGTCGTGAAATCATCAGGACGTCCAACCCAGCGCAATCGAGAATCGCCGGAGCGATGAGCCCGTCAGCAACTGCGACCGCAACGCCTACATGTACGCCATCCGCCAGTAGAAGGCCCTCGTCAGTCCAGTGAGCATTGATGTGAGGATGCGCGACAAGAGCATCTGCGGCAATGTGAACGAGTACAGCGGTCAGTGAGATCCGGTCATCGTCAGGACGACCATCGTTGACGGCCGCTAGGTGGTGATACAGATCGTCAAGACGCGCCTCTCCACCCACGTAAAAATGCGGTGCTTCGCGCTTGCTTTTCGACATCGCTCGAGCAATCGCCCGCCGCATTGTGGACTGTTTCAACAGGTTAGAACTGCTCGTAGTCACACCATCCGACTCCCCGCTAGCAGTCCTCAACCTCAAGATAGCCGATTACCTCGCCCACCAGCATCTCAGCCCCAACTCCCGCGATGATCTCAACGAGCACACCCGTGTCCAGTGCTTCCATCTCCAGAACAGCCTTTTCCGTTTCCACCTCCACGAGAGGATCACCTTTGGCAACGGACTCACCGAGTTCCTTAAGCCACACAACAATCTCTCCCGACTCCACGTCAGGGCCAAGTTGTTGCATAGTGATAGGAATTCGCATTCAATCCCCGCTTTGAACACCGGTTAGCGACCGGGCTGCATCCACGATCTTGGCCGTCGTGGGCTCAACATACTCTTCAAGGGGTGGGCTGAAAGGAACCGGTACGTCGAGTGTCGCCACACGCCGTATCGGCGCAACAAGATCACTGTGAGCGTGTTCAGCGACCGTGGCCGCGATCTCCGAACCGATTCCGCAACGTAGATGGCACTCATCGACCACCAGAAGGCGGCCCGTCTTCGCCACCGACCGCAGAATCATCTCCTCGTCTAGAGGAACAAGGGTTCGGGGATCAATAATCTCTACGCTAATCCCCTCAGTGGCAAGTATTTGAGCGGCCTCCAGGGAGCGGTGAACCATCCAGGAGGACGCGAAGACGGTCAGGTCGGTTCCCTCACGACGAATAGACCCCCTTCCGAATGGAATCGGCTCGATATCTTCTGGCACCTCACCCTCCGTGTCGAACAAGCGCACGTGGTCAACCCAGATGGTTGGATTGTCCGAGGCCACTGCGGTCAGCACGAGCCCAATCAAGTCAGCCGGATTCGAGGGGGTGACGATCTCGAGCCCCGGCGTGTTCCACATCATTGCCTGAGGACTATGGGAGTGCTGGGCAGCGCCCCCGCCACGGACCCCGTGGTTGTAGTGGATCACCATCGGGACCGAGGTCTGACCACCCGACATGTAGTGGATGTTCGCTGCTTCATTAAGGATCTGAGCGAATGCCTGGAAGGTGAAGCTTGCCGTTGCACAATCGACAATTGGCCTAAGGCCAGCGATCGCGGCACCAATACCCGCCCCCACGTATCCAAGTTCAGCGATGGGTGGGAAATAAACTCGGTCTGGGTATTGGCGAAAGAGATCACCAACCATCGTGCGATGAGGTGTCAGCCCAAGAAAGTACTGGCCCATAAGGTGGACACGATCATCACCCTGCACCGATCGCCTCAGGGCCTCAACAACAGCTTCCGCATAAAGCATTTTGCGCACCGATCAATTTCCTCTCGAGGCAAAGACGTGTTTAAGCGCCTCCTCGGGTTCGGGATACGGACTACCAAGCGCGAATGACAGACCTTCCCGGACCCTTTCGGTCGCTAGCTCGTCAATATCAATAACGATGTCGCGAGAGAAAAATCCAACAGTAAGTAGTTCACGAGTGAATCCAAGTAATCCGTCGAGTTCTCGATACCAACTCGCGTGATCCGCTCCAATCAGTGAAATATCCCATGCCATTGAGAGGTCAGTCTTACCGGTAGCGAGCTCAGGCCAGATCGGTCGGTTGCCGGGCCAGCGCACGGTACGTGCCTCTATGAAGGTCGGCCCCTCTCCGTTACGCGCTCTATGCACAGCCCTAGCCATTGCCTCGTGGACGGCCCGTACATCGAGACCATCAATCGCTACGCTCTCGATACCGAAGACCGAGGCGAGATCGGTGAGTTCAGTAGCCGCCATCGTCGAAGACGGGTACTCCCCTGCACGTTGGCCGAGCGCCTCCAGGCTGTTGTTCTCGCAGAGAAAAATGACCGGCAGTTGCTCCATCGCGGCAATGTTGGCTGACTCATGCCAGGCACCCTCTTCGAGGGCTCCGTCACCCATCAGGCACACCGACACCCTGTTAGAGCCCAACCGCTGGAAGCCCATGCCCGCCCCAACTGCAGGCGGAATACAGCCTCCGGTCGCCGATGACGTGGTCGGGAAGCCATGTTCGGCTGATGCCAGGTGGAGCGTTCCGCCCTTGCCCTGGCAGTAACCAGTAGCTCGCCCGAGGATTTCGGCATACATCGGTCCCGGTTCAGCTCCCCGAGCAATCAGGTGACCGTGATTGCGATGGTTTGTAAAGGAAAGATCCCCTGGCTCGAGGAGAGAGAGTGCAGGGATACCGGTCGACTCCTGTCCGATATAGACGTGGAAGTGCCCGATATCTCGGTCACCTGCCAACTCGATCAGCTCTTCCTCAAACCGTCGTGCAACGATCATCCGTTCAAGAAGAGCAACCAAAGCATCGGGTTCCAAATCGGGAAGCATCGGTCAGTCGTCCCCTACAGTTCGCTCAAGGTCTCTAAGACTGCTGCGATGACATCTTCGGCGTCGGGGGTGTAGAGGCGCTCCAGAAATGGGCTGGCCGGGACTGGAGTCGACGGACCCCCAACTCTAACCGCCGGAGAAATAAGTGCCTCGAAGGCTGTGGCGGACACCCCCGCCACCAGTTCAGCACCAAGTCCACCTGTAACTACCGCTTCGTGGACCACTACCAGGCGACGAGTTCGCCTGACTGACTCGTCGATGGTCGCCCAGTCGATCGGGGCCACTGACCTCAAGTCGAGCACCTCGACCTCAATCCCGTCAAGCGCGAGTTTCTGGGAGGCCAATAGCGCAACGTCGACCATTCTAGAGACCGCCACCACGGTCACATCGGAGCCGCTTCGAGCGACTGCTGCACTGCCGATCGGAGTCGGGGCGTCGTCAAGGTCCACGAGACCTTTTGTCCAGTAGAGGCCCCGATGTTCAAGATAGACAACCGGGTCATCATCACGAATCGCTGAAGCCAATAGGCCTGCCGCATCCTTGACGGACGACGGCGTGACGACCTTTAGTCCAGGCACATGAAGAAACCATGCTTCCAGACTCTGCGAGTGTTGGGAGCCATAGGAACCGCCCACTCCACCCTGCACACGAATCGTCATTGGAACTGAGAGTTGCCCATCAGTCATATAACGGAACTTGGCAGCGTGGTTGACCAACTGATCCATTGCAAGCGTCACGAAATCAGCAAACATTACCTCAACCACAGGTCGGTGTCCGGACAGCGCCGCACCAACAGCGAGACCCATGACAGCTCCTTCGCTGATAGGCGTGTCAATGATCCTGGTGGACCCAAAGGATTGCGAGAGCCCCGCCGTCGCACCAAAGGGGCCACCGTAGGAAACATCTTCCCCAAGGATGAGAACATCGTCGTCTCTCTCCATCTCCCGTCGGAGAACCGAAGAAATAGCGTCGATGAAACGGACCGTCTCAGCCACGTCTAAGCCACCACGTTTGTCAGGAGGTCATCTCGTTCTGGCCACGGTGCAGAAAGCGCCTCCTCCGCTGCCTGCTCCACCTCTGCTCTAACTCGAGCCTCAATCTCCTCAAGTTCCGCGTCTTTCGCACCATCGTAAAGAAAATGAACAAACCGCTGGATGGGGTCCTTCCCCTCATCCACCGCAGCAGGACCTCGCCTACGTGTGGGGTCTCCCTCATAATGACCACGCAGCCGATGAGTCAAACATTCTAGAAAACTCGGACCTCCACCACCCCTAGCCCGTTCAATAGCTGCAACAGCCGCTGGCCTGACCAGAGTGAGATCATTGCCGTCGATAGTCTCGGTCGAGATCCCGTAGGTATCAGCGTGATCAGCAAGCCGTTCAACCACCGTGTGGGCTGAAATTGGTGAGAACTCCGCAAAACCGTTGTTCTCGCACACAAAGAGGACCGGTAACTGCCAAAGGCTTGCAAGATTTAGACATTCATGAAAGAGCCCCGTCTGAACTGCTCCATCTCCGAAGAAGGCCACGGCGACGTCCGACCCCCCTCTGCGATTGGAAGAGAGCGCAGCGCCAAGTGCTAGCGGGAGGTTACCGCCGACTACACCGGTAGCTGTCACAAACCCCACTTCCGGAGCAGTTAGGTGCATAGATCCGCCCTTGCCACCGCAGTATCCAGTCCGCCTCCCCACCAATTCCGCAAACAGTCGCACGATTTCGGCCCCCTTGGCAATCGCGTGAGCATGAGGTCGATGGCCGCTGAAGACTCGGTCAGAAGGCTGCAGCGCTCCACAAACGCCCACCGCCGTTGCTTCCTGGCCCATGGCCAGGTGGAGCAGGCCGCCTATTTCCCCCCGAGCAAATAGTTCCGAAACCTTCTCTTCGAAGGCACGGACACGCCACATCATCTCGAGATCTTCCAGGTCCGGCTGCGCCGAATCCGTAAGCGGCATTAGTCGGTGCCTCGAAGCCTTTTCGTCAGATCCTCATCGATCGTGGTTGTAGCCTCATCTATCGCTACGCCGTAGACCCGCTCAGCTACCTCGATTGAGATGTAACCATCGGCTACGTCTCTTTGGACAGCACTGGGTTCTCGTTCAAATGGCACACCGACTCCCCCGCCGCCACCACTGACCTTGCCGAGCACCTCTCCTGTCTTGACCTCGATCATGCGGTGTGTCCGCACCGTCTCGATCTCCTCACCGCGCCGGATATACATCTTCGACAGGGGCCCAGGATCACCACCAGCTGCACCAGCAGGTTGGGTCAGGTCTCCGTCGGAACTCCCAGTTGCGATCCGAGCGTCACCACCAAGGTTCCTGACCTCCCATACCATTCCAGAGCCTCCACGCCACTTTCCCGCACCAGAGAGGTCCGGCGTGAAGTGATAGCGCTCAGTCCTCCAGGGGTATCGAATCTCAATCTCTTCAATGCTGCCGCGCTGAATCGAACCGAGGCCTGACATTCCCATTGCTCCCTCAAAGCCATCGAAACCCCAGACTGCTCCGGCACCGCCATCGGCGTCGGTCGTAGTCTGCGTATAGCGTTGACCGTTGCGCTGGTCAAAGGCAGCGATGTAGTGCCCACGACGTCGACCCCAGGCGGCGACAGCCTCCTCGGGCATTGCCTGAGATAGAGCAGCCACAGTCGCCTCAAGCACCTGAGTCCCCACATTGACTGGTGACCCACCCACCGTCGCCGGGTACTGCGCATTGCAGACGGAGCCCTCGGGAGCGATAAGGGTGATAGGACGCATACTCCCTGCATTGTGGAACGGTGAGTATTCAGGATCGAAAAACAAGAAGCTTCCGGCGACGGCCCGACTGTATGTAGAAGCGAGAACGCAGTTGACGAATCCGGTACGCTGGTTGTCGCTCTCTGTGAAGTCGAGGGTCATCTCGTCACCCGCAATGGTGGCTTCACAACGGACCCATACTTGCTCGTCCAAGGTCGTACCGTCATCGTCGGTTGCTGACTCACCGAAGTAGGTGCCGTCCGGGATCTCCGTGATCGTGGCCCGAACGTTCGCCTCCATGCGGTCCAGCATCTCTTCGACACAGTTGAGCACCGATTGTTTGCCATACTTGTCGAGCAGCGAGTGGATGCGTTTCTCTCCAACGGTGAGGCCAGCAATCAACGCGTAGTTATCGATCTTGACGCCTTCGGGAAAGCGCACGTTGTTCCAGATCAGCTCAAGCACGTCTGACCGCTCAACGCCCCGGTCGTGGATCTTGATTGGTGGGATAATCAGGCCTTCGGCGTGGATGTCGTAACCGTTCGCGAAGTAGCCGCCTGGGAACGAACCACCGGTGTCTTGTTGATGACCTCGCGTAAGCAGCACAAAGACGAGTTCATCCTCATAAAACACCGGACGTATGAAACCCCAGTCTGGAAGGTGATTGCAGTGGCCCTTGAACGGGTCGTTCGTGATGATGACGTCACCAGGATGGAGATCGTCACCGAACTTCTCGAGTATCGCCTCAACGGCAAAATGCTGCGAAAGAAACATCGAGGTCGGACCTTCGGGGACCGCGATAGTTCGTGCCTGGGCATCCCAGATGCCAGCGGCCATGTCGTGGAGTTGGGCTATGAGATAGCTCTGAGCTGTCCGGTCGACTACGTGACGCATTTCTCGGGCGATGCTCTGCATCCCGTGCCAGACAGTCGACAACGTGATCGGATCGACCTCCTGATGGTCTTCCTCCGGTCCAGTCATTGATTTCTTCCCGTTTGGGCGCCGGTGTTCAGCGATTCGGACAGACTATTAAGCACATAGCCATGCTGGCGATTCACCTCGCAGGTGAAAGCCGGCGGCACGACAACGGTGGTCTTTGCCTGGTCAATAATGGCTGGTCCTTCGAACCGATTGCCGGCGCGGAGCAGGTTGCCGTCGTAGACCGGGGTCTCTATGGGCACACCATTGAATATGCATTCCCGAGTCGACTTCTGCGCTGAACTGGCGTCGGACGAACCCTCCTCTGCCGCTCTGAGTTCGAACCGTGCCTTTTGGACGGTCGCCTTGAGATAGAAGGTCAAGAACTCGGTTCCCTTCCAAGGCATCTGGAAGGTATAGAGCTCCTCATGGCGACGGTGGAAGTTGGCGACGGCTTCTGCCAGGCTCTGGTCAGTCACCTCGCCAAGGGGAAATGACACCTCAACTTCGCTGAACTGGCCGATGCAACGCATGGCAACCGTCCGGACTAACTCAACTGCGCCTGACTGGGCGCCCATGTCCTTCAGGCCGTTGGCCGCCTCATCTTCCATCTGCTGAAACAGTTCGGCAATTTGTCCCAAGTCTGCTGTCGCCGCCGAAGAAATGTACGAACGTGCGTAGTTGCGACCGATATCCATCGCGAACATGCCGAAGGCGGAAAATGTCGCGGCAACACTTGGCACAATTACTGTTGGCACACTCAACCGTTCGGCGATGAACGCTGCGTGCACCGGTCCTGCACCTCCACCGGCAACAATGGCGACATCTCGGACATCAAGGCCTCTTGAGGTGAATACCTCGCTGATCTGGTCCGCCACGAAGGAACTCACCGCTGTGAGGATCGCCTGCGCACCCTCAGTTTCCGTCATTCCTAGTGGCTCGGCGACCTCGACCCGTACTGCTTCCTCAGCCTTCGATCGGTCGAGTACGATCTCGCCTCCGAGGAAGTAGTCGGGGTCGACGAATCCCAGAACGACGTCTGCATCAGTGGTTGTCGGCAAAGTTCCACCGTTGCCGTAACAGGCTGGGCCCGGATAGCTACCCGCTGACTGTGGGCCCACGCGGAGTAGACCTAACGAGTCGATCCACGCGATCGAGCCTCCACCAGCGCCTGCCGAGTGGATGTCAACCATCTTGATGCCGACGCGCTCGTCGCCTGCCCAGTTCTCGGTGGTGGTCGGAACCTCAGCGTCCATGATGACCCCGATGTCAATCGAGGTTCCTCCCATATCGAAGGAAAGCACATTCCTGTAGCCAGCAGTCTCACCAGCGTAGATGGCCGCCGCAGGAGCTGCCGCTGGCCCTGAGCCGATGAGGTAGACGGCGCGTCTCTGGCAGCGGTCAACGGTCTCGACGAGACCGTCCGAAAGCATCATTAGTAGCGTGCCGCCAAAGCCATTGTCTTGAAGACGACACTCGAGCGCCTTGAGGTAACGCTCGACAACTGGCCCGACGTACGCCGACACGACCGTTGTCGAGAACCGTTCCCACTCCCGCCAGACCGGAAGAATGTCGTGGGAGGTCACCACGTGGGCGTTAGGAAGGATTTCCTGGACAATCTCCTGGGCCCGACGTTCGTTCTGTGGCGCTGCATAGGAATGTAGAAAGCAGATTGCTACCGATTCGACGTCATCCGCTCTCAACTGCTCGGCCGCCAAACGAACGTCTGACTCATTGAGGGCCGTAACGCTCTCGCCCTCATAAGTAGAGCGCTCCGTGACCTCAAGTCGGCGGCGGCGTGGAACCAGCGGCTCATAGGGCGGAACGAACACGTTATACATGGAAGTTCGTACGTTCTTGTAACCCCGTCGAATCTCGATCACATCAGCGAAGTTCCGGGTGGTAACCATTCCCGTCTTTGCGCCATCTTTGTTTATGAGAGTGTTGGTCGCGAGCGTCGTTCCATGAATGAGGAGGCCGATTTGTGCAACAAATCCATCTATCTCCAGTTCGTAGGCGGTTGCAGCCTTCTTGAGGGCGGTCATCAGCCCAATTGATGGGTCGGATGTGGTCGTGGGCGCCTTGAACTGCCGAACTCCGCCCGTCGATTCTTCCAGGACGAGGCAGTCAGTGAAGGTCCCGCCGACGTCGACCGCGACCCTGAACGACACACCACCGCCGCCCGCGGGCATCAAGCCTCTACTCCCATAAGTACTCCAAGGTCGCTATGGATGGCGACTGGTATACCAGATACCACCTGTAGATTGGTCATAGTTCCTCGGTGTCCACTTTGGCAACCGGCTGATTCAGGTCCATCGTTGTCAGAAGATCGTCTCGTGCCTCCACAAGGTGTGTGACCATCGCCTCTGCAGAACCCTCGGGGTCTCGCTCAATAATCTGACGGCGAAGTAGACCGTGGGCATCAATCGAGTGCCTGACATTTTGCAGCACGTGGTAGCGACCGACATTGGCCCGAAGTTGCAGGATCAGTTTTGTCATCCTGGGCCGATCTGCATAGGAGTAGAGCTCGGTGTAGAAAGTAAGTCTGGTTTCATAGCCCGACAGGGCTTCGGAGTGCTGTAGGTCCATATCCTCCGCAAGCCCGCATAGATACCGGGCATCATCGTCGGTCAGCTTCTCAACTGCCAGACGGACACACAGAGGTTCAAGCGCAATCCTTATTTCGTAAATCTCCTCGATTTGACTTGCATCAAGGCTGGAGACCCAACACCCACGTCGACCATCAATCGTGACTAGGTCACCGTCTAGCCTTCGGAGAGCATCGCGAAGTGGAATTCGGCTGACGCCCAGATGGCGAGCCAGATCAGCCTGGGCGAGCCGTTGTCCAGGAACCAGACTCCCCTCCAGAATTGCATGGCGAATCGAGACAGTCGCCGCTTCTTCAGCACTGATGGGCTCAACTACTCCTGAGAACTTCATGGGGCTGCTCATGCCATCCTCGTAACGTTCACGACACTGATACCCCCTGTCCTCCAACTCAATATTGTATACAACATTGGCCATCTGGCAGCCCAACCTGAGCACTCGGTGTCCTCCGTACGTTACAGATCTCGGTCGACCGGATGTCAGTCCAGATACCTACTCGCCCGAATCGTCAGTCTTTGGTTCGACATCCAGATTGGAACCTAGGTGGGCTGCCAGATCATCAGCGCAAGAACGCCGACAAGGACCAGGGTGTGAACTTTCCGGAGTCGAGAAAGCCGAGAGATACGGGCAAGCACAACCTGACGGTCCTGGCCCGCCCTCACCATCCGTGAGATCCTCTTGCCCTCAGCAGCGAGAACGAGAAAGCCAACTCCAGCGGCAAGAAGCGAACAGATCATCGCGAGGACTATCCACAGTTCTGTGAAGTTCCGGTTGGTTTCCACAACCAACCAAATGCCAAATCCCGTTACAGCCCACGACGGAACCAAGAACAACTTCCTGTTCGTCGCCGCAAGATCTACGTAAGCCTCGACCACTCGACCTGGGTCACGGCTGCGTTCTGCCCCAATGATCTGCACTTCCGAGTGGATGATCCCACCAACCCACACCACTCCCAGAAGTACGTGAACGAATAGGATCAGGTGGTAGAGCGTCACGATGTGCCTCCCCTCGACGGAACCCGCCAGCCAGGCAAATGTATACTGTATGTTTCGATATGTGGTATATCTGAGGCCCATCTCCGACTATCTCGCCTTAACGACAGACTGAGCAACCCCATGTCAACTAGTTCACTGCCTGCCAGGCGACACACCATCATCAGAAATACCACAGCTCTCACGATGGATCCGGCACTTGACAAGATGGTCGGTGCAGATATCGAGATTCTTGATGGTGAAATAGTCGGAATCGGACCCGGCCTCGAAGCTCCCGGAGCAGATGTCATCGATGGCACGAACACCATTACCCTCCCCGGCTTTGTGGATTCTCATTGGCATGTCTGGGGAACATTGCTGCGAGGGATCGTAGGCGACGGCCCCGAGCACGGTTGGTTCGCAACCAAAGGCCGACTCGGAGGCCATTTCACTTCTGAGGATTTCGCGACTGGGGTGCGACTTGGGATGGCTGAGGGCATCTCGGCCGGCGTAACCACCGTTCACGACTGGTCTCACAACATCATGTGTTACGAGGATGCCGAGGCCAACCTAGCCGTCCACCGGGAGTTAGGAACCCGGGTGCATTTTTCGTATTCTGCACCCTCGGCCCATCCCTCTCTGCCCATGGAGAAGATGCGAGAAATCCTCGCGAAGGGTGGCCTTCTCCCCGACGCCGTAATGGATTTCGACAACCCGCGTCGGATCGCCGAGGACTGGGTTCCATCATCCGAGAGCCTGCTTACAGTTGGCGTGGCAGTCCGCGGTCCTGCCCGGTCAACGCCTGAGGTCTATCGGGAGGAATGGCGACTAGCCCGCGAGCATGGACTAACTATTTCAATGCACTGTGCCGGGACCGAAGCAGAAGTTGAAAGGATCCATCAGATCGAGGTGCTCGAGGCTGACGGACTGCTCGGAGACGACATGCTTCTCGCCCATTGCCTCTACATCTCCGCCACTGAACGGGAGTACCTCGCAGATCTCGGAATCCCGATTTCGATGAGCCCACTCTCTGAGCTCCGCCTAGGTATGGGCTCGCCGCCAATAATCGAACACGTTGCGGCCGGGGTCCAGGTCAGCCTCTCCCTTGATACAACAGCAATATCCGCTGCGGCTGACGTCTTCCAGGCGATGCGAGTCGCTGTTGGCCTACAGTCGATTTCGGCCAAGGACGCGACAGCCCTGACCCCTAGACGGGTACTTCAGATGACCACGATTGACGGGGCTCGAGCCCTTGGACTTGAGGAGGTTATTGGAAGCCTGACAATCGGTAAGAGGGCGGACCTGATCATGGTTAGAACAGATGAGCTCAACATGGCTCCGGTTTGGGATCCGGTGATTGCCATAGTGCACTCCGCCCAACCGAGCAATGTCGACACCGTCATGATCGACGGCCGAATCTTGAAGTGGAAGGGTGAACTCACCAACGTAAATACACCAAAGGCCATTGCCGAGGCTGAGGATTCGCTCAAGCGCCTCTGTGAGCGAGCCGGCTTCGAACCCCGCTAACAGGAGGCTTCCAAGATGCGAACCACTATCCGAGTAGGAGACGTCGAGATAACAGCTATCGCCGATAAGGCGCACGACTTCAATCCCGGATTCCATTTCCCCTCCGTTGACCCTGAGGCTTGGGAGCCGTACAGCGACCTAATCGAGGGACCCGATGGTTATGTCCTAGTTAACTTCCACTGCTTCCTCATTCGAAATGGCAGCCAGACCGTCCTTATCGACACCGGCTGGGGTCCCGAACTCGGGCCGCCTGGAGCCCCTAAGGAGCGCGGCGCGCTAATGGGCGACCTCGAGGGTCTAGGGGTGGAGCCAGGGGATATAGATGTCGTTGCCTTTACCCACCTCCACGCAGACCACGTCGGCTGGAACCTTGTCTACGAAGACGAGAAGATCTTGCCAAGGTTCGCCAGCGCCCGTTACCTGGTGTCAGAGCCCGACTGGGCATTCTTCTCTGCACGTGATGAGAACCATCCGAACATCGCGCAACAGGCAATACCCCTCGCCGAAATCGGTGTACTCGACACCTTTAATGACGGTCATCGTCTCACGTCGTTTTTGACGGCCGAAGCGACGCCCGGCCATACACCAGGCCACATGAGTTTCGTTATCCAATCCTCAGGTGAGCGTCTCTACATACTCGGCGACCTCATCCATCATCCGGTAATTGCGCACGAAACCGACTGGGTACACAAGTTCGATGCCGATCCTGAGATGGCGGTGACTACTAGGAAGAAAGTCCTTGATCGCCTTGAACGGGAGGAGACGACGGTAGCCGCAGGACATCTCCAGCATCCGAGTTTCGGGCGCTTTGCCAGGGTGGACGGGTGCCGGGTCTGGAAGCCAATCGACGTTGGACCCAGCCTTGGCTAATTGTTCTCCACGCAACTAGCAGTCGAATTGAACGACTAGCAAGAGAATAGATCCACTCAGGACCGAAATCGATCCGATTCACCGCCTGACTAGCAAGGAAGGTAAGCGAGGCTATGAGTCCCTCACCACTAGTTTCCAGCGAGTGGCTAGCACAACGCCTTGGAGGCGAGAAGATTCGGGTCGTCGAAATCCAGTACGAACCGGACGTCAACGAATTCAACGAGGGACACATACCAGGCGCTGTGAACTGGTATTGGAAAGATCTCCTATGGCATGAAACAAATCGAGAATTCCCGACCCCTGCCGAGATGGCCGAACGGCTGGGATCCTGGGGTATTTCACCCGAGACAACGATCGTATTCTACAGCGGACGTAATCAGTACGCCATGTACGCCTACTGGGTCACCAAATCCATGAACGGCCACCACGACGTACGTGTCTTGGACGGGTCTCAGAAACGGTGGCAACTCGACGGACACCCCCTTAGCACCAACATTGACCAGTACCCGCCAGTGGACTACCTACCTTGGCGAGACAAGCGCGACGATTCCAGCCGGGTATTCCGAGATGACGTGCTAGAAGGGCTTGAGAACTCTGGGAGGCTGCTGTTAGACGCCCGTTATGGGCCCGAGTACTTAGGCGAACGGGTGAAGCCCGGCACAGGACCCGATCACGGCGCCGAACGACATGGTCGAATTCCTGGCGCAACTCATCTTCTCTTTCGGCGACTATTCAATGACGACAACACCCTTCGCTCGTCTGAGGAGCTCAAAACTATTTTCCGGTCGGTTGGTGCAACTCCTGATCAAGTCAACGAAGTCGTCGCCTACTGCAGGCTTAGCCACCGTGCGACTTCGCTCTGGTTCGTAGCCTCGGAAATCCTCGGCTGGAACCACCTGCGGGTGTATGACGGCTCATGGACCGAATGGGGCACGGCGGTCGGCCTTCCGGTCGAGCGATGAAGCCGGCTGAAACCGGTCACGATAATGTCAGACAGCCCTAACTGTGATATCTCCAAACAGGCCCCAGCCCGCGTGACCCGCCCTGGTTTGGCACTCAAAGCGGAGCCACCAGACTACGAAGCTGGCCACGGAACCTGGTTAGGGCTGCTGGAGTGCTATATCCCGAGTTGGCCGCGTCCGAGACGAGTACAACTCCAGTCAGATGGGGCGAGGTCGCCTCTCAGCTGACCAGCACTTGAAATTCATCCTCCGGGAGGCGCCGGTACCCCCAGAGGCGACTTTCCTGCTTCTGGATCTACCAGTGGGCGTGGACACTGAAATACAGGCAGCCCTACCCGCTGACCTGACCACCACGACCACCTAGGTTCAAGCCGTCCCCGACTACAGCAAATCACGCCCAATTACAATTAGACGCAGACCTCTTTCGACTAGAGCGAGGACACGACCTCGACGTACCCGTCCAGGATCGGCAGGACCACCTCGGCGCCGTCCGGCGGCAGCCCGAACACCAGACGATCCACCCCGATGGCTCTGGCCTTCTCCACCACCGCACGGTCGTGGGGTGCCCCGTAGATGCTCACCTCAACCTCGGCCGGGTCCCGCCCCTGCCGGTCACACTCCTCGTCCCGGGCCGCCAGCCAAGCTGCCGGGTCGAACTCGCCACGACCGGCAATCGGTATCCAGCCGTTCCCGTACCGCACCGCCCTCCTCAACCCTCCCGGCATGACCCCACCAACGTGGATGGGCGGGTGGGGTTTCTGGACCGGCTTGGGGTTCTGGAAGATTGGGTCGAAGTCGACCTGCTCACCGTGGTACTCGGCCTGCTCTGAGGCCCAGATCTCCTTCATGGCCTCGACCCGCTCACGCATCAACCCGAAGCGCCTCTCATGGTCGGTGCCGTGGTTGGCCATCTCCTCAAAGCCCCAACCGGCTCCGATACCGAAC
>Ga0187833_10000720_pt1 | contig 38303 bp, 31 predicted proteins | sample ETNtaG_37_FD_167968 | JGI IMG/M metagenome (GOLD analysis project Ga0187833, IMG submission 167968) | Marine microbial and viral communities from oxygen minimum zone, Eastern Pacific Ocean - ETNP2014_SV_400_PacBio MetaG (Illumina Assembly) | ecosystem: Environmental > Aquatic > Marine > Hypoxic...
AGAAGATATCGAACCGGTTGCGGCTACCCAGGTATCGACGGCACAGATAAATTTGACCACCTATTCCAGCAATCCGGAACTGGCTGCTGGCAATCGTTTTTCATTAGTCCTTTCTATAGAGCCGTTGGAGGACATGCACGTCTATGCCCCGGGCGCAGACGATTATCAGGTGGTTAGCTTAAATCTGGACTCCAGCCCCTATATCAGGGAATTACCGATGACTTATCCGGAGTCTGTGAATTACTATTTTGAACCCTTCGATGAAACAGTCCCGGTGTACCTGGAACCGATTAAGCTGCTGCAGGAACTGATATTAGATGGGGAGCCGGAGACGCAGAGAGCGCTCCGCGGTCAAGAGAGCATTACCCTTACAGGGACTCTCGATTACCAGGCCTGCGATGATGCCATCTGCTATTTGCCGACATCGATTCCGTTATCCTGGACTATGCAATTACGGGGGTTGGTAAGGTAATTCGACTATTTAGCGAGTACTTTTTTAATATAGTCGCCGGTGTAGGAAGCCTTGATTTTGGCCACCTGCTCCGGTGATCCCTCAGCAATGATATTACCGCCCCCACTGCCGCCTTCAGGGCCCAGGTCGACAATCCAGTCGGCCGTCTTGATCACATCCAGGTTGTGTTCGATCACCACGATCGTGTTGCCATGATCACGCAGATGATGCAACACCGAGAGCAATTGTTTTATATCGTGGAAGTGTAATCCGGTGGTCGGTTCATCGAGTATGTACAGGGTTTTCCCGGTATCGCGCTTGGATAGTTCGCGGGACAGTTTAACCCGCTGGGCCTCGCCGCCGGATAGGGTAGTCGCAGCCTGCCCCAGGCGAACATAGGACAGGCCCACGTCCATAAGTGTCTGCAATTTCCGCGCAATGACCGGCACCGGGTCGAAGAATTCGCGGGCGTCTTCGATGGTCATGTTCAACACTTCATTGATATTTTTGCCCTTGTATTTCACCTCCAGAGTTTCCCGGTTATAACGCTTACCCCGGCACACATCGCAGGACACATACACGTCAGGAAGAAAGTGCATTTCTACTTTGACAACACCATCTCCCTGGCAGGCTTCACAGCGGCCGCCTTTTACATTAAAGCTGAAGCGACCAGGCCGGTAGCCACGGGATCTGGATTCCTGCGTGCCGGCAAACAGCTCGCGTACCGGGGTGAAGATGCCGGTGTAGGTGGCTGGATTGGAACGCGGGGTACGCCCGATCGGGCTCTGATCGATATCGACCACCTTATCGAGGTGTTCCATGCCCTGAATTGCCTCATAGGGGGCTGGGTTCAGGGTCGTTGCCTTGTTGAGCTTACTGGCGGCAATGGGATACAGCGTATGATTTATCAGGGTTGATTTTCCTGATCCGGACACGCCTGTAATGCAGGTGAACAGTCCAAGCGGCAGGGTGAGGTCAACGCTTTGTAGATTGTTGCCTCTGGCGCCGGTTAGCTGTAAAAGCTTCTTGCCGTTGTACCTGTTGCGCCCGGCAGGTACCTCGATCCTGGCTTTACCCGACAAGTATTTTCCGGTTAATGATTCCCGTGCCCGGGTTATTTTTTTTATGCTGCCTGCAGCAACGATCTGGCCACCGTGGACCCCGGCGCCAGGACCTATATCGATGATGTGGTCGGCGCTGCGAATGGCTTCTTCGTCGTGCTCAACCACGATTACCGTATTCCCCAGATCCCGTAGATGGAACAGGGTGTTCAACAAGCGCTTATTGTCACGCTGGTGCAGTCCGATAGAGGGCTCGTCAAGAATATACATAACCCCTACCAGCCCGGCGCCAATCTGGCTGGCCAGTCGGATGCGTTGCGCCTCACCGCCGGAAAGTGTGTCGGCACTGCGGTTCAGCGTCAGATAGTTCAGCCCCACATCCACCAGGAATTTAAGTCTGTCCTGTAGTTCTTTCAGTACCTTCTCGGCAATCTTGGCCCGTTTGCCGGTGAGCTTCAGCCTGGTGAAATACTCCTCTGCCTGGGACACGGTCATGCCAGTAATATCGGGTAAATTAATTCCCTTGATCAACACGTATCGGGCATCGCGCTTGAGCCGGGTACCACCGCAGTCGGGACAGGATTGGGAGCTGAGGTATTTGGCAAGCTCCTCTCTCACATGACTCGATTCGGTTTCGCGGAAACGTCGCTCCAGGTTTGGCAGTATGCCTTCAAACGGATGGCTGCGAATGACTGTGTCGCCACGGTCATTGACATAACGAAAATCAACCACCTCTTTGCCGCTACCGCGCAGAATGAAATTCTGATTTTTCCTGGACAATTTTTCGAAGGGTTTTTCGATGCTGAAACCAAAATGTTTGGCCAGGGAGCCTAACATCTGGAAGTAATAGATATTACGCCGATCCCAGCCACGAATTGCGCCCTCAGACAGCGCCAGGGAGGCATCTACCACAATGCGATTCTCATCGAAGTACTGTTTTACACCGAGCCCATCACAGGCGCTGCAGGCTCCGGCAGGGTTATTGAAGGAAAACGAACGGGGCTCCAGCTCAGAAATACTGTGACCGCATTTAGGACAGGCAAAAAGAGCCGAGAACACCAGGTCTTCAGTTGGCTTGTCATCCTCTACTACGCTCACCATGGCCAGGCCATCGGCGAGTTGGATCGCTGTCTCAAAACTCTCAGCCAGGCGCTGCTGCAGGCCAGGTTTTATCTTCAGTCGATCTACCACCACATCGATGGAATGTTTTTTGTTCTTCTCCAGTTCCGGCGGATAGTCGATCTCGCAAACCAGGTCATCGACCCGAGCCCGGATAAAGCCGCTGGTGCGTAATTCATTGAACACGTGCAGGTGCTCGCCTTTCCGCTCCTTGATGATGGGAGCCAGCACCATGATGCGAACACCCTCAGGCAGGGCCATTACCTTGTCCACCATCTGAGAGACTGTTTGTGCTTCCAGCTTGATATGGTGATCGGGGCAATGGGGTTCGCCAACCCGGGCGAATAACAGTCGCAGGTAGTCGTAGATCTCGGTTATCGTACCTACGGTCGAGCGGGGATTGTGCGAAGTCGACTTTTGCTCGATTGAAATCGCCGGTGAAAGCCCTTCAATATGATCGATATCCGGTTTTTCCATCATGGATAAAAATTGCCGGGCGTAGGTGGATAGGGACTCCACATAGCGGCGCTGACCTTCGGCATAAAGTGTGTCGAATGCCAGGGAAGATTTGCCGGATCCTGACAGGCCGGTAATAACCACTAGTTTGTCTCGCGGGATAGTCAGGTTGATATTTTTCAGGTTATGGGTGCGTGCCCCCCGTACTACAATCGTGTCCATGATCTACCCAAAGTGTCTTGGCGAAACCGACCATTATCCGCAATTCCGGCACGCCGAGTAAAGGGCACATAGAGAAAGAGTTTTTGTCAGCGAATTTTGCTGAAAATTTCTCATGCCGCCGAGCATGGTATAAACTTAGGGAGCCTCTGAATAATTAATCAGAGGCTCCTTAAGTCTGAGTGAAAATTGATTTAATCTGTGGAGGCAAACGTGGCAAGTCGAGGGGTAAATAAAGTAATTCTGGTGGGGAATCTGGGCAATGACCCGGAAGTTCGATATATGCCCAATGGTAATGCTGTGGCGAATGTTTCCCTGGCAACCAGCGATAGCTGGAAAGATAAGAATACCGGCGATCAACAGGAGCGAACGGAGTGGCATCGCGTTGTGTTCTTCAACAGATTGGCTGAAATCGTAGAGCAGTATGTTAAGAAGGGATCGAAGATTTATGTGGAAGGGCGACTGCAAACCCGTTCCTGGGAACAGGAAGGCGTAAAACGCTACACAACCGAGATCGTTGCCAGTGAAATGCAGATGCTGGATTCACGAGGCGCAGGTGGAGGTGGTGAGCGGGGCGACAATCCGTTTGGTCAAAGTCAAGGTCAAGCTCCAGGTCAAGGTCAAAGCCAAGCCTCCGGCGCGCAGCCGGAGCAGGCTGCTACACCACAGACGGCTCCGGCTAATTTTGACAATTTTGATGACGATATTCCTTTCTGAGAAACACCGTACACGTCTTTCAGGATGGTGGTTTATTAAATCCCTGTAGGCAGGGGCTGTGTTGGAGCGGGCGACGAGATTCGAACTCGCGACAACCAGCTTGGGAAGCTAGTACTCTACCAACTGAGTTACACCCGCATTATGAGGAGTTTCTGCAAGCTCTCGCTCACTCTACTCAAGGCTTTGTGGGTTGAGGGAAAACCTGCAAAGCCCACAGCAGTCTAAATAATATCGTTTAGGTAGGCAATCTATAAAGCCCAGAGGCGATGACAATCCAGTCCAGTGGCTGTTGGATTTGGGAACGTTATTTCGACACTAATTGTTACCATTTGTGACTCGACTGCTTCAGCAGGAGCATCAGAGCTCTGGGGGGGACTGACCGTGCCGGTACGTCCTTTCTGACTTGAATTTCGATAGTCAACCAGGCAAATTTGTTACGGCTATCGCCAAAAAGCCCTGCAAGCTGCAATTCTGCTGGTTCTCCGTGAATTAACATCAATCCCCTGAACTAAAATATAAAACTTCCAGTTCTTATTAAAAGTTAGTAGAATCTACGAGTTGCATTTTGTAACATTTGTTGCGAAGAGGGGGGGTGTTCTTTTCTCCTGAGCTTTTGTTTTTGGGGTTTCCCTTTTTGTGCTTGATGAGTCGATTGATGTTAATTGCTCTAACTTATTGTTTTTGCACATATTAAAGCTTTAATAAAACTGTAATTATCCAATAAAACTGGAGAGAAATATGCTATCAAAAATACCACATAAGCGCAGTTTGCTCTGTTCAGCCGTTGCGCTGTCATTGCTGCCACTAGCTGTGCCGAGTTTTGCCCAGGACGCTACCGTTGAAGAGGTAATCGTCACGGGCTCCTACATTCGTCGTTCGGAAGGATTCCAACAGGCGTCCTCTGTTACTCAGCTTAGCGCTGAAGACCTGATAGACGAGGGCACGTTGAACCTTGGAGAGGTGGTGCAGAACCTTTCCTTTGTGAACGGTGCCGGCTCCGCTATCACCAATACCATTCAGGGTACTGACTCGCGTAGCACTACCATCGACCTGCGTGGTCTGGGTGGCCGATCCACCCTGACTCTGCTGGACGGTAAGCGGCTGTTAACTGAAAATGTTAACGCCCTGATTCCAACTATCGCTATCCAGCGACTGGACATCGTGGCTGACGGTGCCGCGGCACTGTACGGTAACGAGGCAGTGGCCGGTGTGGTCAACTTCGTACCCTACAAGTCTTACGACGGTTTTAAGTTAGACACATACGCTGAAGAAGATTCAGACAATGACTACGATGAGCACTCAGTACAGATGTTGTGGGGTGGTGCCATCGGTGATCTGGACGTAGTGCTGGCTTACCAGTACCGCGTCAACAGCCGCCTAGGGTGGGACGAACGCCCCTCCCTGTCCCAAGCCGGCCTGACCATGTCCTCCAATGCCCCGGGGAACTACCGTGCCTATCCCCGTGGTGCCGACGGCAACTATACCCCTGATGGGAGCTATTCAAATACAATTGATCCCAACTGTGGAACCCGTGGAGCCTTCGAAAAAGACACCATCTCAACTCCCTATGGTGCCAAACTCGGCTCCACCTGTTTCTTTGAATTTGGTGACAATCGTAGCTATCGAGAGCCAACTGAAACCAATCAGTTCTATGCCAACGCCACTTGGGATGTCAGCGACGATCTGACCCTGACAGCGCAGGGTTTCTCCACGCGTTTGTTTGAACGAACTTACGCCTCTACTTCTAATCCGGGTGGTACCACCCGGATCGGTCAATTGCCAGCAGTACGTGGTGAGATTCCTGGCAATCCGTTCGTGGCAACAGATTCCTCCGGTAACCAACTATACGGCCAAGATCTGGATGGCAACGGCATACCTGACCGGGGTACGGTCGACGTAAACGACGATGGATGGATGGACTACATTGTCACCGGCACCGTGAACAACGGTATACCGCTGAATGAAGACGTGAAAGCGCGACGCCTGCGTCCCATCAACAAGACCATGGGTAACGATTGGACCCCAACTGTTCAACTCGACAGCCACAGCCCGGATATGGATAACCTGTCCACCAGTACCGACCGTATCAGCAGAGCCTCTTTAACGGCGGACTTCAATGTACCGTTTGTCGAAGGTTGGGAAGGCACGGCGTCCTATACCTATAATTACCGGGATATTGACTTCATGTCGAATCAAAACTATGACATCAGCGAGATGATCAAGGGTTTGAACTGTGACGTGGCCGGAGACAGGGACTCCTGTTACAGCCCGTTCTTCGTCATGGATCCGCAAGATGCCACCAAGGCTCACGTGCTAGACGCTATAATGGCGCGTGACCATGAAGGGACCGTTTCCGAATTGTCAATCATGGACATCGTCTTCACCGGCGACCTGAATCTTGGTGGATTCGAATTGCCGGGAGGACCCATCGGTATGGCCTTTGGTTATCAGCACCGCGACGACACCTACAAAAGCACACCCGCCAACGTGGAGATAGCCGGTGATGCCTGGATCGGCAGCACTGTGAAGGAAGACATTACCGCGGGTAATCGGGAAGTCGATGCTTATTTCGGCGAATTGGCGATTCCCCTCCTGTCCAATCTGGAACTGGAAATAGCGGTACGCCGTGAGGATTTCAGTACTGATCAAGAGTCCAGCGACCCGAAATACGGAATCACCTGGGCGCCTTTCAACTGGCTGACCCTGCGTGCTACCGATGGTGATGCGTTCATCGCACCGACCGTGAGCCAGTTGACTAGACCGGAAACCTGTGGCCTGACCACAGTGACTGACCGGTTCGGACCGTTCTCTGCGTTCACCACTGGCTGCTCCGGCGGTAACGCGGCCCTGGGGAACGAGTCATCTGAGTCCAAGCAGTACGGTTTCGACGTGCAATTCGGCGAATTTGATTTCCACGTTACCTGGAACGAGACAGACTTCCAGAACCGCATCATTACTACCAGTGGTCAGACGATTATTGAACTGGATTACTTTAACTTCCAGCAATGGTCCGGCTTCACTGGCGATGGCTTAACAGCAGCCACACAACCTAGCGAGGCTCAGCTGGAATCCTGGGTCGCCAGTGGTTTACAGGATCCGCGTATTACCCGATCTCCAGATGACCTCTACGATATCATCCAGATGAAGAGTGGTGCCAGTAATGCTGAGTCCGTGAAAGTGACTGCCTTCGATATCCAGGGTGGATACCGATTCAGCCTGGACAATATCGGTGACTTCCGCATTGGACTGCAGGCTACTTACATCGAAGAATTCGAGTTTCAGGAAGATCCGCTGTCACCCGTTATCGATGGCGCTGGTAAGTACAACGACAGCACCGGTGCGGCGCCAAACCTGCCGGAATGGAAATGGAACCTGCGTATAGGCTGGTCATCGGGTAACCACGTAGTCTCGTCGACTGTACATTACGTCGACGGCATGCCTTACGATGGACCGTCGTTCAGTCACATGGACGGTTTCGCTTTCACCAACCGCCCGGCTGGCATGACCAAAGTGAGAGACTGGACCGATATGGACTTCGCCTATACCTACCGTGGCTTAGAGGTGTTTGACGGCGAAGCGTCATTTTCTGTGGGTGCACGTAATGTGTTCGATCGTAAGGCACAGCGTTCACCGGAATTTGCCGGTGTAATCGGTCAATTGCAGGATCCTCTGGGTCGTGTATTTTATGCCCGTTTAGTCTACGATTTCTAGGGAACTCGTAAACCGCATAAAGGGATAAATGTGGAAATACTTTGAACACCGCAGGAAGTGGTGACTCAATGCAGAAAGGGGCTCCATTTGGAGCCCCTTTTTTTGTTTGGCGTTTGATGTAATTCCTGCTTCTTACTTATGCAAAAGCGCCAAGGATAACTCTTTCTCTTCTGCAATTTTAAAAGCTGGCGACTTGAGGATCTATTTAGCGATATTTCAAAAAAGAATATTTTGCATGATTTAGAGCCAGTTTTAATCCGAGCAATCCATGCATAAAGCCGAGCCTGAAAAAAAATTTATTGATAAGAGTATAGCAGTAATTCAGTATTGCCCTTAATAAATTTGGCTTGCGTTCAGAAAGTTCAGCAAACTGCCTAAAGGCATCTTCCATTTCATTTAAATCTTTGTAAGAGTAGTGGTTTAAGGGCTGCGACAATTTTGGACAGTGTTCGTCAGAAGAAAGTTTAACGCTTTCATGAACCTTAACATCTGAAAATTTCCCCAGTGATTTTTTGAATAATCTTAATTGATAATCGGGATAATAGCCTCCCCAGCGAATGAATTTATTACCAATGAAAAGCTTGCGGGCGATTTTGTAGGCAAGAGCCTCCAGGTCTAATTGTCTTATTTCTGTTATGAGCTCGTCAGTAAGTACTTCGTCGGCATCCAGGCTCAATACCCACTCGTTAGAACACCTGGACAGGGCATGGTTTTTTTGTGCACCATAGCCAAGCCAGTCTTGGTGATAAATTTTCTCGGTGAATTTTTTTGCAATTTCAAGCGTGGTGTCGGTACTGCCCGAATCTACAATAATAATTTCATCAGCTATTTTTGCAGCTTGCTCTAAACAGGATCCAATTTTCTGCTCTTCGTCTTGACAGATTACAAATGCGGATAGCGATTGTTTCATTCAATTATATTGGTAATACTACAACTAACAGGCGAGGAGTCATCCTGTAGATTATCCTGATGGTTAATTTGATCAAGTATGTCTTAATTTCAGGCGTATAGGAAGAACAAAAATCCTCTTTGCCGATGTCCGCAACTGCCGGGTTTGACGCACTTTCACCAGACCAGCCAATTCCCAACCGGGAACCCGTACTCCATTCTGCCCCCCAGCATAGGGTAGTCGACGGTGTCTGCAAATTAGGGTAGATTCGCTGCGTATCCCCAAGCAATCAGAATAATAATTCCCAGCGACAGGGAAGAGCCGTTGAATTAGTGATTGCTTTTATTCCACTTAGACTCTGCAAGCAATGACTAATGGGGTTATAATGCCCCTGATCGCGCCTCACTGCGGCGCCAATGGGTTGAGGGTTTCAATATGAAAAAATCAGTGTTGGTTTGGCTGCCTGTATTTCTGTTGGTGTGGCTGTTTTCCACGCTGCATGCCGCCGAGGACGATGTCGTGATTGAAGATTTATCGCCGGCGGAACTGCGCGATGAAATTGGTAAAATTCAGACTGAGTTCTACCGGGTCTTCAATCTCCTGAATAGCGATGACAAGCTGGATATCGTCTGTCATAAATATGTGCCTACTGATTCGATTATCAAACAAGAAGCCTGTGAACCGCAATTCCTGATTGATAAACGAGCAGACAATTTTTCGGACTATCAGTACCAGCGGGATGAACTTCTTTCGCTTTCAGATTTGCAGGCGGTTTTGGCAGCTGAATTCCGAGCCTTAACCGAGGAGATGAATGCGGTGGCACAAGCAAATGATTATTTCAGGGATTTGACTTCAATTCTTGGGGTTTTGCGTGAAAGGCTGGAAGAGATCACCAACTGAGCGGCCAGGCGGCAGTGATTTGATAGGGTCAGAAGTGCTTCAAGGGGCTCTGACCCCCCCCCTCCTGAGAACGCTGCGGATTCATGACACCGATTAACATTAACTTCGAGCAGCTTCAATCTCCTTTAGATCATAGCCACCACCCACAGTTCGGGGCTAGATCCCTTGATCCCGCTCGAGGTAGAAAACTTAAACTTAATCTATAGATCAAGGGCTCTGACCCCCTCGAGCAGCCTCTTACCAGATAAGATCGCTATTCTTATGGGCTCTGCCCCCTCATGCGGCACGACTACTGTATAGATCACTGAGAAAGTGTAAGAAAGGAGATAATTCTATAAACTACCCGGTCTGGTGGGGTGCAGAAGGAAATCGCTGCTCATTACGTATGGCCTTTAGTCGGAAACACAAACTGGAAGAAAATAGCAAGAGGATCAATTCATGTTGCATCTGAAGTACCTCAGGCACCCGGGAAAACGCACCAGCCTGTTAGGGTTGTTCGCCCTGTGTCTGCTACCCCTGCAGTCTAGTGCCAACTCTATTGTCAGGGTAGAGACGGCGTTTGGTGGTTTCTCGCTGGAATTATTTGACAATCTGGCCCCTGATACAGTGGCCAATTTTCTCAACTATGTGAGCGCTGGCCGGTATAACAGCACTTTCATTCATGAGTCCGTGAACGAATTTATTCAGGGTGGAAGCTTTCGCTACTCATCTTGCGCGCAAGGGATCACATCGATAGAGCTTGATCCGCCGATTGCGCAGGAGATCACCGGCCTTTCTAATACCCACGGCACTATTGCCATGGCCAGGGGCTTACTCGATACGGACGGCTTCACCAGTCAATGGCGTATCAACTTGAGTAATAATTCGTCTAGTGACGGTGACTCTGTCGTTTTCGGACAAGTCATTGGTGATGGCCTGAACCTGATTTTGGCCATCAATGGATTGAGGAATATAACAATGAACATTGGCATCAGTGTGCCGGTCATCAACTTCAATGATTCAATCGCGAATTGCAACTTGACTGGCGATAATCTGGTCCAGGTAATGATGTCAGTGGAATTTCTGGGTACTGGGACTGACATTCCGGCCAACTCCTTCGATGAATCCTCAGGTCTGCTCAATCTGAAGGTGGACGCCGGGGAAACTGGCCTGGTAAGCGTATCGTTTTCACTCAACTCAACCGACCCCAGTGTTGTCATCCAGGCCCTTCCAGATACAGTAGCTACGTTGTCAGAATCGGTGCCAAATATGGCGATCTTCGATGCCGTCACTGGCCAGCTTGTGATACCGGAGTTGGCGGTGGAGGACGTGGTGGCCTTTCGCGATGTGGTGTTCGTATTGAGCGATGCGGATAATCTGCTGTTTACCCTAGAGTCCTTTGTTCAGCAATAAACAAATCTGTCACTATTTACTCCGATAGTGTTTGCTGAACTACTTGACTTCAATCTCTGTTTGATAAACCTTTACAACAATCCGGGGATTACGCTTCCGGGCTGATCGGGCTAATTCAGAAATTTGATCTCAAAGTAAAGTTGCAGAGCCAGTGAAAATTTTTATTGTTGGAGCTACCAGTCCCACCGGGAAGGAATTTCTTGAGTTTTTGCGAGCGCGTAAGATACGTTTCTCTGCACTGCCGGATAAAAATTTCGACCCCGATAATGCTGTCGCCATAGCGAAACTGGTAACCGATTATGCACCGACCCAATTGGTCAATCTGGCAGATTTCATATCTGGCAATCACAGTGCGTTAATCAAAGCGGAATCCTCCGAGGAGAGATGTCGAAAGATCAATAGTGTGCTTCCTGCTACTCTCGCCGAAATATGTGATCATCTCAATATACCCATGCTGCATTTGTCCAATAGCTATGTGTTCGATGGAGTGAAAAAGCTGGGCTATAACGAACAGGATGCGACAAATCCGCAGGGCATGTATGGAAATACTTCCCTGGCTGGTGAATTAGCCGTGCAGCAACACAATGCACATATTATTCTGCGTTCCGGTTGGCTGTTTGGCAACCGTAAAAAGGGCCTGATCAAATCGTGGATTCGAGCTGTTAAGAAGAACGGTGGTAAACTACAAGTGGTAAGACGCCGGTTTAGCCCAACATCCACCAGGGACCTGGCCTCGGCAATACTGGCCGTATGCCAGCAGGTTGACTGCGATGCGAATGTTTGGGGTACTTATCATTATGCCGGGCTGGAAACCAAGAAAGAAAATGAGTTTGTCGAACAGACCATCCGCTATGCGGCTAATCATGATGAAGAGGTTTATCAGTTGTTGGATAATCTCAAAATTACCGACGTAGAAGCTAGAGCGCCGGAAATTCTAAACTCAACCCTGTCGAGCAAGAAGATTTTTGATACCTTCGCGATCAAACAGAGAACCTGGCATGTCAATTTAAAAGAAGCGATTAAGACTCTCTATGTGGCGCGTTTGAAGTCGCCTGTGAGGGATGACTCGCAACTGGAAAAAGAAAGTGCCTGAAATTACAAATGACAAGGTCACACCGGGAATAATATGACACCCATAGAAACCGCCCTGAAGACTCTGCTGGGTGATCTTCCCTCGATTGACGAGGAAGAGAGCCAGCCCCTACTTGCGGCCACCGGCAGAGTATTGTCCGAGAGCCTGACTGCAAGTATCGATGTTCCTCCATACAACAACAGTGCAATGGATGGCTATGCCGTAAACACTGCAGATCTAGCGGAGGGCAAGACATCTCTCGAGATAGTCCAGCGTATAACAGCCGGTGAGGTGGGTGCCGGTTTAAGTTCGGGTCAAGCTGCCAGAATCTTCACCGGCGCACCGATTCCAGCCGGGGCTGATGCAGTTGTTATGCAGGAGAATTGTGAAAAAATGGAGAACGCAGTACAAATTATGCAAACGGTGAAGCCGGGGACAAATATTAGACTCGCCGGAGAGGACATAAAGGCCGGCTCGACACTGCTCAGTGCCGGTCATCGTTTATTAGTTCAAGATATGGGATTGCTGGCCTCGACAGGATTGAATGAAGTCAAAGTAAAGCGGAAATTGAAGATTGCCCTGATGACCACCGGCGATGAATTAGTAAAACCTGGCACTAAATTAGCTCCAGGCCAAATTTACAATTCAAATTTTTACAGTATTACGGCGCTGCTGCATCAACTCAATGTGCAGGTTCTGGATGTAGGTGTAATTGCAGATAATCTGGAATCTACCGAAAAAGCCTTGCAGGAGGCTGCCGCTGCCGCAGACTGCATAATTAGTACTGGTGGCGTTTCTGTTGGGGATGAAGATTACGTTAAGGCCGCAGTAGAAAATCACGGGCAATTGAAATTATGGAAACTGGCAATCAAACCGGGTAAGCCGCTGGCTTGCGGGGCCGTAGCCGATACGCCGTTCTTCGGTCTTCCGGGTAATCCAGTGTCTGCTTTTGTTACTTTTTGTCTAGTGGTGCGACCTTGCTTACTGACAATGCTTGGTTGCGATAATGTCTTGCCAAAACAGTACTCTGTTGCAGCAGCGTTTGATTTTCCTGTCACCGGAGTTAGACAAGTATACTTGCGTGTGAGTCTGAGCAGTAATGAACAGGGAATTACTCAGGTACTGCCGTATTCCAATCAGGGCTCGGGAGTGAATTCTTCGTTGAGTGGGGCTGATGGCCTGGCTATCATTCCTCCCAACACTTCAGTTTGCGCCGGTGATAAACTGGATTTTATCCCGTTTTCGGAATTGCTAAACTAGCACTCCGCCAGATATAGGATTAATCTACCGCAGGTGAGACAAATTTCCAGTTGTTCCAAGGATCCCCAGAGTAATTTAGCTACCATGTCAAAAAAAATACTCCTCATTACTTGTCTGTGTTTTGGAATTACGGCTTGCCAGACTAATCAACCGCAAGCCCCTGCTCCTGAGCTGATGACAGAGGACGAAGGATTTCAGGTCAGGGTGATTGGCGAGCCTGAAGTGATAATTCCCAGCGGGGGCGGAGATCAGCAACGCTTGGTGGCAGATCTGCTCTATGAGGCCTTGCAGGCATTAGATGCAGACAAACTGCTTACACCAGTTGATGATAATGCTCATGCTAGATTCCAGCGGGTTCTGGCCTATCAGCCAGATAATGAACTGGCCCTGCAAGGCTTGCAGGATATCGTGGTGCGGTATATAGCGCTATCTCAGGAAGCCAGCAGGCGCGGTTTGTTCGAAGACGCTGAGATCATGTTGGAGCGGGCGAGATTTGTTGATGCGGAACATCCCGATATTATTAAGGCCTGGTTGGCGATGCAGGCTGAGATGAATTCCGGAGATTTGTTTTTTGCGCTGGATGAAATCGATTTTAGCCGCCGCACGGAATCCGCTGTGCAGGAACTCGAGCACATTGCTGCGCAGGCGAAGCAGCACGAGGCAATTTTTCTGATCACGGCGCCCAATGATGATCAGGCACGATGGATGTTTTCGGTAATGCGCGAAGCGGTTAATGGATTTCGCCTGCGGGGAAATATAGAGCTGGCAAGCCGGTTCAGTGTCCGTCTGCGCCTACCGCCGAAATCACCGCCTGGGGATGTAGTACCCGAAATTCCACGCTGATGACTTGGTCCAAAATCAAACAGACAGTATTCAAACCAGTGGCGTTTATTCGTTCATTTGGGTCCAAAAGTAACTTAAGGCGTGGAGTTTTCACCGCTATAGGGTTTCTGTTAGTACTCATAGTGATAATTGGGCTGTATTGGAGTAGTGAGCCAAGACCCTTCCCGGTGGCAGAGATCACGGCCGACAAGCTGGCCTTGAGCGGTAGCGAATATGTTGTGGGAAGTGCCAGTACTGCAGCCTTAATCCAGGCGGCTGAAACATTGCTGAGAAAGCCCGGGGGATATCTCAGTAATGACATGATGCCACCGGGAGTCTATCTGGACAATATTCCCAATTGGGAATTTGGCGTACTGGTACAGGTGCGGGATTTATCCCGCGCTTTTCGCGAAGGATTTAGTCGCTCCCAATCCCAGTCGGTAGAAGATGAGGATCTGATAATTAGTGAGCCAAATTTTCATTTCGATAATAATAGCTGGATATTTCCCACCAGCGAAAGCGAGTACTCAGAGGCTATTGACCACCTGCATTCCTATCTTGGACGTATTGCAGACCCGCAAAATACCAGTGCTCAGTTCTATGCCCGTGCTGATAACCTGACTGCCTGGCTACTCGATGTGGAGTCCAGGCTTGGAAGCCTGTCGCAGCGTCTGAGCGCCAGTGTCAGTCAGCAGCGTTTCAATACCGACACAGGAAGCGGTCAGGTCGCACAGCAGTCCACACCGACGCAGAGCGAGGTGACAGTGAAAACTCCCTGGCTGCAGATCGATGATGTGTTTTATGAGGCAAGAGGTGCCACCTGGGCCCTGGCTCATTTCCTGCGAGCGGTTGAAATTGATTTTGAGCAGGTTCTTACAGACAAGAACGCGACGGCGAGTCTCAGCCAGATTGTCAGAGATCTGGAATCCAGCCAGGGAACCGTTTTCTTCCCGATTATTCTAAATGGTTCCGGCTTCGGTATTTTTGCCAATCATTCTTTAACTATGGCTAGTTATATTTCGCGAGCTAATGCAGCCATCATCGATCTGCGCAACTTGCTGGAGCAGGGATAGAAACTCTCTGGCCCGACCTGTGTCTAACAGAAAACAGCTGTGTGAAGATCCTGATTGGGCCGACGGGGCTAGTACCTCGACCAGGGTTAATTTTGGAGTGCAGAGTTCACCAGACTGTTCAGTGTCAGGCGCAGTAACGCAGGCCTAGCACCGCTAAGTCAAGTTGCTGCAACGCCACAATGGACAGTCTGGTGAACTCCCGAAGGGCGGGCCTCTCAGCGTTCATCTGCGGCGTTGCTTTCGCTTGATGGAGCGCAGGCTACGACGGCGCAAAAGCGCCTTGCATCTAAACGCTGAGAGACCCGCTGCACCCGAAACTTAACCCTGGTCGAGGTACTAGCCGATGAAAGCATTTTTTCACGCTTACATTAGACGCGGACCCGCATTGCACAATTGATTAGTAGGAAACGGATTGCGTACTGACAATTTATTCAATCGTTATCTTCCAATTCTCAGATGGGGAAGCCGGTACCGGCAAGTTGATCTTCTGGACGATTCGATTGCTGCCGTGGTAGTGGCAATTATGCTCATACCGCAGTCACTGGCACTGGCTATTTTAGCTGGCTTGCCTGCGCAAATGGGGCTCTATGCCAGTATTTTTGGATTACTGATGTATTCCTTCTTCGGCACGAGTTCTTCCTTGTCAATTGGTCCGGTTGCAGTTGTCTCATTAATGACAGCCGCGGCACTGGGTAAGTTGACCCTGGCCAGCGATGCCGAGTATATAGCGGCAGCTTTAACTCTGACCTTTTTGTGCGGAGGAATACTGCTGGCTCTGGGTCTGTTACGACTGGGGTTCATGGCAAATTTCCTCTCCCACCCTGTCATCAGTGCTTTCATTACCGCTTCGGGAATACTGATTGGGGCCAGTCAGATACAACACCTGCTGGGTATATCGACATCGGGTCACAATCTGGTTGATCTGGGCTTGTCGCTGTCGAACACAATCAATGGAGCTAATCTGATCACTCTCTCAATTGGTATATTCGCCATACTATTTATTCTGTGGTTCAGGATTGGTTTGCGCCAACTGCTAAAGAAGATAGGGTGGGGAGATCGGGCTGCCAATGCCTTTTCAAGAGCTGGACCGATTTTCGCTGTGGTAATTACATCGGTAATTGTTTTCGTATATAACCTGGGCGAGAGAGGCGTACAGACGCTGGGCGAAGTGCCTATCGGACTGCCTGGCCTGATGATTCCGGATTTTTCTTTCGATCTGGTGAACTCATTGCTGCGTTCTGCGATGTTGATATCCATAATCGGTTTTGTCGAGTCAGTTTCTGTGGCACAAACACTGGCGACACGTAAACGTGAACGAATCGACCTGGATCAGGAGTTGGTGGGATTGGGAGCCGCTAACATAGCCAGCTCTCTCGCCGGGGGGTTCCCGGTTACCGGGGGATTTTCCCGCTCTGTCGTCAACTTCGATGCCGGGGCATCGACGCCAGCGGCTGGCCTGCTCACCTCGATTCTAATCGCGTTGGCAGCAATTTTTTTTACTCCTGTATTGTACTGGCTGCCGAAGGCCTGCCTGGCAGCCATTATCATCGTAGCGATTAGTTCGTTGATTGATTTTAGCGTGCTGCAGAAATCATGGAACTATTCCCGCGCTGACTTTGCCGCAGTTTCCCTGACACTGGCCCTTACTCTGGTTATCGGCGTTGAAATTGGCATAGCCGCCGGTGTCCTGGCGTCTATTGTGGTCCATCTTTACAAAACATCTAAACCTCATGTAGCGGTTGTTGGTAAAGTTCCCGGGACAGAGCACTACCGGAATGTAGATCATCACCAGGTAATTACTCATGAAAATATTCTTTCGATTCGTATCGATGAAAGTTTGTATTTTGCTAACACGCGCTACCTTGAAAAACTGCTAACCGAGCTGGTTGCTGAAAAACCCCGGCTTGAGCACGTAATTTTGATGTGCATCGCGATAAATAAAATTGATCTTAGCGCTTTGGAAGCACTGGAGAAAGCCAACAAAGCCCTCAGTGAACTACAGATAAAATTACACCTGTCTGAGGTCAAGGGTCCAATAATGGATAAGCTGCGTCATACTGATTTTTTCCGGGATCTATCTGGAAACAATTACCTGAGTCACAATCAAGCGGTAGAAGATCTGAAAAATGATGATGCTGCCCCTTAGTCTTCCGTCCGAAAATTGGATTTTTCGATGACTATCTGGGTTGATGCCGATGCCTGTCCCAGGCAAATAAAGGTAATCCTGTTTCGGGCCGCAGAGCGCACCGGCGTCGATTTGTACCTGCTTGCCAATCAGCCTGTATCAATCCCGGCATTGATGAATGTACAAGCAATTCGGGTCAGCCAGGGATTCGATGTGGCCGATGACGAAATCGTGCGGCGAGTGCAGGGGGGTGACCTGGTGATTACCAGTGACATCCCGTTGGCAGCAGAAGTCATTGAGAAGGGCGCGCTCGCCCTGAGTTCGCGAGGTGAGCTGTTTTCCGCAAGCACCATAAAGGCCCGCTTAAATATGCGTGATTTTATGGATACCTTGCGCAGCAGCGGGATACACAGTGGTGGTCCGAGCCAGCTTAGCGAAACCGACAAACGGGAATTTGCCAATGCCCTCGATCGCTATCTTGTCAGAAAAAATACCGCAGGCAATGCGTAGTTGTTCAGGTAACATCGTGCACGATTGCATACGTTATAAACTGTACCTGATCACCGTACCACACAGGATAAATCCGCAGATGTAAGTGCCAAGACTACCGATAAATCGCAGTGGATGGGGTTGTTGTAAATCCTTGGATAACAACATACCTGCTGCATGCAAGTAGCGCGACACAATCACCGCGATGTAGACCTGGTCTGCATAGTTAGGTGAACCTTCAAATTCCAGTATCAGCATCAGTCCGATAAAGATTGCCGTGTATTCAGCGGCATTTGCCTGCGCTCGCACAGATTTTGTCAGCCAGTGACTGGTATCCGCTTCCATCCCGAAACCGCGTTTCATTCTGGTGCGGGTCAGGGAAACATTCAGGCTGAGAGCGAACAGTAGAACGCCGAGCAAGCCACCGCTCATCATCGCCACATTCATACCAACCTCCCACCGTTAAGGAATTAGAGTTTAACCACCATTTTACCAAAGTTGCTACCTGCGAACAGACCCAGGAAAGCATCGACCGAATTGTCGATTCCTTCAACGACTGTTTCGCGACTCTTAATCTTGCCGTCTTTGATCCACTGCTTCATGGTGCCTATAAACTCCGGCCGCACATCACCATGGTCGGAAACAATGAAACCGTTAATGCGTATTTTCTTGCCTACAATGAGCATCAGGTTGTTGGGACCCGGCACCGGTTCGGCGTTATTATAGCTGGCGATCATGCCACAGGCGGCGATGCGTCCAAATGGGTTCATCACATTCAGTGCGGCCTGCAGATGGTCGCCGCCTACATTTTCGAAATAGACATCGATCCCATCTGGCGCGGCCTCGGCCAGGGCTTTGGTGAGATTGCCACAAGTTTTATAGTTGATGACGGCGTCGGCGCCACACTCATCCAGAATCCACTGGGCCTTTTCATCTGAACCCACACTGCCAATTACCCGGCAGCCCTTGAGTTTCGCAATCTGGCAAACATTGGCCCCAACCGCACCTGAGGCGGCAGAGACAAGAACCGTCTCGCCTTCCTTGGGCTCGCCATATTTCAGTAAACCAACATAGGCGGTGAGACCGGGCATGCCCAGTGTACCCAAATAGAGTGATATTTGATCCGGGTCGAATGGAATCAGCTTGAGAACTCCAGTAGACTTGCTCAAAAACGCATCCTGCCAGGCACACTGGTTGAGAACGATGTCACCGGCCTGCAAATCTGGGTCTCCTGACTCGATAACTTCACCTACTGCCCCACCATACATCACCTGATTTAATGCATAGGGGGCGGCATAGATGCCTTCTTCACGCATGCGGCCTCGCATATACGGATCAACTGACATGTAGAGATTCTTCACCAGTACTTCACCCGCCTGGGGTGCTGGCAGTTCAACTTCAACAAGCTGAAAATTGTCATGTGTCGGCATCCCGGCGGGACGGCTTGTTAAATGTATTTGTTTAGCGGTGAGCGTAGTCATAATAATTCCCTTGGATTAGCGCAGCATAATGTCACCAATGCCACGTGACTGATTTAAGCAGAAGATTCTTCGCTGGTAACAGCTACAGTTGGCGTGGTTGTGGTGAATTTGTTTTGATAGATGATAATTGCGATCAGGATTGCGGCTCCTACCAGGTGATAGATGAAGCTGAACGGTGTCCACATGAGTAATACGGCACTGAACAGAAGCAAGGCGGCAATAAGCGCGTTTATCCTGGTCTCCAGGTGCCACTGCAGTAATCCTGCCATGGCATATAGCCCCATGCAGGACCAGAGGAATACTTCGATTCGTTCAGGCCAACTGCCCGATATCAGTGGTGAGTAGGCAAACAGCACCGGCACCAGGTAGAGCCCTTTTGCCACCTTCCAGCTGGTAAGCCCGGTCGCCATGGGTCGCGTTCCGGCAATCCCGGCGGCGGCAAATGATGCCAGGCAAACCGGCGGAGTCACATTGCTATCCTGCGAAAGCCAGAAGATGACCAGATGGGCGCTGAGCAACATGCCGGTTAATAATTCCGGCTCCAGCATTTCTGCGCGTATCAGTTGCTTCATTTCCAGCGGCATTTCCTGCAGGGCTAAAACCGGATCGCCGCCAAACAGACTGAGTGTCGCTACAACATTAGAAGGCAGGTCCCCGGCCTGTAATGCGGCTAATAATTGAGAATGCGTAACCAGATCAAAAATCAACGGTGCAGAGAGCGTTGCCAGCACAATATAGGAAGCAGTTACCGGCAGACCCATGCCCAGCACCAGCGAGGCCAGCGCGATCAGCACCAATGTGATAAACAAACTACCCTGGGCCCAGTCCACGATCATCAGCGAGAAGGCATTGCCCACGCCGGTTGTAGTGACTACATTGATGATAATACCCACAGCGACCAGCAACAGAGCAGTGGATACCATAGTTCTCACGCCATCTACCATGGCTTCAAAAATATCGGGCAGCTTCATTGGCGTGGTGGATAACCAGGAGGCTGCAATTACACTGATGATGGCAAAAGCCGCTGAAGTGGTCGGAGTTCGACCCCATACCAGGAAGCCCACCAATACCACCATCGGAATAAGGAATTGCCATCCTTCTTTCAGCACAGCGGAAATTTTTTCAGCGTTTTCTGCTGTAGTCGGATCCAGCTTGAGTCGCTTGGCCTCGATTCGTACGAAATAGGAAACGGTAAGAAAGTAAAGTATGGCGGGCAGGGCGGAAGCTGCAATAATCGTTAAATAGGAAATTTGCGTGTAGCTGGCCAAAACAAAGGCACCTGCCCCCATTACCGGTGGCATCAGGGCTCCACCCGTGGAAGCGGCTGCCACAACTCCTGCTGAAAATCGACTGCCAAAACCGGACTTTTTCATCATGGGAATTGTGATCACGCCGGTCGAAACTGTATTGGCCACGGCAGAACCGGAAACCGAACCCATGAGTCCCGATCCAACCACTGCCACATGGCCAGCCCCACCGACATATCTGCCGGCTAGACACTGGGCCAGCTTGACGATGAAATCGCCGGCGCCAGAACGTAACAGGAAGGAGCCAAATATGATGAACATGAAAACGAATGTGGAAGAGATATTCGCAGTCAAGCCAAACATACCCTCACTGGTGAAGAAGCTGCGATAGAGCACGGTCTCCAGACTCAGACCCGGGAAAGAAAATACACCGCTGATGTACCGGCCGAGAAAAAGTATATACGACAGACTGACCAGAATCAGCACTGGCATAAACCAGCCCGTTGTGCGGCGGGTGAACTCGATAGCTAGTCCGATGGCAATCAGAGAGAACACATAATCGCTTAGTATGTATTCAGTTTCCCTGGCATAGAGCGCGTTCTCGAACAGCATCAGGTAAGTGGATGTTGCGATGGCTAATACTGCCAGACCAATATTTATCCAATAGCTCGGCGAGTGTTTTTTGATAGATTCTGATTCATTCGCCATGAGCGCGCAGAGAACACAGAAACCACCAAAGTGAATTGCCGAGAGCCATAGTTCAGAAATACTGGCAAATACATTGCAGTAAATATGAAACAGCGCGAAGAAAAACGCGGCCCACTTTAAATACGGAGACGTCATGGCAGTGATTCACCGGTTGTGGAGGGTGGGGGTAACAGACGGTCGGGTATGCTGAGGCCCACTTCGCGATAATAGCGCATAGCACCCGGGTGAAGCGGTGCGCCCAGACCTTCGATGGCGATCTCCAGACGCATGTCTTTGGTGGCGCGATGAATCTCCTGCAGTGTAGCCAGATTCTCCCAGATTACTTTGGTCACGCGGTATACAACCTCATCTGAAATATCTTCGCGGGTAACCAATACGTTAGGTGATGCCACCGTTCTTATCAATTCAGTCTGGTTGGGATAGGTCCCCGGCGGAAACTCATACCAATCCCAGAGCGGGTATTTGGCATTGATTTTATCCAGTTCTTCCTGGGTCCAGTTCAGTATGGTCAAACGATCACCAAGCAGGGCATAGGCCTGGGTAATGGAGCTAACCGGCGCACCGGCTGGAATATTCATACCGACAATATTGCCATCCTGAATGGCGCTGGTGGTTGGACCATAGCCCATGTAGGCAAGGTTGAATTTGGCCTCATAGTCTATCCCCAGAGTCTCCAGAATAAAGCGGCCGGTTTGTTCAGCACCGGAATTTCTCGCGCCCAACACGTAGCGATCGCCGTCTAGTAAATCCAGATCCATTATCTGGCCAGTTGCGGCAAGGTCGCTCAGCAGCACAAAGTGCTCAACGTTCTGCCACAGTGCACTCACGCTGCGAATATGGGTCTGTGGGTTGCTCACCGGCCCCTCACCATTCCATGACCAGGCGCCGAATGGCCCCTGCAGGATGGCAAACTGAGCCTGGTTATCACGCAGTAATTTGACGTTTTCCAGGGATCCTGCCGAACTGATGGCAGTTAAAGAGATACCCTCGCTTTCATACAATTGAGCGTGAGCTATCGTTGCCAGGGCAACGCCTACCGGGTAATAGGTGCCACCGGTGGTGGCGGTGGTGAGCACATAGGGACGGGCACGATTCAAATCGTCGGTGCAGGAAATCGTCAGGATGGCAACGATAATCCCCAATACAACATTTCTCATCTAAAATCCTGCCAGGGCGATGTGGAACTCATTAGTTGGCCTGTATTATTTTGCTCAATATTGCAGGCTCTGGCCGCTTGAAACCACTTAAACAGGATGCTTCAGACGGCATCAGATGAAACCATATTTCCCTTTAAAGCACAATGAGTGGGCCAGGGTACAGTGATTGAAGGCCTGGGTAAGCAGGGCTGTCGAGGGGCAGCTTCTGGCCAACTGCGGACAATAGACTACTGTATTTTTACCTTGACTCTCTAATTACTGGGAAACATGTTCAGCAAAAAAATCCAGCAGCAGTTGATTAAATATTTCAGCCTTTTCAAAGTAAACCGAGTGTCCGGAGCCGGGCACCAAGACAAATTTGGAACCGGGCATTTTCCTGTGCATCGCTTCAATTACTTGCGGCGGCGCCAAAGTATCTTTTTCTCCTACTATGAACAGGACGGGGATTCCAGCCTCTATAATTGCCCGTATATCTGGATTAGGCACATCGACACTGTTTCGTCCGCTAGGTAGTGAGCTATTGCTCACCTCACGATAAAGGAATGCGAGTTCCGGATGTTGTATTGCAAACTCGGGTGCAAATGCGGCTCGCACACCTCTAAACTCTGCGCGCAATGCTTGCAGCTCTGGATCAGAATAACCACCCGTGGTATCACCCATTACCAGGGAATCCACTCGATCCGGATACTTAGCCGCAAATCCAAGACAAGAGCGGCCACCCATGGACTGTGCCACAAGCGAAGCTTTCTCGATTTCAAGTGTATCCATCAATACCCGCAAGTCTTCCACGAACGCTGACCTATAAGGGCCATCAGGCTTGTCAACAGAATAGCCATGCCCACGTTGATCATAGGTAATGCAACGGTAGGATTTTGACAATGCCGGTACCTGTTGCCACCAACTGGCATGAGTTCCGGCAGCACCGTGAGCAAATATCACCGCTGGTCCTGAGCCATGATCTTCGTAGTAGAGTTTAAAGTCTCCAATAGAAATAGGAGTTAAAAACTGGTTCTGGGCAGACACTAGTTGAGCAATACCGCCCATGCCAATTCCGGTACCTATCACCAAACTCCTACTGAGAAAGTTTCTGCGGCTCGAAATAGAAAGTGTATTTATTGTTTTCATATTTGATCGCCTCTGAGCTTAGTTAATAACAGTAATCCAATTACTACTCTATCGAGCCCGATATTAGTAGATATGGTCTGGCCCCGATATTTCAGTCTAGTTCGATATGCCATGTTGCAACACTCCACTTTTTAATTAAATACAGCATTGTGTTGCACTGACCGGTTGAACTCACATTTAATAGCAGACATTAGCGTTTTTGACTGATTTCTTCAATTCTGGCGTGTGACCGCTTCCAAACCAGAGCAGACATAAATGCGGGGCCTAGCGGGGCTGGAGCCGACCCATTGCAGTCTCTGTCGAGGTGGAGGAAGATAGTGTACTATGCGATCAACTTCTCTCCTTAAGCTTCTGAGCCTTATTTTGCTTCCTGGTCTGCCAGCAGTGACAACAGCGCAACTCTCTGACTCTGATGCATTTTTAGAAGAACGTGCAGTGATGGTTGAGACACAGATTGAAGCACGTGGTGTCAAAGATGCTCGAGTATTAGATTCCATGAAAGAGGTCCCCCGACACCTCTTTATAAGCGAATCGCTCTGGCCTTTGGCTTATTCCGACAGACCCCTATCCATCAGCAACGATCAGACAATCAGTCAGCCGTATATTGTGGCGCTAATGACCGAACTGCTACAGCCCGAAGAACACCATGTGGTTCTGGAAATTGGGACCGGCTCAGGCTATCAGGCCGCCGTGCTGTCCAAGCTGGTAGATAGGGTTTATACCATTGAAATTGTGCCAGAACTGGGCCGGAGCGCAGAAAGTATACTGGATCGTCTGGGATACGATAACGTGACAGTGAGAGTCGGCGACGGCTATCAAGGGTGGCCGGAGGAGGCTCCGTTCGACCGAATTATCGTTACTGCGGCACCGGAAGAGATACCGCAAAAATTGGTGGAACAGCTCAAACCTGGCGGGCGTATGATTCTTCCAGTAGGTCCCCAGTGGTGGGGACAGGATCTCCTTATCCTGGAGAAGGACGGAGAAGGGAACGTAAAAACGACACAATCACTCCCCGTACGATTTGTCCCCATGATCCGCGGAAACGTTTTTCAGTAATTTCATGGGAACCTGTTCTGGACTAAAGTGATACTCCGAGGAATGACTGAAATAAAAGTGCTTTCAAATTTGTGCCTTAGGGTTATATTTATTACACGGAATGAGGAAAAACTAATGACAACAAAATTTAGCAAGAGAGTAGTGATAGTGCTTATGTTATTGTTTTCAACAACGGCATTGGCCCAACAAGAATCCAGTCTGATGACCTATGACCTGGCCATGAGGGCCATGGAGGCAGCTGAAGCCCATGCACGTCAGCAGGGGTGGAATGTGACCATTCTGGTCACCGACCAGAATGCCAATCCGGTGATGCTACGACGTCTAGATGGCGCTTCTGCGCGCACGATTACTATCGCCAATAGCAAAGCATTAGTGGTGACTAAAACAGGTCTCACTTCTGGGGAATATGGTACAAGACTTGAAGCTGGTGAAATTGAAGAAATCGAAGGCGGCGTCACGTTTCAAGGAGGTGTACCGGTTTACTTAGATGGTGAATTAGTCGGCGCAGTGGCTGCCAGTGGGGTTAGAGGTTTTCAGGATGAGGAAGTATCCATAGCCGGAGCTGAATCTATAGGTAGTATCTCCAAGGATTAATCAAGGTATTGAAAATCCTCCGGCTGAACGAGGTATAACAGTCAGCTCCTGCCTGTCAAGTTATCGCGGTGTGGGCTGGGATCGCTGAATTGCTCTTCCTCTTCCGCTGCCACTTTGAAAATCAGGATTAAAAATTACTCCATTTCGGTCAGATCCCCGGCGACCACCTGCAGCGCGCAGGGCCTGGGCTTCGGCCTGTTGGGCGTCCTGAAAAGCGCTAAAAATGGCTAATTCCTCGTCGGTGAGTGCGAAAGAGAGTGATTCGAGCTGCGCCTCCGGGCTGCTAAGCGCGCCCAACTGTCTCCGTAGCTGTCTTCTATTCGTATCCTGACTCGAGCTTTGCGCCTGTGCCATCAGATTCATGCGTGCCTGATTCTGCTCGGCCAGCATATTGTTCAGTGCACCCACAATGATTTCCATGCGCTCATCGGAGACATCAAGCGAGGTCAGAAATCCACCATAGCGCCCCTGCAGAGATATCAATGCACCCAGTTCAGTGGGATCCAGATCAGAAAGCTGACGGATCAAATCCAGTTGTTTGCCATACTCTGACCGGGACTCCTCCTGCCGACGCAGCTCATTGCTGACCCGATTGCGTATCTCGGATTCCAGGCGCTGGTAATCCGGACTTACCTGTTCCTGCGTCACTTCCAGCTGGTTTGATGCGGCAGTTAGTTGACTGGTTGTAGTATTCAGTTCGCTGCGCAGTTGCTCAATTAATTTCTCATCTTCAATCCGCAGCAGGCTATTGGTCTCTACCTGGGAGAGAAGCTGCTCTACATAATCCGAGTACTCGGTTAATTGCACCGAATTGGATTGATTGTCCAGGTATAGACCAAATCCAACCGCGCCCGAGGCGATGGTCAGAAACCCTAATGCAGCAATAATTTTATTCATTTACATTACTCACCTGGTTTGGCCCGGTCCGGTCCGAGAGTGTCTGTAGTATGACCGGATAAAGGCTTTTCTTCTTCCAGTTTTCCGATAAGCATGGCAGTGCCGACAAAAATAGCAGTGATCATGGTGATTCCAAATACCAGCGAGATGCGGAATACCATTGCAATATACAAGCCCGTGAAGTAGTAAACCGCCTCTGCCAGGACATTGACTACCACCAGTGATACAGCGAACGAAATCCAGACGCCTCTTTGCATGGGTTAAACACCTACCTAGATTGAAAGCAGCAGTATTCCCTTTATGTGACTGCTGGTGTGCTCGGTGAATATAAAAACATCATCAAGGCCATCTCCGTTCAACCGCAGCGGAATAATGTCACCATCAATCACCTGTTCGTTCAGCTCAATATTGATATCGGCCTGTCGATCGCCCAGTCGGGCCAGTTCAGGGTTGCCACTGACGGAAACATTATCGATGATTTCCCTGATATCGAGTTCATACTCGTTGCGCTCCCTGGTATAGCCTAGGGCGCCAAGAAACAGGTCGGTATCGGCTTCGGGTTCGATGCTATTCAGAAAGATCTCTAAATTATTATTCAGCAGAACCAACAGGTCCTGATTGTCGTAATCCGCATCAAGATCCGCGGCTGTAGTTGGTATCGACTCGGTATTTTCAAGCTCTCTGGCCTCGTTGGCGATGTCCATAACCGATGTGGCAAGACGAATAACGGAGGGGAATTTAAGATTTACCGTTATTTTTCGATTGGGGCGACGTTCGAAGCGCTCGCCATCGTTCAGGTAGATGAAAGCTTCCACCGAGATGTTGCCAGACAATGCAAGCCACAGAAATATATCGCCTACCGAGACCGTTTCTACTCGCCATAGCCACAGGTCCTTGAGTCCGTCATCATTTTCATCGAAAAGAAAAGTGCTCAACACATTACCGCCCGAACGCAATACCTGCCAGGGTTGCTCCATATTCATGCCATCAGCTGTGCCGCCGAACAGGGAAACCTTGCCCGCCTCGCGTAACAGCAGGTCCTCAATGCCATCGGCATTTACATCATCCAGGATTTCCTCATGAGTTAGCGCTAGAACGCCAGTTAAATTTGAGAAGTCCAGATTATCTATATCGAATTCACCCAGGCGCTCTTCGATAGCGGCTATGTCCAATGAATAACTAGGCGTTTGGGGAAAATAATTTTCAGCAGTTCCATTGGCAATGAATACATCCAGTTTCTCATCAGTTTGCGATATCAGATCATCAAAACCATCGCTGTTGACATCACGTAAATCCATTAGCGGTATGCGCATGGATTGACCGGCTCGGCGTTCCAGTCGACGCGGATTAAGAGACGTACGCAGGCTGACATCTGACAGTATGCTGATGCCTAGTTGATAGCTGCCATCGGTATTGCTGATATATAAATTCAATACACCGGCGCCGGGGATGATCAGGTCTTTAAGTTTGTCGCCGTTTACATCGCGCGAGAAGTGAAGACGATTGACGCCTTTGCTGAGAAAGCCGTTTAGGTTCGCTTTAATGAGTGTTGCTTCAGAAAATTGTTGATTTTCTATCGACCAGGACAGGACATCAGTGCCGTCTACAAGTGCTATCAGAGATTGACCATCGGAGTCGTCGTAGCCCGTTCCAATGTCCCAGCCAACCGACTCGCCCGGCAGTTTGAGGGTGGTGTAGCCAGAGTCAAAATTAAATTTATTATTGGATTGAAAATAGACCCGGATGTCTTTATCTATTACCAGAATTAGATCTTTGAATCCGTCATTGTTCAGGTCAGAGGCGAGTATCTGCTCAGCCTCTGCGGGAAACTGAAAATTCTGTTGCTGGTAGTTGGGCAGGTTGGTATCTTCCGCCGCATTTATCGATGCAGGGAATGCCATCAGGCACAATGCCATTCGAAGTGCTTTGCTCATGGCGTCGCTACCAATACTGTAGTTGCGGAATTGTGGCGTAAAATCAGGTCTGGCTTGTTATCGCTGTTTAGATGCAGCACATTGAAACCCACAATACCGCGATCGGGTACATATTGCCAGAACGGCTCGCTGGCTATCTGTAGCTGTTCATCAATGCGCTTGGCCGCCAGTGTGCCCTCTGCGGTAATGTACATGGCATCTTTTATTCCGTCACCATCGATATCAAAGCGTAGTGACATCTGTTCGGCAAGCCCTCTTACTTCATCAGCTGAAAAGCTTTCTTCCAGACGGGAATCCGGTCGACGACTAAACAGTGACGATTCATCATTACTGCCTGAATACAAGAGCTGGGTTCGGACTATGCTGGCGTTGCGAATGGCATTCACTACGGGGATAGTGTAATAGCCAACATTGAGACTGGGTCTGCCATCACCATTTATATCGATAAAATTCAGCTCAACATCGTAACCGGAAAAACGCATTACCTGGTCAGCCTGTTCGAGATTGAATTTTCCACTGGAATTTATGAAGAAGTAGCATGTCCACTCGTTACCGTTGCCATCGATTCTTAACAAGTCCAGTTGCTCATCCCCATTTAGATCAATCAGTCTAATATCGCCACGGGTCTCAAGCCTGCCCTGCCAGTCAGGATTATCGGTGAACTCTCCGGCAGCAGACTGGTAATGTATATTGAGCTGACCCAGAGAGTCATCTCCCACGTTAAGATAGGCAATATCGGGTAGTCCATCATCGTTCAGGTTCACCAGTTGTGCAGAGGGTATCCAGCTCTCTGCATCCAGCAATGAGTTGGAATTCTCATCCTCAACCCATTCCTCTATAAACCCGGCAAAGGGTGACGATTCCTGTGCAGTGACTTCCAGGACGAGCCCTTCATCTGCGTTTATTCGCATATTGGCATCAAGTCCACCCCGGCGACCTGGTCTCTCGGCCGGAGCGAGATTTTCATTGGTTGTGGTGAGGCGCGTAACCAGTGTGAACTCCTCATTCGGCAAGCCTCTGAAAAAGCCATAAAGTTTTTCACCTGGAAGTAGCAGGTCAATGTAGCCGTCTCCATTTACGTCTTTTATATCGTTGAAGAATTGTACACTCTCAAGATTGGGCACAGTGGCTATCAAATCCCATTCGAAAAGCTGCCTGATGTTGCCCGCATACCCATCACTGGCGGTAGACAGGCTAAAGACACCGTTACTGGCAAACAGCAGCAACTCCTTGCCCGGCTCGCTACGTATGTCGGCAAAGCCAACCGCGATAATTTCCGTTTTAATTTCGATGCGCTGGGGTGTCTGGGAAAAAGTACCGTCCGCCTGCTGGTGATAGACATGCAGTTCGCGACCGATATCCTCCTGGAAGTGCTGTACGATGAGGTCCAGTGTGCCGTCACCATTCAGATCTTCAGTATTCAGGCGCCGGAAATTATTTTCTTGCACCAGTTCGAAAGCCAGGTAATTAGTCTGTGCCATCGCTGTCGATGGGAGCTCCAGCAGAAATGCCAGCGAAGTAACTGCTATGTAGCCTGTAATTCCTCGGCGTAACAATGCCAAACTGTTCACCTCAATCTGTTTCGTCGATCAGTTCACCGATATCGCTGGTGATATTAAATAGACCGAGAATTGTGTGGGCTCGTTCACTTTCTGCCCGGTTATAACTGTAAAAAGAAAATAACCAGAAATCCAGGATAGACAGTGAACTGCTCAAAGGGCTCAAACTCGACTCGTATTGCAATATTGGCCACAGTGAAATTCTGCTAATTCTTCTGCCAGGATCCCAAAGCACAACGCTTATCTGGTTTATCGTTCCATCCCTGAATACACTGAACAGTACAGTATCTCCCAATTCAGAATCCTGATTCAACCGGTTTATAAGTCCCTGGGCCGATTGTACCGAAACACCATCTACTGATAAAACCACATCGCCTGTTTCCAGGCCTGAATCCCGCAGTGGACTGTCGGGTAAAATTTCTACGATCCTGGCAGCAGATACATTGCTGCGATTTGCCACGGTTAATATTTCTGTACGATAACCCGCTCTGCTGGCAATGGGATCTATTCGATAGAGTTCAACCAGTGCGGTGCCAGCGGTTAGCGGTCTTGCTGCTACTGTGGCTTCGACTACCACCGTGTTTCGCCTGACAGTAAAATTAAATTCTGTTGCAGTTTGTGTCCGCCGCGCCAGTTGATCGATTACATCAGGGTGGTTGGTCTCCATGCCATCGATGGCAAGAATAATATCACCAAGCTGAATTCCTGCTGAATCGGCCGCGCCGTTTTGCGCCACGGCCCGTACCCGCACGCCGGGTAAAATTTCTATATTGGCCAGCGAGTCGCTTTCATTGATATTGGTTTGCAGTCCGAAGTCCACCCCTTCCAGTGCTTCGTTTTGTGGGGAGGAGAAACTCAGTTCTTCAGGTGACAGAGTAATGCTGGGTACCAGTACGCGAGGACCATAACTTATGCAAGCATTCAACAGCAGCAGTACCAGATAAAGACCGCTTCTTTGGATACCCTTAACTCGGAAATCCGCTGGGAACACTAGAGTTTTCTCCTTTGTATAATGTATAAGCCGGCCAGTACAAACGCCAGCATTTCCGGGACCGGCACCCACAGATTCAGCTGTTGTACCCTGTCGTCAATCAACACGTCTGAAAAGCCCCGCACTATGCGACTTACGTCCTGTAAATAGGATTGATCGAGTAGCGACGGTTGAAAGGTGGCATAGAGATAATACGCATAATCACCCAACATGGCTTTGAATACATCCAGTAAAATAGTAATGCCTAATGCACTGGTGACCGCCTGCGTGGTTGATTGCGTGCAAACCGAGACCAGCAATCCGAAGGCAATAGCCGCAGGCAGGGGAATTAACGCCAATTTGATGCCTAAACTGATCTCGGTGGAGATCTCCTCAACACTGATCAGCTCAAATCCATCTTCGACTATCGCGCCGTATTCCCAGAGCAAACCGCTCCCGAAATAGGTAAAACCCAGCAACAGGAGAAAAGATGCAATCGCCATCAGATGAATATGGGCAAGTTTGGCAAGCAGCAAGGCGCTGCGGCTGATACGTCGAATCAGCAGGTGGCGAATTACCCCGGTATCACGGTCACTGGAAATAGAAAAAGCGGCATAGCCTACCAGTAATAATCCAAGGGTCGTTATCCCGGTGGACAGACCATCCACATAATAGCCGTAGGCGTTGCCGTTAATATCGGCAAAGCTTGATGATCCCAGCAAATTGTCACGGGCCTGCTGGCCTGCTTCTGACAGCTTAGTGATCAGATATTGAATCAGTACCAGCACAGAAGGTGCCAGGACTATCAGTTTGCCACTGAAGCTGCGCAGCGAAACATAAAATTCTGCTTGCAGTGCAGTGACGAAGCCGTTCATGATTGCTGCCCGCTGGTTATCTCCCGGAACAGCGAGCCCAGGGAATCACGTTTAATTACCAGCTCAGTCACTGCGATGCCGGCTTCCACCAGCATCCGATTGAGATCGGCTGACCCCATGTTTTCCAACGCCAGATGGAGATAGCTTTCGTCATCGTTCGCTTCGATTTCTATGGCTTGAACTCCTGCAATCAGTTCGCGGACGTCCCCTTCATTGTTGCACCTGAGTCGCACATGGATTCTGTCATGGGAAAACAGCGTGTCGATTTCGTCGCTGACGGCAATGCGTCCCTGGTGCAAGATGGCGATGTGCGAGCATATTTGCTCGAGGTAGGGTAGCTGATGACTTGAAAGTAAAAACGTAGTTCCTTCACGTTGATTTAGCGTCTTGATCAGATTAAGTACATCGTCCACACCCTCAGCATCCAGTCCGTTAAATGGTTCATCGAGTAAAACCAGTTCCGGCTGGCCAAGTAACCCCTGCGCTATGGATGCACGTCTTTTATTGCCCAGTGACAGGTGTTTGATCTTGAAGTTCTGGAATTTTTCAATACCAAGCAGATGTTCCACTTTTTCCGGAGTGCGCGCAGCTTCGGGGCACAGGAGTCGCGCATGCTCCAGACACTGCCTGACCGTGAGATTGGGGTGCAGGCTGGGAGTGTCGAAGATGCCGACTATCTTGCCCGCTGCCTCATACAAGTGGGTCGGGTGTTTATCCAGAACCGAGATGTTGCCACTGTTATAGAGCTGCAGGCCCAGAATGCATTCAAGCGTGGTGGTTTTGCCCGAGCCATTGAGGCCGACCAGACCGTGAATCGTGCCCTGCCTGATTTCAAGATCAAGGTCTTTGATGACCTCAAAGTCTCCATAGCTCTTAGTCAGTTTGGAAACTGAGAGGGATATTGCACGAGAAGTGTTACTCATGAAATGGGTGTTCCGGATGACGCTCTATCCGTTTTCGTTTGGATATGAAACCTGCAACCGAGCTTGGCCCGGATATTTTGTAGATTATCCGGGCTAGGTACCTCAACTGAAGGAGTTAGTCGACGAATATATCATCCACCTGAATTTCTTCGACCGAACCGAATTGTTCAAGTTCCCCGGTATCGATGATGGAGAGGTCACCAACGATTGAGACGAGTTTGGGGCGATCCTTAACATGCTCGGTTTGAAAAGACAAAAGATCATCCATGGACATACCCTGCAATAACTCAAAGCGTTCTCTGCGCGGATCACCCTGGATCCCCAGTCGTTCCCAGCCTCTTACCGCACCGATCACTCCCCGGAAGCCAATTTTCGAGGTTCTGTAGCGATTCAGCAGTGAATTTGTGGATTCGGAGAATCTTTCCTGGGAGGCTGGCATATCGTCAATAAGCTCAATGAAGGCACCCAGTGCATCCACGGTCTTATCTGTTTGGGAAGCGATTGCACCGAGCATCAAATTCTCCGAGTTGGTTCTGCCGCCCTGTGCATAACGTGCCGATGCTGAATAGGCAAGTGCCCGGGCCTCGCGTAATTCCTGAAAGACTACGCTGGACATGCTGGTACCAAAATAGTTGTTGTAAATCGATGCCGCCACGGTGGCTTCTTCGTCATACTGGCCATCCGGAAATTCAATACGCACCTGGGCCTGGGCGGTTTCCCGGTCGACCACATAGATTTCTGTGTTGTCAATTTCACGGGCAGTTCTGAATCTGAACTCCGGGGTGTCTTTCAGCTCTGAATCGACCACATGATGGCGACGTAAAGTCGCAACCAGATCCTCCAGTGGCATGGAGCCGGTGTAGGAAATCGTGTGTTTAAAATCGAGCAGGCCGGCGGGTAACGACAGCAATTCATCCAGCTCGGTGGCTTGAATTTCTGCACTGGGCAGGGCTTCCAGCATGGGCGATTCATCACCATAACGGTTGAACAGGTAGAGCGCGCGGGCGATAGCCGGCGGTGAGCTCTTCTGATCCTGTCTGGACTTGAGAATAATGCCCTTCAAATCTTCCAGCGTTTGCTCATCGGTGCTGGGAGTGTTTATCAGCTCGAGCATCAGGGCGAGTGTTGGTTCGAATTGCTCATCCAGGCCAGAAATAGAAATAGAAGAGGAGTTTTCACCGGAGCCAAAGCGAAACTCGCTGCCCATTCTGTACCATTCTTTCTGTAATTCCTCGTTGCTGAGATTAGCGGTGCCTGCAACATCCATGAGGGAAGAGGACAGACTGAGTTTTTCATTTTCTTCAGTTCCTACTTCGATGTTGATGGAAAAAGAAAACAAATCATTCAGCGGGTTCGGCGCGTAATAAAGAGGAACACCATCGACATAATCCACGACACGATAATCCCGGTCGACCTCGACGAAAGAAGGCTCAATCTCCTCAAATGGTATGCCCAGTACCTGTGCCGCAAACTGAGACTGGCGGGTCGGATCAATGCTGACCGGATCGATCTGTGGCTTCTCAACCGATGGGATATCGTTTTGTGCGTCGACTCGATAGACGGCTATATAGTCATCACCGAAATAGGTATTAGCCGCGTCTATAACATCCTGTTTGGTAACCTGTTCCATACGCGCAATTTCATCGACGTAATAATCCCAATCTGTGTAAGTCAAAAACGCACCACGCATGGTTGAAACCCGCGCCCGATTTGACTCCAGCGCGCCTTTCTGGGTTTTCTTGAAATCATTGATGATGGCTGGAATTATCCAGTCCTCGAAATCGCCTGCTTTAATTAACGCAAGCTGATCCAGCAGCAGTTGTTCCACTTCCTCAAGGGTCTGACCCTGCTTTGGCACACCCCATAGATGCTGGGCACCTCCATCGTTGAGGAAGATTGGTGACGAACCGGCTGAGCTGACCTGTTGTTGCTGATTGAGGTTCAGATTAATCAGCCCGGCAGTACGATTATCCAGAATCATATCCAGAATGCTCAGGCGTGGCACATCTGCGCTGCTGTTGCCAACGGTGCGAAATGCCAGTCGCACCTGCTCTTCGCCGGGGTATTGTACGGTTTGGCGCTCAACATCTTGTATCGGGTCTTCTACCCACGGACCAACTTCGGGTACCGGTTTGGACTCCCAGTGTGAAAACTTGTCAGCGATTAACGCAATGGTTTCGTCAGTGTCGATGTCGCCACTGATGAAGATAGCCATATTATTTGGCACATAATTGGTATCGAAATAATCCTGTATGTAGACCAGCGACGGGTTTTTCAAATGGTCAGCCAGTCCGATTGTTGGCTGTTGGCCGTAGGGGTGTCGCTTATACAGCATCTCGTCGATGGCGGTAAAAATAACTCTGCCAGCATTGTCGAGGCTGCGGTTTTTTTCCTCGTAAACAGTTTCCAGCTCGGTATGAAATAAACGGAACACCGGATTGATAAACCGGTCTGATTCAATCTCTGCCCATTGGGTCAGGCGATTGGAAGGCAGGCCGATTTTGTAAACAGTTTCTTCGTAGGAGGTGTGTGCGTTGAGACCTGACCCGCCCATGGCGTTGTAGAGTTTGTCGATTTCATTTGGTATGGCAAATTCTGCGGCCTGTTGTGCAACGCTGTTTATTTCTGCGTAGATTTCCGCTCGCCTGGCCGGGTCTGTGGTATTGAAATGTTGCTCATACAACGCGGTGATTTGATCCAGTAAGGGTTTTTCCGCCGCATAGTCCAATGTACCGAGATTCTGGTTGCCCTTGAACAGCAGGTGCTCAAGATAGTGGGCCAGTCCCGTAGCATCGGCCGGGTCGTGCTTGCTACCTGCCCGCACGGCGATCTCCGCATAAAAGCGAGGTTCTTCATGATTTTCGGTTAAAAAGACCTGCAGGCCGTTATCGAGTTCGAAAATTTGCGCATTCAGCAGATCGGCGTCGTTGGCTGAATTGATACGCCGGTAACCGTCTTCGGGTGTCGGGGTTGCAGCGGCCTGTTGTTCCGGGGCTGCGGTCTCTGTGGTTCCGCTATCACTACAGGCCACGAGTGCCAGTAGTGCAAGCGGTGCCAGTAGTGTTCGCCACCAGATCTTTGTGCCAAGTAAAGTGTTCATGTTTAATGCTCCACGGTAATCAAGCCAGAATGCCTCTAATTTAGGGCATTCCGGGGAAAAATGTAAGAGAGTTAGCGATTAAAACCCAGTCTATTGCGGCAAATTATCCAGTCCGATGCGTGCGTTCCTGATAGCCATGCGGCCACTGGGATCGCGGTTAGCCTCCAGAATGACGTCTACGCCGCTACTCTGGCTCTCGATAAATCGATCCAGTTGGGACATCTGCTCTGCATTTAATTCATCGGCAAGCCGTTCTCTGGCCCTGTCATAAGCAGCAAGCTGGTCGTTATAGGCGGTAATCATACTGCCGTCATCGGCTACTATGGCACCCAGGTTGTTTTGCTCAGAAAACAACTCATCCACCAGCACATCCAGTACCTGATCCTGGGTAATGCCATTGATTGCGCCACCGGTTTTTGCCAGATTACTGCCGTATACCTGGCGTACCGTGTCTTGTCTGACCAGCAAATCGTACAGGGTCAGATCATTCAACTGTTGCTGGGATAAAACGTCAGTCAGGCCATTGGCAAGACCGTTGGCACCAAAAACTGTGGCAGCCTGCTCAGCGGAGAGATTTCCCGCCAGCAAGACCCCCAGCAATTGGTACCGAGCGGCGCCCGATTCCACCATGGCATCCTGGATTGCCTGTCTTTCAGCCGCATTAACGCCGAGGGAATCGAGATACTCACCATAGATATTTGGCGTGTTTTCTGCCGCCCTGATGCGTGCCGTAGCTGGATCAGAGAATCCGGCTAAGCCACCGCCGCCTGGTGACCTGGGCTCCTGCGCCGTCTGCTGCGCAACCTCCTGTCTTGCCTGCTCCACCAGTTCGGTGTAATCGGGATCTATTCTGTCCCGCGCTTCGGAGAGCGCACTGGACAGGCTGCTCAACCGACTACTGCTGCTAAGCAACTGCTCCTGCAGTAGGCCTATCTGGGTCTCAAACTCAAGCCGTTGCCGCGTGTTGAGTTCAGTCTGCTCCAGTAGCTGCGCACGCATTCGCTCCGCTGTTGCCTGTTGTGCGCGTAAGGTGCTGTTTTCCGCACGCAGGTCGTAAGCCGTGTAGGCAAGCCCCCCCCCCAGTAAAAAACTGGCTGCAACTATCAGGGCTGGTTTAATTGGGCTGCCCCCGATTCTTTCAATCAATTTATTGACGCCTTGCTGCCATGACCTTGTCGAACAGGTCCCAGTTTGCCGGCAACAGATTGCTAGCCGGACGAGCCGATCCATCAAGCTCTACGTAATTTGGCTCCGCGCTGCTATATTTATCCCACACAGGCTGATTGTTACCATTGGGGCTGCCAGTCCTGGCAAAGTTCACCCAGTAATTAGACATGGTTTCCGCCATTTGACGGTCACTGGAAGTGGCTGTATTGCGCAGCTCCTGGGGGTTATTGAACGCATAGACTATTTCTGCTGCGTGGAAGGCACCCAGCTCGTCTTTAAGAGGGCCCGGTGGACGGTGACTGAAGAAATAGAGATAGGCATCCTCATCGACATTTGCAGTCAGCCGGGCCCAGGTCAACATATTCCAGCCGAAGGTTGCATCGCGAAAGGAATCCAGTGAGGATTTACGTAAATCATCTGCTGGATAAACTGACAGAAATTCATTGGCCAGCTCGCCATAGCGTGAGCGCGTTCTGGAGATATACACATCATCGTTATCGGGTATTCGTTGCAGTGCGCCCAATGTGGTTCCTTCTTCGGCATTGAAACCGATTAGAACGGGCACCTTGTTTTGTCGTCCACTTGAAAACAGTGCGAAGGGTTGCTCCGGAATTGCCCAGCCATCAACCACACCATCGGTGACAAAGCGCGCCGCAGTTACAGCGCTTAACAGGTCTGGTGCCGGAATGGCTCTGAGTTCTGCCAACGAGCCGGCATTAACACTGTCGGCCAGAGCAGTTCCTGCAGCCGCCGCCTGGGTCAGGGTTCGACGCGGGTCCAGCCGGGCACCACTCTCGCCGATGGCTTTATGGAACAATCCCTCTGCCAGAGGAGAGGCAGTAAGGAAATTCACGCTCCAGGCGCCTGCTGATTCACCAAAGATGGTGACGTTGTCCGGATCACCACCGAATGCGGCGATGTTCTGTTGTACCCATTTCAGTGCCTGAATCTGATCCAGAATGCTGTAGTTACCGGCCGAGTTCTGGTCCGATTCAGCAATCAGTTCCGGATGGGCAAAGTAACCAAATACACCGAGGCGGTAATTCACAGTTAACAGGACTACGCCTTTTTGCGCCAGGTTGGTTCCATCATAGGCTGATCTTGCCCCGCTACCCCAGGTCAGGGCGCCGCCATGAATCCACACCATAACCGGAAGCTTTTCACCCGGCTCGGCAGTAGTCCAGACGTTGAGGTAGAGACAGTCTTCGCTGGTAATGCGCGCGGGACGATAGAAGAACGTGCCGACACCGTAGGACTCCTGCATGCAATTGGGACCGATAGAATCGGCCAGGAATTCGCCACTCCAGTTGGGCGCAGCAACGGGCGCCTGCCAGCGTCGATTGCCAACCGGTGCTGCCGCGAAGGGAATGCCCTTAAAAACCTTGACTGAATCACTGGGGCCAGTAGTCGTGCCAATTAGTGCTCCCTGGGGCGTATCCAGCGTCACGGTATCGGCCAACGCCAGCGATGAGCCAATCAACAGAACCGCAGTTAACAGTTGTCTGAGCATGATTCCTCCTACACGCATTCTTGTTTCTTAACAGCTCCCACTATACCTGCTGAAAAGAATTTTTTCAGGCACTTCAATCTAGTACCTCGACCAGGGTTAATTTTGGAGTGCAGAGTTCACCAGTATGTTCAGTGTTAGGCGCAGTGACGCAGGCCTAGCACCGCTAAGTCAAGTTGCTGCAACGCCACAATGGACATACTGGTGAACTCCCAAAGGGCGGGCCTCTCAGCATTCATCTGCTGCG
>Ga0187833_10000722_pt1 | contig 38277 bp, 34 predicted proteins | sample ETNtaG_37_FD_167968 | JGI IMG/M metagenome (GOLD analysis project Ga0187833, IMG submission 167968) | Marine microbial and viral communities from oxygen minimum zone, Eastern Pacific Ocean - ETNP2014_SV_400_PacBio MetaG (Illumina Assembly) | ecosystem: Environmental > Aquatic > Marine > Hypoxic...
AGCCTTCCTCTTCAATTCCCTCACATATACTTCCATAATATCCCCTTCTTCTATGGTAGTAGTGGTTTCTACTTTCATACCGCATTCGGTACCTCCTTTGGCTTCCTTGATATCCTTGTCCCCGTGCTTTAGGAATGTAATTCGGCCTGTTCCTTCTTCTTTATCGTCCCGCATTAGCCTGAATTGGAATCTCTTTACTAGTCCATCGGTCACTTTTCCTCCTATTATCTGTTCGTTCTTCTTGGTCATAAATATTGCTTTAATTTCTATATGACCCATTACTTGCTCCTCTTCCTCCGGCTCAATTAAGCCTTGTATTAAAGCCTCTACATCATCCAAAAGCTTGTAAACAACATCATATTCTCTTATCTCTACACCTTCTCGTTCGGCAGTCTTTCTTACCGAGGAAGGCACCGTAACCGTAAATGCAATAACTACTCCTCCTTCGGTAGCCGAAGCCATCATTACATCAGATTCACTAACAGCTCCAACAGCAGCGTGAATTACTTTTACAGAGACATCTCCAGCGACTTGTTTGGCCAATGCGTCCTGAAGGGCTTCGAGTGAACCCTGCGTATCAGCTTTGAGCACAACCTTAAGCTGAGTGAGTTTTCCTTCGGAAAGTCTGCTTACCAAGTCCACAAAACTCCCCTTCTTTTTGCGCGCATGCTGTTCCTTGACCTCCTGAACAAGTATCTTTGCTTCCTGTTCAGATGCAACCACCTGCATTATATCTCCCACTTCAGGCACTCTGGCAAATCCTGATACTTGAACTGCGCCGGAAGGTTTTACGTCCTCTTGGGCTTTGTCATGGGCATCCATCATCGTGCGAACTTTCCCAACTTTCCTTCCGCAAACGAATGAATCACCCTTGTGCAAAGTCCCTGCATTTATTATCACAGTTGCCAGAGGCCCAAGTGAAGGATCCAAATGACTTTCTATTACAGTGGCTACTGCTGATCTGTTCGGATTTGCTTTAAACTCGTTCATTTCAGCAACAAGCACTATCGAATCCAACAAATCAGAGATTCCCTGATTATTTTTTGCACTACATTGTACAACAGGAACCTTGCCTCCCCAGTCTTCTGGCTGTAATTCATGCTGAGCCAATTCTCCTTTTACACGATCAGGATCTGCACCCTCGCGATCCATCTTGTTTATGGCGACTAGTATAGGCACATCCGCATCCTTTGCATGATTTATTGCTTCTACGGTAGTCGGCTTCACTCCTTCGTCCGCAGCAACGACTATTACTGCAACATCTGTGACTTGCGCACCCCTAGCCCTCATCGCAGTAAATGCCTCGTGTCCAGGAGTATCCAGAAAAGTTATTGCATGAGATTCTTTCGACCCCTTCGGCGTGTGAACTATTTGATATGCTCCAATATGCTGGGTTATTCCACCAGCCTCTCCCGCAACAACCTCTGTCTTTCTTATGACATCCAATATGGATGTTTTTCCATGGTCGACATGTCCCATGATAACCACAACCGGAGGTCTCTTCTCCATGTTCTCTGGCTCATCCCTAAGGAGTTCCTCCAAATTACGGCTTAATAGATCTTCCGCAGATGCGACCTCTTGTTGTTTTTGCACATCCACACCCATCTCGGAAGCTACAATGGCTGCAGTGTCGTAATCTATGGTTTGATTGATTGTTGCCATGATGCCGTTCTTCATTAATATGCCGATAATCTTTGGTACTTGAACTCCGGTCTTTTCTGCAAACTCTTTAACAGAAACTTCTGCAGGCAGCATTACTACTCCTTCCTTTTTCTTTATCTGTTCCTGCAAAGAATCCTCAGCCTTTATTTTGGGAGTCGCTTTCGCATTATCAGCAATCGCCTGATCATCTTTTCCTTTTTTCTTTAGAGAAGGATTGATGCTTTCTTGTTCCTCAATAGCCTTTTTTGATACACCCTCTAATGTAAGTTTACGAAGAACATGGAGCGGACTCTTTTCTCCATCCTCTGTTTCTTCTGTTTCCTCTGTTTCCTCTGTTTCCTCTGTTTCTTTTTCGGACCTTGAATCAGCTTCCTCTTCTATTTTGGTAACACCGTCTTCCGCAGCAAACCCCAAAGCCTCCATATCCACATCTATCCCATGCTTGGAAGATAAAAACCTTAAAACACCCTGAGCTAGATTATCAGGGACTTCTCGATCTGTAGGCTTAACACCAAAATTAACCTGCTCCAACTCGTGGCGGAGCTGTTGTCCGGTCATACCCAATGCTTTTGCTACCTTTACAAGGCGCATAGAAACTCAAGAAAGAGCCAAATACGCCCTGATTGTAGGGAATTGTATTTATAAAGGAAAGGATATTGCCTCCTTTTAGTCTTTTAAGAAACATCATCCCTCTTCAACTCCTCCACAACATCGATCACTTTTCCACTCTCTTCTGCCTTCGGAATTTCAATCGGCTTGGGTTTAGGTTCCTGAATCTCTTCCTTTTTGGGAGCCTCCCGTTCAGGGCCGATGGCTGGCTTGACCATTGGAATTGATTTTTGAACCGGTTCAGGAGGAGGGTTTTGAGAGCTGCTTTGTTGAGCAACCATTCCTTCTTTAAGTTTTTGAACACATTCCAAAACCGTCAGTTGAAAATTATCAAATTCTGTAACGCGAAACCCAGCCGCACGTGGATGCCCACCTCCTCCAAATATTTGAGCAGATAGAGCGCTTACATCAATTGCTGGGCTAGACCTCATACTTGCCTTTAGCCCTCCTTCTTCCAGCTCCGTAAACATTACATAAACATCCGCATCGGGAACTGTTGAAATAAGGTCATCTAATATTCCGCTAGTCTCTTTGCTGTCTGCCTCCATCTCCGCCAGGTCTTCTCTGCTAATTGCCGACCATACAATCCTTGCATTCTTATCTATCTGAATTTGATTCAAGGCTCTTCCCCATATCTTCAAAGTGGATAATGGCTTAGTTTTGTACACGTTTTGAATTATCTCCTGCTGTCTTGCTCCCATCTCCAAAAGCTCTGCCGCGATATCCAAAGATCTGGGAGTTGTGTTTGGATTCTGGAAACTTCTGGTATCTGTAATAAGTCCTGTCAAAAGCAAGGTAGAAATATCTCTTGTAATCTTGTCTCTTAAATCATGACGAGATGTGAACCAATGGTACAAAACCTCTGTAGCGCTGGCTGCAGTTGGATCAATCAATTTGATATGACCGTATCCGGTATTACTAATGTGATGATCGATATTGATTATAGGAACCTTCGAAAACAAATCCATATGGTCCGTATATACTGAACCTAGTAAATTCAAATCAGCACTATCCACCACAATTATCAGATCATAAGCAGGCTCTCCTTCACTTAGAGTAACTTGCTGGGATCTGATACGACCGTTTTTTGGGCTGACTATTATATTTACTTTGTTATCTTCAACAGTGTATCGAAGCTTATCTACTTCCATCCCCTCCTCCAGACTTACTGTCATTATAAACTGCTGAGTTTCCGAAACATCTTCCTTAACAACATCAAACCCTGGAAGAAATGACAACGATTCCGGAGGAGTCTCCGGTACGATTACCGTAGCTTCCTTTCCAAGAGATTTGAGAAAAGTGTAGCAAGCCAGAGCTGAACTGAGTCCATCTGGATCTATATTCGCATGCGGAACAATCAGGATGCGCTGGGCGCGCTCTATTGCCTGGGTGGCCGACAGGAATTCTTGTTGGGATAGACTCATTTGTTAACTTAGTATTATAACATATTTAGTAATGATTGACAATCCCCTCTTAATGCTAAATAAGAGGACATGAAATCAAAATATACCTTCATGCGCAAGTAGTAACACTTACAATTTCCTTTGTTCCCGTAATCGCCCATGCAAGCCTCTTTGGAGACGTTCCTGACATATTCAATGATGATGGCTTTGGTGATGCGCCGGAAATCTTTAATTCCGATGGTTTTGGCAATGTGCCTGATTTCGGTTTCAAAGGAGTATTTGGAAAAGTCCCTGACATTATCTGGGACCGAGATGATGATGTTGATTTGAATGACTGGAGGATTGGGAGGAGGTCTAGTGGTATGTTTGGCAGAGTGCCGAGATATTGAAGGCAAGTTCACTGTATGTACATTGTACATACAGTAAATGTTGGATTACTTGCTCACACCATTATTTCATCTAACATAAGAAGGCTTCGGGGCGTAGTTCAGTTGGTAGAATGCGCGGCTGGGGGCCGTGTGGTCGCTGGTTCGAGTCCAGTCGCCCCGACCAATTTCTTCTCATTTTGTACTTATGACTGATCTTGATAAGAAAATCGATTCAATCCTAGACCGCAATAAGCGCGTCGAAGCAGATAAGGCATGGGAAAGGAGTTTCGTCAGAAGAGGATTCATTGCTCTGGTAACTTATGTAGCCGCATACCTATTTATGAGATTTAACGACCTCCCCTCCTCCGAACTACAAGCACTGATTCCTACTGGAGCTTATATACTTTCAACGCTATCTTTGCCACCGCTTAAGAAGTGGTGGCTAAAAAGGTGACTTATACTCAGCCTTAGATCCAAGATGTTCTTCGATTCTGAGCAGTTGATTGTATTTACAAACACGATCAGTACGACTTAGTGATCCTGTTTTGATCTGCCCTGTTCTAAGTCCGACTGCTAAGTGTGCAATGAAAGTATCTTCAGTCTCACCTGATCTGTGACTGACGACTGAGGTCCATCCTTGCTCATGCGTCAGATTAATCGCATCAACAGTCTCGCTGACGCTGCCTATTTGATTCAATTTAATTAGAACTGAGTTTACCGCCTTCTTTTCTATTGCTTCTTTGATCCTATCAACATTAGTAACCAATAAATCATCGCCAACAAACTGCATTTTGTCTCCGAGCGCTGATGTTAGAGCTGTGAATCCATCCCAATCGTCTTCGCTGTGGCTGTCTTCGATAGAAACCATTGGATAACGTTCAGTTAAGTCTATATAAAAAGCAGTTAGCTCCTCCGAACTTAGCTGCTTACCGTCAACAGCATAAGAACCACCCTCATAAAACTCAGAAGCTGCAGCATCAATGGCCAATTGGATCTTTCCGTCATATCCTGCTTTCTTAATTGCATCCATGATGAAGCCGAATGCTTCATCCGTATCCTTAACACGTGGAGCGAATCCACCTTCATCCCCTACCGCAGTTACATGGCCGGCATCTTTAAGTAATTTTTTAAGCGCGTGGAATGTTTCCGCCCCAGCTCGCAGTGCATCGGTAAATGAATTAAATCCCGTTGGAACAATCATGCATTCTTGAATAGCTAAGCCTGAGTCCGCGTGCGTTCCTCCATTCATAACATTCATCATTGGTACGGGTAACAGATTCGGATTATCAACTCCAAACTGACCTGCCAAAGACTCACATAATGGCTTTCCCTCACTCCCCGCTCTTGCCCTGCATACAGCCATAGAAACCCCTAAGATAGCATTTGCTCCAAGCTTTGATTTATTGGGTGTTCCATCCATGTCGAGCATTTTTTGATCCAGAGCACGATGGTCAGACACTTCCTGACCCGTGAGCTCTTTTGCAATCTCACTGACGTTTCCGACAGCTTTCCGGACCGACTTTCCACCGTACATTTTCTTATCTCCATCTCGCAGTTCAAGTGCTTCGTGAGTGCCGGTTGAAGCTCCGGATGGCACAGCAGCACGTCCAAAATTTCCATCATCCAATTCGCAATCAACTTCAACGGTTGGGTTACCGCGCGAGTCGAGGATCTGACGGGCTTTGAGGGATTTGATCTTAGGCATAGTTAAAGATAGGAAGGATTAGCTTTATTCTATCTTATCAATTACTTTTTTTAAACTCTCCTCTTTGCCCTTCTATGAACCAGTCCACAATATCCAGAAATCATAGTCATTGCAATTAGTCCGACACCAGCTCCGGATGAAGGCAGAGCTACAGGCTCTGTCTTTGCTTCCCTATATTCAGTACCGGTTCCTGTTTTGGTGGCAGGCTCGGGTTCGGGTGCGGGTTCGGGTGCGGGCACAGGCTCTGCAGGCTTTTCTTCATTAGCTTGCTGGGCAATCTCTTGCCTTCGACGCTCGAATTCTCTGAGTCTTTCTCGCCATGCTTCCTCAGCAGGATTTTCTGATGTTGATAAATTCTTTGCCTCTTTATCATCGAATGCAACTTCGACAGAACCCGTTCCACTTATCCCCTGCTGAATATCATTCCAAAGGCTTGCATCCCAAAGGGCACTTGCAAGCACTCCATTCCAATTCCTCTGGCCCTCACCTGCAAACGCAAGAACTGCAAATGGAACGAAAACTGCCAATAGTAGGAGTGTACGCGGCAATCTTCTGCGAATTACTCTTAGGCAAAATATCATAATTCCTAATATTCCAATTGCAACCAGTCCAAATGACCATCCCCATTGGTAATAGGCCTGTACGGATCTTGCAGGCTCGTAAACCTTGGCTACTATTTCAATTATCAGCCATAAGAGCAAAATCAAGACGGGAAACCAGTGAAGCCACCTAAAGGCGTAATCTGCGCGGTTTTTCTTGAATAAATGTGTAAGACTTAGTGGATATAAAACCGCAATTGCAAGTAGAACAACCCAAGGCAAACCCCCCTGAGGAAGCGGAGGCAATGTAGCAGCCAACACTCCAAAAATAGCTATAACAAGCCCTAAAACAAATACTAAAACCGTTTCTGTGGCGTGCTTTAGGGGCATAGGAGGGGGATTGTCCTCGCTTCAGAAGTTAGTGTCAAGATTGTCTTGCGCACATATTGGATACACGCACTAATTATTAGCTTATAGCTTCATTAGCTTTCGTCATCTATAAACTATAAGTAGCACCAATAGAAGCTAACCAAGCTAAAAGCTATGAGCTATAACCACCCTTTCTTCGCGAAATACCCCAACAAACCAGAAAGGATTAGAATCATGCCAACAATCAAACCTGTAAACGCCAGAGGATGCTGTTGATAAGGCAAAAGCACATTCATTCCAAATAATCCCGTCAAAAACGTTAGCGGCAGCATCGTTACGGAAAATACGGTTAGTATTCTTACAATAGCATTCGTCTTATGAGTCAACCATGATTCATGAGTATCCTGAAGAGAATCGACCATTTCTTTGGCTGTATCCAAAAGCGACCATTGCCTTTCAATTGCATCAAGTATGTCATCAAAATAGAGGGATAGTTCCTTTGAAACAAACTTTCGATTTTTGTGCTCCAATGCACCTATCAAAGTTCTTTGCGGCAACAGGATAGAGCGCATGGTAATTATGTTCCTTTTAAGAGTCATAATGTCTCTGAGTATGTCCACCTGCTCTTCCTGCTCAAATAATTCTTCTTCCATCCTTCTAATCTCTTTGGTTATCGTATCAACCATAGGAAAAATGCCTTCGAAGAAATGATTCATTAACTCATACAAAAAGAACCCTGTTCCATGCTCCATGTATTCAGATCTTTTGTCTTCGGATTCTTTAAGTTCCCTCCATAGCGTATCCAAAACTGCAATTTTGCCCCGATGCAGAGTTACGAAGAAATCTTGACCCAAGAATATATTCACTTCCTCCTTAACCATGCGTCCTGTTCGCTTGTTTAGATAAGGAATATGAAAAACCAAAAAGAGATATTCGTCATACTCCTCAACTTTCGGTCTTTCGTGCTCACTTAAACAATCCTCAATATCCAATTCATGAAAATCGAATTTTTTTTGCAACTCTAGAAGATCCTTCTCCTGTGGATTCGGATCATCCAACCATGTGATGCCTTTGTACGTTAGACTGCGCATGATGGCGAGGGGTACGTTGTTCGCCCTATTAAACTTCTATTTTTGTTTTGGATCAAGTGTTTTATCTTTTCTTTCGCCTAGGCAAATACTTTTTTCTTGGATCATTAACTGTTTCCGAAGGCAATTTCTTGTAGTACTTCAACTTGAACATCTTTATTTGAAAAAATACATAAACAACCCATCCAATCAACCACACCACCCACCATAGTCGCATAGAAACATAACTGATCTGTTCCGCTCTCGCTACAGTCAAAACTAGAGCCGCTATTCCAAACCAAAGGCAAGCTCCCGGCCATGACCTACTAAGTTTTTTTGTGACTTGATTATCGAGTTTTTTCCTCCACATTCGAAGCGTAAACGAAACTACAATTAATCCGAATGCCAAAAGCAAAAACATAGTCAGTTTAGGGCTTCCATATGGAATGACTGGATTGTTAGGCCAAAGGAGGTAGGTAACTAATTGTTTCATGCTTGCTGATTCTTTACTTTTACTATTTTCTTCTTTGGTGCTTTTTTCTGGACTTGCTTCTCGGCTACCCCTTCCAAAATCGTCTGCATCATCTTATCCAGATCCCTTTGTTTAACAGTTCTTGCAGGACGAATTAGGATATAAAGCAAGAACCCTACTAACGGGAAAATTGCCACAAGCAAAATGCATAAAAGCATATAAATAAATGAGTGGGTTCGTAGAATGATATCTCTTGTCGTATAAAAAACGATAAATATCAGAAGTAGCCCCACAACTATCAGAACAACTTGTCCGATTCGAAGCATGGGATTATCTGCGAATAAAATTAGCCAGGGCTGAAGAACCGGCATTATGGAGGCGAGTAGATTTTGCATGTAAAAAGTATAGTATTTGAGGATCGCTAATACAACCACCAAAATAACAATCAACAATCGACAATCGACACGGACACTTCGTGCCCTTTCAACAATGAATTGTTGAAAGCGAAGCGTGTTGATGGTTGATAGTCCACCGCAGGTGGACGTGTTGATTGTTATAAGTGCGGATACTTCCTCCTATGAACCAACACATACACTACCGTTGCAAGCACTGCCAGTATTGCCAGGAATTGGCTGAATCTAAGCTCAAATGTAGGCAAAGTGACTACAGACCTGAGTATCAGATATCCACCGAAGATCGCTAAAAGGCAAATCTCGTATGAAATTAATCCAATTCTGGAAAGCTTAAGCTCGACTGCGGCAAAAATTCCAAGACTTATAAACAAGGCAATCAAAACGACAAAATCTAGCTGCGTTGCGAACACTGGGATAGAAAAATCCCCCCTGAAGTATTCGAATATAAAAGTGAATCCACTGGCAACCAGAATGCCTGCCAGAGTTTCTGATCCCGCTCGCTTGTGATACTTGCGCACAATCAGAAGAAAAAACGTCAGTATAAGAAAGAAGAGAGCGTAATAGATCTGAACCGGATGAATTGGAACTGTATATCTTACTCCGATTGTATCGTAAGAAACTCCCCAAATAAGATCCGTTGGTTTTCCATACGAATGTCCGGATAAATATTTTCCAATCCAATCGAATACCAATCCAAAAGTTGTAGCCGGAAGCAACACGTCCAGCCACTGAAGAAACGTAGCTCTCTGAGTCCTGGTTGCAATGTATAGAACCACAGCAATGCCCATAGCTCCACCCAAAAAACTAAATCCCCCATCCCAAAATATAAAAATCCTTAGAGGATCTCTTAAATAAATACGATATTCAGAGACAATTGCAATGAGTCTGGCTCCAACTATAAACGCAATTAGGTATCTGAGTGAATTATCCTTGAAGTTTTGAATAGAAAGATTTGCACTGGCAGTCAGACGCAGAAAAAATTCAGTACCCAGCCATACTCCCAGAAGCAGGAATACTACTCTCATCCAGATCATGAAGGGACCGATCATGAAAGCTTCAAACATAAGATTATTTAAGTATAGAGTCTTCTTTCTTTCACATCTTCAACTGCCCTCTTTATAAACTCGTCTAACGGAACCTCTACCTGCTCCTTCGTCTTTACATTCCTTAAGGCAACTGAGTTGCCCGAGACTTCTTTCTCCCCCAAAACCAAGAGATAAGGATACTTTTGCTTCTCACCTTCTCTAATTCTCTTGCCCAACGAATCAGCAGGGTCCATGTATTGCGGACGAAGTCCCTGCTTTTTAAGTTTTTGAATGACTTCCTGAGCATATTTGATGTGAGGTTCTGCAACAGGCAAAACTCCCATCTGAACCGGCGCAAGCCATAACGGGAAAAGACCTGCGAAGTGCTCTATCAGAAATCCTATAGTTCGTTCGTGCGTTCCAAGCGGTGCGCGGTGTATGCATAAAGGAGTTTTTTCCGATCCATCCTTATCTATGTACTTAAGTCCCATCTTTCCCGGAACATCGAAGTCAATTTGGTTCGTCGCAATAGAAAATTCTCTTCCTATCGCACTCCAAACTTCTATATCTATCTTCGGACCATAAAAAGCTGCTTCATCAGGTACTTCTTCAAACTCACAACCTGACTTTTTCATAACATTTCTGACCATTTCTTCGGTCTTTATCCAAAGTTCCGGCTCATTAACATACTTTTCACCCAATCCATCTTTGCCGTGCAGTGAAAATCTCATTTTATACTTATCAATTCCGAATATTTCGAAATATTTAAGGTACATTTTTGTAACCGCCATAAACTCATCCTCAAATTGCTCCTCTGTGCAGTACATATGTGCATCATTCATTGAAAGTGATCTGACTCTCATCAAACCAAACAATGCTCCTGAGTCTTCGTACCTGTAACAATGTCCATATTCAGCCATTCGAATAGGAAGATCTCTGTAACTTCTTGGTTGTGAAGCAAAAATCTCATGATGATGCGGACAATTCATCGGTTTTAAGTAATAAGTTTCCTCACCATCAATTTCCATTGGAGGAAACATTGCCTCTTTGTAATGCGCGAGGTGTCCTGTTTGTTCATAAAGTTTGCCTTTGGCAATATGAGGGGTTCTGACGCGTACATAATCATCATTATCCTCCATTTCCTTGGCAAGTTTCTCCAGCTCATCACAAATTACAGTTCCTTTCGGGGTCCAAAGAGGTAAGCCCGGCCCAACCATGTCGCTAAAAGTAAATAAATCCAATTCTTTTCCTAGTTTTCTATGATCTCTCTTCTTAGCTTCTTCCATCATAGTTATGTAAGCTTGCAATTCATCTTTTGAAGGATATACAGCTACATAAATACGAGTTAATTGCTGATTTTTTTCATCCCCCCGCCAATAAGCTCCTGCAAGAGACATGATTTTGAATCCGTCAGCAGGAATTTCCGATGCATCTTCCTTGTGTCCGCCCGCGCAAAGGTCCACGAAAGTCTCCGCACCCTTTGCATCAACATTTTTGTAGTGAGTAACTTGCATCTCTCCATCCTTTTTGAGGTCTTCAACCAGCTCAACCTTAAATGGCTGCTTCATCTTCTTCCAAAACTTAATCGAATCGTCAGAAGACATCTTCTCTTCCTCGAACTTCTGTCCTTTGTTGATTATCGACCGCATTTCCTTCTCAATTTTCTTAAAATCCTCATCTGTAATCGGCTCCTTGAACTGAAAGTCGTAATAACACCCGTAATCTATTGGAGGACCAATGGAAATCTTTGTATCCGGCCATAGATTCATAACAGCCTGCGCAAGAACATGCGAGCAGGAGTGGCGGAGATTGTAGAGATCTGGATCCATTTCCTTTGCCATATGAGAGAAGAGTACCAAATTATAAAGAAGATGACCATATTCCCCTCTCCTCCTTCCTGCCCTTCCGAAGCTTCGAAGGAGCGAAGGAGGGAGAAGGGGGAGAGCCTGCCTGCCGGACAGGCAGGGGTTGGGTGAGGGGCCTTAAGTGAAACGCTAATAGTCTCATGGTAATAGAATAAACGCCCTTCGCTATTGGAAGGGGCGATATAAGAGTATTTAAGTATGCAGGAGTCCCCTTCCTAGAAGGTTGTTGTAGTGGTAGTTGTTGCTGTAACGGACTTTTGCATCAGGCCCATCATATCATGAAAGAAACAGAGGAAACAGAAGAATCAGAAGAAACAGAGGGCTACAATATCTCCGCTTCCTGAATCTTTTGACAACAAATCCTCTGGTTCCTCTGTTTCCTTTGTTTCTTCTGCTTCCTCATCAAACAACTCCCACCTCCTCCTCAATAGCTCTGACTTCTCTGAGGAGTTGAGCATCGTTTAGGAGCTTCTTTTCGATCTTGGATACTGCATTCATTACCGTAGTGTGATCTCGGCTAGAGAAGACTTCTCCGATTCCAACATAGCTCATATTCAAATACTTCTTTCCAAGCAACATTGCAATCTGGCGGGGCAAAAGTATGTCGCGATTTCTCTTCGGTCCGATCATGTCCTGAACTGATACTGAATAGTAACGACTGACAGCTTCGATTACTTCCTGGAAAGTAGGACGCCTTTTCTCCTTCTTTTCGAACCCAGTGTCTTGCTCTTCCAAATGTGGATCTTTATTAAGCTTCTTCATTATTTGAGCTATTGATTGAATGGTAGGCATGCGCTGTTCAAGCTCATAAAGTGCAACTGCCTGCATTAGTATTCCTTCAAGTTCTCTGACACTATTGGTCGTATGTTCCGCGATAAATTGGAGAACATTCATTTCAATAAACAACTCATACTCCTTGGCTTTCTCGACCAAGATTGCAAGGCGCGTCTCGTAATCCGGTTTGCTTACGTCCGCTATCATTCCCCTCTCGAATCTGGAAACTAATCTATCTTCCAGATCAAGTTCTTGCGGAGGGCGGTCAGCCGAAATAATTATCTGTTTGTGCTCCTCGTAAAGAGTATTGAATGTGTGGAAAAATTCCTCCTGAGTTCGCTCTTTGTTTGCAAGAAATTGAACATCATCAATTATCAGAACATCAACTTTGCGGTAACGGCCACGAACTTTTTCCATCTTTTGCATTCGTATGGCTTCCACTACTTCATTCGTGAAATCTTCGCTAGTTGTATAAACAACAGTAGCCTTTGGCATATGCTTCAAGATTGAATTCCCCGTCGCCTGAAGCAAATGAGTCTTTCCAAGTCCCACTCCCCCGTACAAGAATAACGGATTGTATTTACCACCAGGTTGATTGGATACCGCCTGACATGCTGCGTGTGCAAGACGATTCGACTCTCCTACTATAAAGTTATCTATCGTATAACGAGGGCTGAGTATCTTGCTTATAATCCCTTCTGCCATTTTTACTTCCTGTTTGCCGGGAAGCTTCCTCTTTTTATCTTCCGGAAATTGAATAAGTAAATCAATCGACCTTTCTGGATTGTCTTTTAGCCCTACATCTACTCTGTAAACGATCTGCTCGATTGTAGAATCGCACTCCTGTGCAGCAACCAAAGTTTTCCCTTTGTAATGCTCGATATGCCAATTCAGCCCCATTGGAATCGGCAAGCCAACAATCAATTTTCCTCCATCTCTTCCCAAAACAGTCGTATCTCTGAACCAAGTTACAAACTGACCCCGCTGTACCTGTGGTTGTATTTTCTTTAGGATTTCCAACCAAAGATCTTTATTCGAGCCAGTTAAAACACTTGTTTCAGCTTTCGCCGGTAAAGAGACGGACGACGTCATAGTAAGTAATAAATAAAAGTAAGAATATGAGGAATAGGAATCCCACTGTGTTGGTGGCAAGCTCAAACTTTCTATTAACTGGTTTTCTGCCAATCAATTCGGCGATTACAAATACCAATCTTCCGCCATCAAGCGCCGGAAAAGGAAGAATATTAAGTACGGCAAGACTCAAGCTAAGAAGTGCAACCAGGCGCAAATACATCATGAATCCTTCCTGAACTGATGCATGAGTTAGTTGAGCTATACCAACAATACCTGCAATCCCCTCCGGAACTTTTCCGGATTGCACAAGCGACTTCATTAAAGTTCCAATTCCTTTTACTGTCAGAATGCTTACTACCCACGTCTCTCTGAATGCGAGCCCAAGTGCCATAAAAATATCATGCTTCGGTGCATCTAGTTTTATTGGAAATGGAGTAAGTACAATTCCCGCTTTGCCGTCTTTAAGCCTGATTGTGAAATCCTTCTCTGTCTCGAAACCTTCTCCGGACTTAATTGTATAAGTTACAACTCTCTTTCCTTCCTGCGCAGAAACAACATCATTAGGAACTGTAACAGGAACTCCATCAACTGCAGACAAAATACTCTCCTTCGGTACGCCAACTTTAGCCGCACTATCTCCACTTATTACATCCGAAACAAATACACCAAGTTCCAAATCAATAATCCCCTTCTGGGCAGAAAGTTCCATTGCTTCGAGAGTTGTATAAGTAGGAATCCACTTTCCAACAGAAAATCCAATCGTGAGGATTACTATAGCTAAAAGAAGATTCATAAAAACTCCTGCAGAAAGAATCACAACTCGTTTCCAGATTGCGACTGATCCGAAACTTCCTTTGGATGTTCTTTCTTTATTTGTTATAGCATTCTCACCCTTTAATCGTACAAAGCCTCCGAATGGAATCCAGTTAAGAGAAAATACCGTCCCCTTGCTCTTCCAAAGCTTTCTGGCTCTGGGCGGAAGCCCAAGACCAAACTCCTCCACAGTAACTCCGCTAAGCCTGGCGGCAGTAAAGTGGCCCCACTCGTGGATCAGAATTAGAACTGTGAGGAGAAGTAAAAATGCGACTACAGATAGTAAGACTGTCATGAAAAATGGCAGGTATAGAGCTAGTTCGCACATGTTAGACCTAATGTGGAAAACTTAAAAGATATCCACACCCACTTCTTGTTGCAAAGCCAAAAAAGCCTTTTGCAATACAAAAAGGTTTATGAAAGTGAGCATTAGAGGAAGTTAGAACTAGATTTGAATCACATCAAACTTTCATTAGCTCGTCATAGTCAAGATGGAATTAGTTCAGAATTCTGACTGACCATTTGATGAAGCTCATAGAGCAAAACACTTGCAGTTGTAGCTACATTTAATGAGTTGGTCATACCTATAATTGGCAAAGATACAATACAATCAGCCAAATTCAATACTTCCGGTGAAATACCATCGTATTCCCGTCCAAGAATGATACATGCGGGAAATGAAGGTTTGATTTCCTTATAATCAATGCTATCTGCACATAGCTCAGCACAGAGAATATACACTCCGGATTCTTTTAGTTCTTGGACCGTCTCGATAGTGGATGTTCGATGTTCCCACGGTACCCATCGTTCAGTTCCCCGAGATGTCGTCTTTATCTTAAAGTTCGGTGGCGAAAGAGTACGACCACAAAGAAACAGCTTGGAAACAAGCAAGGCATCCGCAAGACGGAAGATCGAACCAACATTGTACGCTGATTTCAGATCATCTAATACTATGTAAATAGGAGATCGCGTAAGATTGGAAAATTCTTTCTTGCTTATTTTGCTCTGTCTCAGCTCGCCTTTGCTTGAGGGGGTGTGTATAGGCATGAGTGCACCAATCATTCAATTATGTTATGTTGATAATTTACTGGTGGGCAGTACTGGAATCGAACCAGTGACCTCCGCGATGTCAACGCGACGCTCTAACCAACTGAGCTAACTGCCCGAGGATTTGAATGAAGGAGTGTTACAGTCACCAATTATTTACAAAGCGAAGTTGGAAACTGCTTGTCCTCCGTAGCCCGAAGGGCGAAGGAGGAAGCTAACTGCCCTTATAGAACTCACAAAGATTAGCAATTCTGAGAATACTCAACAAGGGATATGGTGCTGTTTCCTCTTTTAGGTATACTCCACCACCATGCCAGAAGCTTTAGACCTCTTCTTCCCCCGCAAATCTCTTTCCGGAAAAACCGGCAAGTGGATCACAGAACATGAGAAAAAAAGGCTGATGTTTAAACCCGTTACCGAGGCAGAGGATAGACTTAGAGAAAGAGGTCTTGATTTCATCGATGCAATTTATGCCGGAAGCTCTTATGAAAGAAGTCCCCTACTCCACAAAGCAATTCACACGTTCAAATACAAAAGAATCAGAATACTTGCAAAAGATATGACAGAAATAATGCTTAAAAATAGTCCCAACCTTGGGCACACAGTTCTTTGTCCTGTCCCGCTTCATTGGAGCAGACTTTTTTCTCGTGGTTTTAATCAATCAAAACTTTTGTCCGAACTCTTAGCCCAAAAATGCAGAATCCACTCTATGAATCTGCTCAAAAGAACTAGACCAACTGGACATCAGATGAAGAGAAAAAAATCCGAACGTCTGACTGCTCTAAAAGGTGCTTTCAGAGTCAACTCTAAATTGCTCCATTCGCATGTGATTTTAATTGACGACTTATCGACTACAGGAGCAACTCTTGACGAATGTGCGAAGGCTCTGAAGGATGCTGGTGTTGAAAGAGTTGAGGGGTGGGTTATTGCGCATGGATAGTTAAATTCAGCAATATTGCCACATACTGATACACCCGCCCCCCAGGGGTGGGTTAAGCTTCAGGGTGGCAGGGCGGTAGTTATATGTATACTGATCTCGAAATTTTTCGTGTCAATACTTCTAAAAAATTATCTTTTCTTGAATTCTACTTTTCCGCATCAGTAAGCCCCGCAAGACGTTCCGCTCCCAAGCGGAACAGTGCCTATTATCAGGCATTTTCTATCAGGCAATAGTATCGATATATCACAACCCCTCAGAGCGGATAAAAGTCGCTTTTTAGGCTATAATATAAGGATTTATTACACCCCAAAATCATGGAAACACCTCCATCAAAAGAACCTCAGGAAAACCCGCAAAACGTACCTCCCATTGAGGATAAAGTACTTCTCTCCTGGGCATCTTCTAATCGACAGGAACATCAGAGAACCTTGCTCTGGTACATACTCGCGGCAATAGTAGCATTTCTGCTAATTGTATATAGCGTTATAACCAAATCGTGGAGTTTTACGTTTCTACTCGTTGTTTCTGGAGGATTATACGTAGCACTTCATAGAAAAAAGCCTAAACAAATTGCAATGAGCATAAAACAGCTTGGGTTCCAGTTTGGAGAGGAATTTATTCCATGGTCATCGATTAAGGGATTTTGGGTTCTTAAACACAAGAATTTTGAAGAGTTGCATATAGAAAGAAATGCCAAATTAGGAATCGAAATCTCTGTCTCTATACAAAATATGGATTCAGAGAATATTAGAGGACTGCTCGCGCAGTTCACCCCTGAACTTACAGACAAACATGAAAAACTATTTGACAAGATTATTCGAATTAGTAAACTGTAACCCAATGCGCAGTTTGCGCGTTGGGCGCTTTGCAGCAAACTCCCCCGATTACGTCGGCGGAGCAGATTCGTGGTATTTAAATCCCATCAAAGAAAAGCGTCTTTGTTTCTTTGCAGCGGAAGATGGTGACAATGCAAAAAATGATGATGATCAGCAGCCAGATCCCGATTCAGAAACAAGAGAACAACCAGAAGAACTAGAAGCCGGAGAGGCAGCAGAACCTACACCCAACGCACATCCTCTAAACATCATTGCAGGCACAAGATCGGAGATTATGGGAGAAGCCCCGGAGCTGGTATCGCAAGCACCGGATCGGATTCTTGAATCCCCTGTCGTAACAGACACATTGCTTTCTGCTGACTACTTATCATTTGATCAGGAGAACTGGTTAAAGGATCAAATGGATCGATGGCTAGAGCCGGGCGCGACTGTACTTGATCTAAAAAATTATTTGCACGAATGCGATGAACCTGAGCGCAAACAAATCATTGATGAGCTTAGACCACTAATTCATGACGTACTGCGAGACCCTTATTCCACATGGAAACTCTGCCACGATTACGAAGCCTCAATGCAAACGATCAAAGAGGATATGAAGAATGTTAAAGATATTCTTGGACCTGATCCAATTATTGATTTTGAACAAATCCAGGCAAAGAAAGCTCAGCTTGAAAATGACGGATCAAGCTTTGGTAAATGGATGAACAATCCGAGCAACTTCGATGAAGTGTGCAACTTCTTCGGAATGGACATCACGGAAGTAGATAATTACATTGATTTAAATGAACACTTAGGAGAAAGCAACAAAAGCATAATCAAACGCATACAAAACAGATGGGACAAGGCAACGCGTGCATGGAAGGTTGCGATGAATCATATGCCATGGACAAAGGCGAAAGAAAAAGAAAGTTCGGAAGTTACGTTAAGTAAACTTGAACAGGAAAGTGCAGAACTAAGAAAGCTTCTTGATGCTCTTCAGCAAAATGACTCTGGGTTTGCATTGCAAAAACTCCAGCAAGCAGGAAATGCAGCGATGGAGAACCTGGATCTCGATCATCCAGAATCATTCTTCACGCAAATGGGCGTGAGCCCAGAAGCCGCATTGCATCTTAAGGCAAATTTGGAAGGTCAACTTGGAACGGTTCTAAGGCGACTCGATGAAGACCCAACTATAGGAGTTAGAAATGCTCTTGAGCCCGTAGATTCAGATGGAAAACCTGTTGATGGATATCTTCAGGAAGCGAAGACTAACAATGATCGAATCAGACAAATTCATAGAAGACTTAATCAGGAAAACGTAAAAGCAAGATTCGATATTGCACTTGAAGACGGCCGTATTACAGAAGGCGAATATGAGAGGTTTATGCCTTACCCGCAAGGAATGGAGGTTACTCCCGAAGGTTGGCTATTTCTTGAACTGGAATCTGAGCGTGAAGATCACGCACAGGCAATGCTTCTCCTGCCGCAACTATTGGAGAAATGGGAACAAGCGACTGCCGTAAGTGATGACGATGCATTAGCAGTTCTTACTACGATAATGCCTGAGGGAAAAGTTGATGAAGTGTTGGCTACTGCAAAAAGAGTAAGAGACGGTGAAACAACCGGAGAAGATCACTCAACAATTTACATGATGACTTCCAACCTTCCGAAAATCGATCAGGTGCTAAGAATGCTTGCAGAGCCTGCAGCTGTTTCTCAAATAATAAAAGGTCGTGAGCAATTTGAGCAAGCAATGGAAGCTGATCTTGAGGGCAATGATGTTTTGAACCAGAAATTAAACGCAATTTCAGAGAAGTTGTTACCTGGTGGAAGGCTTTGCCCTGAATTGGAACACACAATAACGCAAACACTTCAGGTTGGCAGAGGACTCACTGAGCAAATCGATAAAGCTGAGGGGCTGCTTATGAGATCAGACAAAGAAAGTATTGCTGTTGCTCAGTGGATTGTTGAGACTCTTGAAGAATGTCACAAATTAGTCACGTCACTTGACGTGCGCAAAGTGGACAATGCCACTTTCAGATCCAAATCGGATGCCGAAGGTGATGATGTTTACGGTTGTTATCAGTTGGACGAAGGAGTCATATATATAAATCAGGAAGCAATCGACAGTATTCATGGAGATGCAACGTCCCACTCAGCCATTGAGGCATCTACACTTGCTCACGAAAAGGGACACGCATTAATGGACATTCTTACTAGACGCCCAGGTATATTGGCCGGTCTTCTTACACAAACATATACTCTCTTTTCCGATGAAAATATAACAACAAGTGCAGGCCCTCAGAAGTTTACCGAACTGTTGGAGGCGCAAGCAGAAAGATGGCAAATACCAGCCAGTTCAAGTGATCCAAGATTTCGCGAGTATCTTACTGATGAACTTTTGTGCAAATACTCGTCCTGGGTTGCGGCCGGACGCGCTGATCTGCAATTCGAAGAAGACCGTGCTTTGTTCGAAGCAATGGATTCTGTATTTGCACCATCTGAATCTTTGCAATCATCTGATGAAGTGCAATCAGGAACAAGAGCCCTTAAGGCAACATCCATGTTTGCGAACAACGCGAACAACGCCCAACCTACCGCTCCGGAGAGAGCAGTCGACATCAACCAAGAGATCAGAGAGGGGAAATCTCATCTTCACACAATTCATGAATACATAGACAAGCATCCCGGATTCGGGGATATGCCAATCAAAGCACATCCAATAATTTCATACAGAGGAGGAGAAGAAATGGTCTCCACTCAACAGGACTACGAGGATATGAAAAAGTTCTTTGAGGAAGAGATTGATAAACCTCTTGCGGAAGGCGGGTTCAGAGATGCGACAAACAGATCCAGAATTGAAGAAAACCTGAAGCACTTTAATGAACGATGGGAACAGTGGAATGGATTCTTAACCGAAATGAAGAAGCAGGAAATGGAAGCGGTAAACTCTGCCAAAGCAGAAAAGAAAGACTTGTTAACGATGTGGAGAACAGGAGACATACAATTCGCTTCAATAATGGATATTTGGGTGATGGGAAATAACATTGGAGAAGACTGGATGAGGCTTTGGAACAGGCGCGGAGAACTTGTGCGGGCAAGAATGGGATCGGGCTTAACAGGTTGGATTCCCGATGGAATCCCAATGGTAGGACGTCTTAAGCATGAATTTAATCGCCGAGATCAAAATGCTGAGTTGGAAGAAGTACGACAATGGCGTGATGCGTTTAAAAACGTTGATAGCTATAAACTATTGGCACGCCTTGCTAAACCAAGCGTTAGGAACAAGGATGAAATCAAAGCGCTTTTCGAGGAACTGACCGAAAGAGGGAGGCTCGACTGGAATGATGAAACAATATGGAAAAAATTGAATATGCTTTCCCATTTCAGGATGCCAATTGAACCATGTATGAATGACGATTTGCTCAGAGACGACTGGCTGGAACGTTTGATCTGTGATATCTGGAATGACAATGACCTCTTTAATAACTGGAAACGAGCAAATGATTCAGGCATTAAAAGTGAAAAAGATAAATTCACTCCAAAAGTAGACCAGCTCGCAAACCTGGACTCAATGGACGACAAGCTACAGACTATGCTGCAAGACTGGGTAGAAGGCCGCCCCGGAAAGGAGCGAGTTAATCCTCATTTGTACGAAGAGGTTGTCCATTATGCGATAAGAATGGGGAAAATGTCCATGGAAGCTAAATTCTATTACTTGATTCGTGGGGTTGCCGAAGGCCTGCTTTCAATCGACCGTCTTCGTGTACTTGCCGGTGACGGAGGAGGCGTACTGATGCTTTTCCCGTTCATCGACTACTTCTATCAGAAGAATAATGATCCGGCATACATGAAAGCGCTTGCAACACGACTTATTGAAACAAAGAATGGACAAGATACATATTCACCGGGACTAAAAACAACTATGTTCGTACGTCTGGAAATCGCACGTGAGGGAGCCGTAAAAGAACGTCTTAGTAAAGCACAAAGTAAAAATGGAGATAAAATTGACCACGATGATATCCCGTACTTCATGCCGGAGCTTGATCACACACAAGTAGCTGACTGGTACACAATGGCCGGAGGACGCAGGCTTAAGCTATCTTTCGAGGCCGTTAAAAACAGTTATGTAGGATATTCTATGAAGTTTAAGTCAATGTCGGCTTTAGCTGAAATGAATAATGGCAATAGATTCTCTGATGCAGACATTGATGATCTTATAACCACAATCGGCGGTTGTATTATTTCTGATAACATTTTAACTAGCAATGGTTTCGACAAAGAAGCGAGGGCAAAGCTCAGCCAGTCCGAAATCGAACAAACATGTCCCGTTTATGGTAAAACACATCGCGTATCCGAATATAGAAACGCACTTAATGAATTTACTTCGGAAGTTGCTCATATCGATGGATTAGACTGGGAAAGAATTAACAGAGGCAACAAGAACACGGGAGCCAGTGAGCAAGTAACTGCCGATAATTTCACAGCAGGCGTAGGACCGGATAGTTATCTGAAAAATGTGAATAATGATAAGCTTGCCGACAATATCCACACAGCTATTTCACCATTTTTGGAAAATCTGCGCAGAGTAGCGCATCAAAATCCCGAAGTCCTTATACAAATACTTAGCAAGTACGGAAAAGGTGACCGGTTCGTATCAGACGATGTTACAGGAGATGATACCTCTGTTGCAGATATGCAAAAGGCATACCAGGAATCGCTTGCTCCGGCTGCATCTAATTAAGTATTAGAATAATTGAATATTAGATTGATTTAGTACGATTCATCGTTGATTATTGGAGCATGCAAGTATCTGTTAAAAGAATAGACCCATCTCTTCCGCTCCCCCGCCATGAAACCGGCGGTTCGGTTGGTTTTGATCTGATAACACGTATTGATACTCTAATTGAACCGGGTCAGATCGGACTTGTACCTTCTAACGTTATTGTACAAGTACCCAAGGGCCATGCGCTTCTTATACTCCCTCGGTCTTCACTCCCCAGAAAAAAAGGTCTTGTATGCCCACACTCACTTGGAGTTATTGATGAAGATTATCACGGTCCGGAAGATGAGATATTTGTGCAGGTTCAAAACATTACTTCAGATCCAGTAGTCATCAAACGAGGCGAACGAATAGCGCAAGGTTTAATTGTAAAAGTCGAGAAAGCTCAGTGGGCAGAGGTCGTCAGTCACGAAGCCAAAACGCGTGGAGGGTTTGGATCAACAGGATAATTGACAATGAACAATGAACAATTGACAATTAATTGTCAATTCTCAATTGTCAATTGTCAATTTCTTTGGAGAACCATCAGCTGAAGCCAAGCACAATTACTTACTTACAGTTTTGCGCATAAACGCAGGTACCTCCAACTCCTCCTCATTTAGATCCACAGCTGTTGATCTGGCTTCGAAAGATTGAGACCTGGGCTCTTCTTCTTTCTGCAATGAGTCAGATGTGTTCTCTTGATTCGGCATTCCTAAGTTGCGAAGCGATGGTATAGACCTTGCAGCCTCGGATATGTCGGGAGCCATCTCGAATCCTGTAGCAACAACAGTGCATTTAACCTGCCCTGTGTAATTATCATCGATGACTGCACCAAATATTACATTAGCTTCCGGATCAGCGGCTTCTGTGATTATGCGTGCTGCTTCATCTACTTCGAACATAGAAAGATCAGTTCCACCTGTAACATTGAACAGAACTCCCTTGGCTCCATCTATCTTCATCTCTAGGAGAGGACTATCAACTGCTGCTCTCGCGGCTTCCGCTGCCCTGCTGTCACCTGTTCCGTATCCGATTCCCATCAATGCCGTTCCTGCGTCTGACATTATTGCCTTCACGTCAGCAAAGTCGACGTTAACAAGTCCATGTATTGTGATAAGAGAAGAAATTCCTTCTATTGCGTGCTTAAGAACTTCATCTACTACCTCAAACGCTTCTGTAAGAGGAGTGGTCTTGTCTATAAGGGAAAGAATTTTGTCGTTTGGAATAGTAATAAGTGTATCCACTTTTCCCTGCAAGTTTTCAAGGGCTTCCTCTGCCTGCTTCTTGCGTTTAAGTCCTTCAAAACTAAATGGTTTTGTAACTACACCAACGGTAAGGATCCCCATGCTCCTTGCGAGCTCCGCAATCACCGGCACTCCTCCACTTCCTGTACCACCTCCCAGTCCTGCTGTCACGAAAAGCATATCAATCCCTTCCAGATTTGATTTTAATTCTTCACTGCTTTCTTCGGCCGCCTTTTTTCCAATGTCTGGATTTGAACCGGCACCCAGGCCCCTGGTAATACCCCTTCCAATCGTTACTTTTTTTGGTGATGGATTGTGATACAAAGCCTGCACATCGGTATTCACAGCAATAAATTCAACTCCATGCAGTTTGGAGTCAACCATGCGAGAAACCGCATTTGATCCGCCTCCTCCGGCACCAAGTACGCATATTGTTGCGCCTGGAGCCATATCGGGGCGTACTTCTCTGGAGGAAGTAGCGGTTGTAGTTACATCGTCATCATCGCCGCTTGAGGTAGAACCGGCTGATGAGGTCTTGGATGCAGAGAACAGTGATCTGAGTGTGTCGGACATGATACTGAGGGGTAGTGGGGTAAGATTTTAAATTAAGGAAGTAAACTTTTGAACCAAGAGCCAACTTGAGTTGCAGCACGTTTGAATTGAACTGAACCTACACGCGGTCCGCCCTCGCCTTCTCTCATTCCCCATACCAAAGCACCGAGTGCGGTTGCATACGCAGGATCATCTACCTTTTCTATAACTCCACCGATATCCGTTGGGAATCCCATTTGAACCGGCAAACCAAGAACGTCACGAGCAAGATCCAATACACCGGGAGCTTTTACAGCAGCTCCGGTAAGCAAAGCGCCGGCCGGAAGCATTCCGCTCCTGCCAATTCTCTCCAGTTCTTCTTTTACCAAGGTGAAGATCTCGTAATATCTGGCTTGCATTATCTCTGCCATGTAACGCTTGCTGACTGTTTGGGAATCAACCTTGCTGACCGATGACAGATCTATCATCTCACGCTCTGCGATCTCTTCCGGTAAAACCGAACCGAATTCAATCTTGATTCTTTCCGCAGTATCGATAGAAGTCCTCAGTCCGATTGCTATATCGTTCGTTACGCTTTCTCCTCCAACCGGGATGGAGACTGAATGCAAGATAGTACCCTCTTCGAAAACCGCCAGACTAGTGGAACCAGCTCCAACATCTATGACAGCAACTCCCAATTCCTTCTGTCTCTTTGTAACAACAGCTTCGGATACTGCAATCGTCGAAGGAATCAAATCATCAGTGTCCACACCTGCCTGATCTACGCACTTCTCTATATTTTTTACATGCTGAACGTGACCCGTGATTATATGTGCTTCTACCTCCAATCTGATTCCTGTCATTCCAACAGGATTCTTGATTCCTTTTTGCTCGTCCACCGAATATGTCTTTGGTTCTATGTGAAGTATGCGTCGATTTGCAGGAATGCTCACTGCTTGCGCCGCATCAAGTACTCGCCCGACGTCCTCCATGGTTATTTCGGATCCGGAGATTGCAATTACGCCTCTGCTATCGAACGCCTCTATGTGCGAACCACTCATTCCAACATAAACATGATTGATTGGAACACCGGCCATTCTCTCCGCATCTTCGAGCGATGCAATTATATTATGGATAAGCTCCTCCACATCTATCACATGACCTTTGCGCATTCCAAGGGAAGGAGAAAGGCCCACGCCTATAACGTTTGGAACTTCCTGTTCCTGTGTGCCGTCGACTACGGCAACAATTGTTCTAATTTTTGAGCTTCCGATATCCAGGCTCGCGAGCACTCGTTCTTTTGGCATAGTAGTTGAAGGGTTAGCGGGTGTTTAAGGAGTTAAACTCCACTGCAAAAGTAACAGTAAAGAAATCGAGAAGAAGTCTAAGGCTAGGGAAAAACTCTGTGCAAGAACATTGTGTATACCAAAGGTATTCAATGACACTTTTTTGATACTAGTTAGTTGTTCGAACTTTTCGTTAACAACAAGCCATAAACTAATATGTTTAGTATGCTTAAATATTAGCAAAAAGAGGGTGAATACTTTATATGATCAAAACAATGTTAACTGCTCTTTTTTGGTCTTTACATCTCCACTTCCGGTTTCAATCTCTTCAAAATGTTCACTCCCAAAATCTGTAAGAAGCTGTTGTTGAAGTCTTTTTAGAAGCAATGTGAATTCCATTTCTTTCAAGAAACTAACAATGCTCTCGGTTGGCAATTTTGTGACATCAAGTTCCTTTAGAGGGACAGGTAAAGGCATGTCACTGATAAGTGTTGCCATTTTTTCACAGAAAAAAGCCTGCTCCTTATCTCTTTCCAACTTTTCCCTCACCTTTGGACGTATGTCATCCAGATTTTTGTAAATACCTTCCAGTGTTTCGTACTTTCCCAGAAGTTCGGACGCACCCTTTGGTCCTATTCCATTTACACCCGGCAAGTTATCCGACGAATCTCCACAAAGTCCTTTATAGGATGCCACCTGATCCGGTCTGACTCCCAGTTTTTCCATCACACCATCGGGGTTTAAGTACTCAGCCTGCTGATACCCTTTGTGAGGCACAACAATTGTCACTTTGTCCGATGCAAGCTGAAACAAATCCCTATCCCCACTGACTATAGTAACTTTTGTCCCCTGCTTTTCGGCCAACTTGGCATACGCACATATCAAATCGTCTGCTTCGAACTTCGGATCAGACACATGATGGAATCCAAAGGCATCAACCAGCTCTAAAACCCTAGGAATCTGATCATAAAAATCATCAGGAGTCTCTGCTCTCCCCTCCTTATAGTCTTCCGCTGCCTCATGACGGAAAGTCTCCTCACCTTCATCAAAACAAACCAATAACCCGTCAGGTTCTTCCTTGGAAAGCATAGCAATAAGCATCGAAGCTACCCCAAACACCGTATTAACCTGTTCACCTGAGCTGGTTTTAAGAGTTCTGGGGATTGCCCAATATGCGCGGTACATTAGATGGTGGCCGTCGATGATGACCAGGTGGTTCATATGCTGATGATACCATGTTAAATTGCTAAATTGCTAAATTGTTCGGCAGAGCGTTACGCAGGCTTGATGAGGTTATTAATGGTATCCAGCTATGATGTTCACTCTGTGAGCAATTTAACAATTTTGAACTAAGTCAACTCCTCACATCTACCTCAAAACCCACTTTTCCGCTATAATAAGAGGATAAATAAACATTAAATATGTCCAATATAAGCCCTTCCACAGACCAGTCAATCGCCCAGAGATACTCTGCAGATACTTTGGAAAAGAAGATTAAAAACAAGACAGCTCTTCAGAAAGAACTTGGTTGGCCTGCCGAATCCAAGAGAATGATGTTATGCCTTCCTGTCGGAATGACCAAGGCTCTTGGAGGTGAACTGTTGGAAGAACTCATTCCAGGTCTAATGACTTTACCCATCGAGTTACTTATTAGAGGAAAAGGAACCAAGGAGTATGGAGAACTTTTTACAAAACTTGCTCAAGACAAAAACCACCGCTTCGCAATCGTCCCTGATCAGGAGGATGCAGTTAACGCAATGTTCGCCGCAGCCGATGCATCGCTATTTTTGTCTGACCCTTCCGGGCTTTCTGAGCTTAAATGCTCACTTGAATATGGATCAGTTCCAATTGCACCCGAATGTGAAAGTCTAGAAACTTATGATCCTATACAAGAAAACGGAGTTGCGTTTACTTACGAAAATTTGGATGCCTGGTCAGTCTTCGCAGCAATTGTAAGAGCATTGGAAACACACAGGTTCCCGTTCGACTGGCGTACGGTACAACGATACTGCATGGAGTCAGTGAAATAACTTACTGTCTGATTTCTTTACCGCGAGCCAATAAGTTGGTAACGTGTTTGTGGGTCAGTAGCTCAGTGCCTAGCCGCAGCCTGCTGCGGCGTGATAAAGAATGTTGCTCGGTCCTCAAAATTGATCTTTACTAAACGTGAGTGCCTGGGTCAGTAGCTCAGTGGTAGAGCAGTTGGCTCTTAACCAATTGGCCGCGGGTTCGATCCCCGCCTGACCCACCATCCGTCTTCGCTTACAGCTACGCCGCGATGGTTATACCCAGGGCTCGGCATAGTCGCAGACGTAGCCGGCCCCGCCTGACCCACCAATAATTTTACTTGAACATGGATATTCTATTTAAAAGTCTACTGGCCGCTGTAGTAACTGCTCTAATTCTAATTATTGAAAAATACGCCGGCCCCAGAGTAGCCGGTGCGATAGGAGGAATCCCAATTGTATTTGCAATCTCATATATTCTTGTCACTTATCAACTTAAAGAATTAACTCAAATGAATTAATTTCTATTTGGAGGAGTAATTGGTGCTGCAGCTGCAATAATATTTTGTCTTGTTCTTATATTTTTAAACACAAAGATATTGAATCACTATTGGTTAAATTTTGTTTTTGCATATGCGCTATGTTTCTTCCTTGCATTAATAGCCGCACAGATTTACAGTAAGACCTAGCTATGCCAAAAGCATTCCTCTTCCATGGTACAGGCGGCCATAGTAAAGAGAACTGGTTCCCATGGATTAAGACAGAGCTTGAAAGCAAAGGATACGAGGTAATTATTCCTGATTTTCCTGATGCAAATACTCCGACCCCTGATAAGTGGTACCCGGTAATAGATAATCTGGTTGAAGAAGTAGATTCTGACTCGATTGTAATCGGCCACAGCCTTGGGGGCGCAATGGCTCTTCGATTTTTAGAGAGAATTAAGACTGCTGTTAACGTCACCGCAATCATCAGCGCGGCTCTTGGTATTCCTCCGATAAAATATATCGAAGGAGACTCACCATTTTTAGAAGGCGGATTTGATTGGGACACCATTCGAAGCAATTCAAAACACTTCGTTGTATTCCATTCCGACAATGACCCTTTTGTATGTATCGAGAATGGTCAGAAAGCAGCAAGCGAACTTGGAGTCGAGCTTTCATTCGTTCCAAATGCAGGGCACTTTAATGAGACGGCCGGATATAAAGAATTTCCGGAGTTATTGAACTCCTTACAACAATATTGTTGAGCTTTCGGATATGCAATTCATTTATATCAACTATTTAACTAAATAGTTGATATAGTTACAAAATACAATTAATGACCTGATATCAGACCTAAAATTGTCGATTATTAGCGGGGGGAAGGATGCGACTATCTCTTCTTTTCATTCCCAACTGCAGCTTTCTTCTTGGCCACACGCAATCTTGGGGCACCACCTCGTCGTTGTCTTCGGCGGTTTCCAAATTTTTGCTGTGCTTTGGTTGGCCTCTCCTTTGTAAAAGAGTCTTCGCATCCTCCCCAATCGCAAAACAAACTTGCGATCTATTCAATTATCCATTCTCAATTCTAAATTATCAATTCTTATAAAACCTTCCTCGCATGCGCTTTGCCTCCAGCCGGAGCAAGTACAGCTATTGGAAATCCTTCTGACCAACCGATTGCGTCCTGCTCGACCTTAATATCAATGTCCCTTCCATGCCTGACGTCTTCTGCCTGATCTGAGGTCAGGTCAATTCTGAATCGAACTCCCAATACATCCTTTAATGGAGTTATGTCTGACCATGCAAGATCTTCGAGTTCCGTTGAGTTATCGATCGACCAATCCCCTACTTTGGTGCGCCTGAGCTCTTGCAAGTATCCACCACATCGCAGAAGTACACCCAAGTCATTAGCAATTGATCTGATATATGTTCCGCTTGAGCACCCGATCCTAAGTTTCAAGATCGGATAGTTAAAATCCAGAATTTCGCACTTTTTAATCTCAACTTCTCTTGGAGGGATATTCACTCCCCTTCCCTGCCTCATTTTTCTGTAAGCACGTTCCCCTCCTATTTTTATTGCTGAGTGAGCTGGAGGAACTTGATCGATCTTCCCGATAATTCTATCCGAGATTACATTTTGAATATCAATCATAGTCGGCAGGCTTACTCCAGGTTTTATTTCGAACTCTTCTATTACTCCTTCTCTATCATAAGTTGAACTGATCTCTCCCAGTCTGATAGTTGCCTCATATTCTTTTGGAAGCTTATTAAAGAGCTCCACAACTTTAAGAGCCTTTGCTCCAACTGCCATAACCATCAATCCTTCTGCCGCAGGATCTAGTGTTCCCAAGTGGCCTATCTTCTTTTCATGCAGAAGCCTTCGTGCTTTGTAAACACAATCATGGCTAGAAGGGCCGACGGGCTTATTTATCAGAAGGAATCCGTGTCGCATGGGTGCAAGATTAAAGAGAAAATGAGCTTGATTCTAGTAAATGCTAGAGATTATCAGTTAACTAGTTACTAGTTTCTAGTTACTAGTTCCTCGTTATTGGAGACTTAACTGCCTCAGATAACAAAAAACTAAAAACCAGAAACCAGTAAACTTTCACTAGAATAACAACCTAAGTCTAATGTAATATATGCCCCATGGATTTGACGCTCAGCTGGGATCTCTTCATCATTGTGTTCTTCGCGATGGTGATTGCGTATGCGTTTATTATCGGAAAACACGATTCGGTGAAACTAGTAATAGCAACCTATATAGCTACGGTTGCAGTACAGGGCTTGGGCAATATCTTTGAAAGACTTACGGGAGAATCCCACGCAATGCTCTCTATGCTTGGCCTATCGGTAGATTCAACAATACTTGCAACTACCAAGCTGGTATTTTTCGGCGCAGTAGTGATCTTTATCATGATCAGAAGCGGAATTAACATTGAGTACGGGAAAGAACCTGGAACAGCCTTAAGCACAATAATTACCGCCATGTTTGGCTTTGCTACTGCAGGGCTGATCCTATCCACACTTCTTACTTTTGTTTCCGGTGGAGCAATTTTGGACACCGCACTTGCAGACTCTACGAATGTATCTCCCATCATTCAGCAAAGTAAACTTATGCAAGTTCTTATATTTAACCAGGACCTGTGGTACGCACTTCCTGCCATACTAATACTAGGAGTTGGTTTCCTAAGTAGTGAATAATAAACAAATATGTCTCTAAGCACTCAATATTATTAATGGTCAAGCTTCTTTTCATATCTAAGAGCATCTTTGTATTGCATTTCCTCTTATAGATAACGCAGAATGGTCAACAACGTACCCCTCATTTTTTATGATCACATCAATCAGGCACAAGTCGCTTAAAGCATCAGCCGTTGCATTCTGCTGGTTATCAAGCGCTCCAGCCGCTCTTGCAATGTTCGGCAGTACTCCAGACATTGGAGGCTCGGACGATATCGAGGGAACCATCACGGATATTATTAAGAACTTCCTTAACCTGATGGCTCTACTCGCTGTAGTAATAATCGTTATCGCTGGTGTGCGAATGGTTGTTTCTCAGGGAGAACAAGAGGCTGTTGAGAAAAGCAAAAAGACTATTCTATTTGCTATCATTGGTCTTATTGTAATCTTGTTGGCACGAGCAATCGTACAGTTCGTAGCAGACTTCGTTTAGACAAGACAATCGACACGTCCGCCTACGGCGGACTTTCAACAGTCAACCATCAACATTTTAGTTGGTGGTTTGTTGTTGAATATCTGCAGCAAACAGAGTCGAAGTGTTGAATGTTGAATGTTGATTGTTGATTGTCGATTGTTGATTGTCATCCTGGTCTTACAATCTTTGGATCAGCAATTTTTTCCAATGTCTCGACCGGATCGATTGATTCTTCTTCTTCCACTTTTTTAGTTACCTTTGGATCACAAACAATTATTTTATCTTTTTTAATTTCTTTAATTTCTTTGGCAGGAATTGCCATCCCCCATCCAAAAAACTTCTTTGGAAAGATCCAAGTCATAACCATTTTATCTGTATCAAATTGTACATCTTTGCAAACGCCTAGCTTCTTTCCATTCTCATAAAATACTTTTTGACCCAGGACAGTTCTTGGATCTTCAAGTATTTCCTTTAGGCGAATTCTATCATTAGCAGGAGACAACACCTCTCTATCCTGAATAGAAACTCTGGTGCCCCATTTAACAGTATCTAGAGCGGAAAAAAATAAATCTCCACTAGCCATCAATCCGGGTACTTTTGCATAAAATCCTTCAATTTTACCAGAATCTGGATTAATCAGAATTCCGGAAATAATACCTATTACATGATCATCATTCTTTTCAACGATCGGCAGGCCAAGAGATGAGGATAATCTTACGTGCATTCATGCTTATTATAGCCCTCATTTGTGCGGTCCTACCATAAAAGGTCAAAATCCAGTATAATAGACACGAAATGCACCTCTTCACTGGTTCTTCTCATCCGGCACTTGCACAAGCCCTTTCCAAAGAACTTGGTGTTGAATTGGGAGATATTGATTTAAAAAACTTCAGCTGTGGAGAAAGATATGTAAAATACAAGGAAACTATACGAGGCAAAGATGTGTATATCATTCAAACAGCTACAAATAATTCTGATGCCGATCTAATGCAATTATTTCTGATGTGCCAAGCCGCGAAACTCAGCTTTGCAGAAACTGTTCATGTTATTATCCCCAACTTTCCTTACGCAAGACAGGATCGCGTATCCGAGCCGCGTGAGCCAATCTCTTCCAAGCTTGTAGCACATCTCCTAGAAGAATCCGGAGCTGATCATGTAATAACTCTTGATCTGCACTCTAGTCAAATTCAAGGGTTTTTCTCGATTCCTGTTGACGCACTTTCAGCTCATGCAATATTTGCCGACTACTTTAGAAGCAAGAACCTATCTAACGCCGTTGTTGTTTCACCTGACGCCGGCGGTGCCAAAAGAGCCAAAAAATTTGCAGACATGATAGATGCCGATCTTGCGATTATTCACAAATCTAGACCCCAGCACCATGAAGCCGAAGTAATTGAGCTAGTGGGAGATGTAACAAATCGCCCCTGCATCATTTTTGACGATATGATTGATACAGGCAGCACGCCAATAGCCGCGATGAATACTCTGGCTGAGCGTGGCGCCTCCGATGAGATTTATGTAGCAGCAACGCATGCCATATTCTCTGGGCAAGCAAAAGAGAAGCTTTCAAACGCCGGCTTCAAAGAAGTCATAGTTACTGATTCTGTGCCCACAGAAGACAAGAGTTTTGATTCACTCAAGATCCTTACAATCGCCCCAATGCTAGCCGAGGTAATTGAGCACATTGAAAAAGGCGAGAGCGTCACGCAGGTTTACGATAAATAACTGAGGTTTTTGTTACATTTTTTGCATAAAAAGCTTTTTTTGCTGTTTCTAATGTGTATAATAGGCGCACCAACACTTACCACATTCTATTATGAAAAAGCTTACGTCAATAATCCTCAGTTCTTCACTACTTCTGACTGCTGTGCCAGCATTTGCATCTGGCTTTACTATTGAAGGTGAATTATTTGCCAATGCCGCACGAGCAAAATATCGCCGTGCCAGGCTTATGCAGATAGGAAACGAACAGCAAGAAGCCGAAACTACTCCAGAAGAACCAGCTGAAGAGGAAGCTCCTGAAACTGAAGAGGCAGCCCCTGCAGAAGAAGCAGCACCCGCTGTTGAAGAAGAAACAGCCCCCGCAGTAGAAGAAGCTCCTGTAGAAGAGACTGTAGCTCCAAAGAAGACCCCAGTAGAAGTCAAACCATCCGACTTACAAAGACTTCAGGATCGAACGTGTCCCCGTGTTTACAGAAGATTCAGCGACGATGCTACAATGATGACCAGAGTAAATGAAAGGTTATTGGATCGCTTCGGATTCCAGTGCAACTCGTTGAATTAGGTTATCAGGTAAATTTTGCTAATTTAAGTCAGTAAGTTGTGATTCTTTTATTTGACAAGTCAAAAAATAATATTAAACTGTGCATAAATATTTTTCTCAAATTTCCAATGAGCGTTGGTGCAATAACAGTCGAAGAGGCAACAAATGAGGGCACAAACAATCAAGCCTACTTGCAGGAAGTAATGCATGCTGTACGTGATCTGCCTGCAGAATTAGCTGCCAATTTCCGTGAGTGCTTGCGTTTAGCATTAGGAGATAATGCTGCAAATTATATTCTTATGAGAGAAAAGAAAGGAAGTAATGCAGGGAAGGACAAAAGCACTGATGGTAATTCTCGTGCAATGAGCAATCGAGAAAAAAAGAGATTAAATAAGCAGCGAGTAGGCAAGGGGCAGGATCCACTGCATATGGACAAGAAAAAGTAATGGTGAGCGTTCGGATTGCAAGAGGAGATTGCTCTACTGCCAGTCTTCTGTCAGCCTTCCATCTGTATTGTCTCCTTGCACAAGTGTGCTTATTCCACTTCTTGTGTTGGCTCCTATGATGAAGGGGCCGTCTTCTTTTTCTATGGTCACAATACCAATTTCTATCATTACTTTGAACAAGGCGGTAGTTGCTTCAGATGAAAGCTTTTGGCCATCATCACCAATACAGTTTACAAGTTTTAAACATCTATAGTGAATCGGCGTCAGTGAAAACTTCACTCTTTCAAAGAAAAGAGTTCGTGAAGGCTTTATGCGAAGCAGAGCGCAACGGAAGCCACATTCTTGTGTATAGCGTTGAGAGTGTCGCAGGAACTTCGAGTACCGAAGATGTTAACCTGCTCAAACGACAAGCAAAAAGTAACTGCGATTTAATTTCAATTGCACTCATTGCCGAAAGGAAATTACTAGGTTTGCCCTTCAGACTCCGAGGCCTTCTCAAGCTTCACACTAAAACTACACGACAGGATAATCTCACAAAAAATGTAAGCCTCTCGATAGATAGAGAGGCGGCAGAAGGTGCATTACAGGTAGCGGACACACTACGTGGTAGTCCTGAACTCATCAACAAAGTTTTAAAAGTCCACATACGAACACTTGGAATGGATATTGCAATGTTCGACGAAGATGTCCAAAGAGATAAGCTAGGGCTTTGATTGTAATACCGTCAGAGAACTAAGACGCTATATCCGAAAGCAAACCTCGCAATCTACGACCCATCTCATCATGAGCTTCTCTTAATAGAGAGCGGCCAATCTGACTAACAACTCTTTCATCTGGAGCATGAGGATCTATCTCACTTACAATACGATCTTGAAGATCTTGTGATGGCTCCCAAGATGAAACATCTATAGTGATAGGTTTTTTGAAAAGCAGAGCATTTGAACGAAAGCCTCCAAGTGGCATTGCTTCTCCCATATTGGCAACTGCAAGACCAATATCAAGAGGCTCTCTATTCTGTATACGTTGACGCAAGTAGTCTGTTACCATCACCTGAAATGGTTCTTTCTGGAACCCTTTTAGCGCTCCAGTTACAGAACGAGTACCTTCGCTATAAAACATCACAGGAGTACCTCTATTTGCAACCGAGCAAACCTTACGATAAACATCCGTCTTCTCTTTAGATGCAGCTTGTATAGCTTCTTTTTTAGGAAGATCTTTCGAAGGACGCTCAAAAATAATAGGATTTGTCCTACGAATAAGTTGTGCCTTGATGAATGCCTTAGCTTTTGCTACTAGACCATCACAATCACTTGGAAATCGATCGGTTAATTCGCTCTTCAAAACAGGACGCGTGCGCAGGGGGACAATGGCACGAGCAAGCATCGTTTCCATTCCTCCGTATCCAAGAGGAACTTCCCCATCTTGCGTAAATCTCTCAAAACGAGACCGTACTTCCGGGAAGTCTCTATCGGATTCTGGATCATCCGAAGGGCCTTGGTGATTTGCAATTATTAGCTTCATACTCTTCGCAGCATCTTTCCCAAGAAGACGAACCTGTATACCTGCTTGTTCAAGTTTTTTTGAAAGAAGAGATACAGCTTGATTGACTGTAAGATTATGCAGGGCAACGCGAATAGCGGTAAGAGTATACGAGTCAGCAATGTCCTTTGTAGTTGCTGGATCTACAAGATCCTCCTGGGTATAGCCTGCATGAAGCTGCCTGTAGTGATCTACAATATCTGATGTCATAAGAGGAAACTCTAAAGCTTGATAAGCGTAAAGTACATCCTAAACTTGACACAATCAAATAGAGTACTATTCTACGCTGCTTAGGGGAGAGTTTGATGTAATCACTCTGACAGTAGATCCTCGGTTGCCATTGATTTCAAAATGGATTGAACCGTGGCATGTTTACGTTGAACTTCCACTGACAGTGTTCCTGCTAAGGCTTGAACATTTATTTCGCCTACAATAGCGTCTCTTCCCAGAATTCTCATAGCACTTTGTATGACCCCTATCGCTCCATCTCCTGTGAGTTCTCCAGATGACACTTTATCTAGCCCCGATATCACATCCCTGTTTGCCTCAGGATCCCCAAGATTCACCATTTCATCGGTGATAACAGTGAAACCCATATTGATACCATAGTCCTTATCTGTTGAATTGCAAGTGGTGATAGACCTATCAACAGGTACTACCGCTCTTTCTTTTTCTTTTTATTTTCCAACTCTTTTCGCTCCTTGATCTCATCTTTCTTGTTCAATGCAGCGATGACGTTCACAGATCTAAGGAACACATCTGGCATGGTAGTGACTAATTCGTATCCTCTCTGGAAATCTTTGTCAAATAAATCTTTACCAATTTCAGAAGCCTTGGGGCCTATTACAGAATGTTCTCCATACCGTGGGTTTCCGAGAATTGTACCTGATGAACCAGACCTACCTCCTTTAAATCCTGCTACCCAACCAAAACCTGTGTTCGCAATAAAGGGATTACACGAGCCTGTATCATCGAATTCACTTGCTTTATCGATCTTATCCATCAATTTCGTATAATCTGATCCAATACTACTCAACCACACCAATTTGTCTCGTCTCCTGAATCTGTCATTCATTGCATCTCTTTCTTTGGCGCGATTTGCTAAGGACTCCAATAGTCTATAGAAACTAAGTGCGGATGGTCTCATTTCTGCGATCACTCTCATGTTTTCTTGATTCTTTTGAATCTTTGCAACGATTGCCCCTATTCGATCTGGTTTTTCTTGGATAGGTTCCTGACCTTTATCAGAAGACTCGGGCTCTACGTTGTTGCCTGCTTCGTTGTTTGTAACCACACTGTATATTATACATTATTTTTGATATATCTGCAATATTGAAATACCTGCATCAATTACGCATTTGATCAAAGATTTGTACGCTGAGATAATCGCATTGTAGATATATGGTGACAGACCAATCAATGGGAACTACATTTTCATTAAATGAGACTACATCGCCAAGAGACTCAACTGCGCTAGTTTACTATTAATAGCCTCTATCTTGATTTTTTAAAAAGCCCACACCGTGAGGATGGTTGATTATACTTGACATTATTAACATTTAAATTTATTATATCTTCCTTTACAACCCCCTGCATTTGAGGGGTAAATGCAGGCTGTATTCATAATAATAATTATAGCATAATTATGGTAATTTTACAATTAGTTCATACCAATCTAAGTTCAATATTATGGCTAATATAAGCCATAAAGTATATGGTGGGCGATGGGCAGTCACACTTGAACTCCTTCGCTCATATCATAGAGAACATGGAAATCTGGGCAAACGATACAAAGATGTCATCCATGAGTTCGCCCCCAAATACACTCCTCGTACAGAGAAGGAGTTGGCTTCTATGAGCCAAACTTTGGTTCGTTAAACATTAACCATGCATCTTCTTGAACCTTAGGGATTATCCTGTCGTAGGTTACGCTGCTTTCCTGCTGGTTTTGAGATACTCCTGATAGTAGTGGTCTAACTTCTCTGAGTACCCGAAACCTCTGACAAATTCACTCAAAGCTAATCTACCTAAGTTGCTCTTAGTCGCTTCTGATGGAGCCACGTTTCTTGCTGTTTGGTACGTTCGAGCTAAGTCAGCCAGAGCATCTTGTATTCCATCATTGTCATTATGTTCCGAAGCCAAGCGTAGACGTGCTGCTGTTTCACGAAAGCCAGAGTTACTGAACTGACCAAGATAGTCTGCACTTGCCTGAGAGACTGATGCAGAGGTGCTACCATTCTCAGTACTTACAACAGCGAATGGTGACTTACTTGTTGTTTGCTGTTGCGTTCCAAATTGGTGACCCGCAATGAGCCCTCCTATTCCTGCTGCAACCCCAGCAGCGTAACCAAGGACTTTTTTGCGCCACCCTTTTCTATCCCTCGACTGAACAGAGGGTGTGACTAGTTCTGCCGTTTGCTCCCCTTCGGTAGCAGGTGCATGTGCTAACTCATCAGCACCTCTAAATGCTTCATACTCATGGTAGTACTCATCGCCTTTCCCCAAGACACGATACATAAAGTCACTGACACACGCTGCTGTTTTACCACCTTTATCCAACTTGGGTGCAAGTTCAGCAGTTCCCGTACCTGCCAAGTTACCTTCTGCCGCCAGAAGCAAAGCTAGGCTATTGAGTTCATCTGCCGACATTCCAAACTTGGAAACCATAGGCGTACCCTCACTGTCCTTCTTGCGAAGCACATCTGGATCAAGTTCTGCAAAGAAAGGAGCAGCATACTGTTTGCCACCCTTTTCTACTGTAAGAAACTCTCTTACTGCTCTCTCAAAACCCTGAGGATCTTTTCTAATCCTGCAGAGATGCCAGTTTTGGATTTTCAAGTCCTTGATGATCTGATTCTCCCTTTTGTCTGGCTTACTGATTCCAATGTAGAGAAGATTCTTGGGATTCAGCTTCAATCTTCCTTCCATTAGTGGCATGAGATCCTTTGCCCCCTTTCCAAGTAAAGTACTGATAGTACGACCATGTGCATTTCCAGTGTAGTGTTTGTTCTCTGGGTCATCAGTATCATCTACGGGGTCTTGAAGAATATCTGGGTGTGCATCAATAAATACAAGCTTCAATGAGCTGTAACTTGGATTTTCAGGATCAGGATGTCTGTCTAAGAGTTCTGGTAATCCCATAATCAATGTTGAATGATCTCCACCTGCAATGATTGGTAGATATCCCTCATCCACTGCTGCTGCTACACGCTTTGCTGTCTCTTTGCCTATTGCTACAAGCTGGGGAGCATTTTTGACTCCTTCTTCTGGTTCAGTTCTGTATTCCAAACCATTATCTTTCAATATCTGATCAACAGGGATTTCTTCTTCTTCAACAGGAGAACCACTGGCTTCGAGGGACTGCTTCAATGCACCTTTTATAAGATACTGACCCCCTTGGACGGTAGACTCATCATTTGAGCGTTCTGCCCCATGAGGAGTAGGAACGTGGATGGTTCTTATCTTTCTCTTATGTCCTTGTCTTGGCTCATAAATATCGGCTTCATCCTCTGATACATCGACATCTTTTTGCCTCAATGGATAAGAAGAATCTTTAGACATATATAAATTATTGTACCATAAATAGGAATCTACAGCAAAA
>Ga0187833_10000723_pt1 | contig 38257 bp, 37 predicted proteins | sample ETNtaG_37_FD_167968 | JGI IMG/M metagenome (GOLD analysis project Ga0187833, IMG submission 167968) | Marine microbial and viral communities from oxygen minimum zone, Eastern Pacific Ocean - ETNP2014_SV_400_PacBio MetaG (Illumina Assembly) | ecosystem: Environmental > Aquatic > Marine > Hypoxic...
GCGGATGAAGGTTATAATGCAAAGGAGCTTACTGATGAAGAGACGCATGCTACAGATGTTGAGTGGAATGATGGTACTGGGCCTAGTGCTGTCGGCCTGCCAACCTCAGGTGGTGGAGGTGATCAAAGAAGTACCTGTTGAAGTCGAGAAAATCGTCGAGGTTGAGAAGATCGTTGTAGTTGATTCTTCTGCGGTTTCTCTCGAGGCGGATCCGGACAAAAACCCGGTTACACTGAGGTTTTTGGCACTCGCTGACGATGATCAGTTGAATGCGTGGAGGGAGCAGCTGGGAGAATTCCAGAAGCTAGATGGCGGAAAATGGTCCTATGTGGAATTGGAATTTGAGACCATCCCCTTCCGCGAGCTATTTCCAAAGATTGAAGCTTCTGTCGCAGCTGGTTTGCCTTGGGATTTGTTCCAGGCAGATGGCCCTGACATGAAGCATTACGGGTTCAACCGTGTGATCTACAATATGGATCCCCTGTTCACTGCTGAAGAGAAGGCGCAGTGGTTCCCACAGTCCATCGAAGAGGGTAGTTTCCGGGGCGAGTTGTTGGGACCCCCGATTCTACAATCCTGCTCGTTGCTGATGTACAACAAAGACATGACAGATGCGGCGGGTATCTCACCTCCGGCAGCGCTGGCAGATTCGTGGACAATGGATGAAGCACTGGCGGCTTGGGAAAAGACGACACTAGACAATGATGGTGATGGTGTCCCTGATCAGTGGGGAGTTCGCTGGGGCCAAGGCACTTGGACGGGAGATTATGAGCACGGTATCTTTCGTCGGTCCAATGGCGCCGTAGGTAGTGACACCTACAAAGGCATGGGCGATGATGGTATCACTTTCAAGGGGTATCTTGATACTCCAGAATCCATTGAAGCTCATCAGTTCTATGGGGATATGCACGGTAATGTGACACCAGTAGAGTCCATCCCAGAGATATTCGAGAGTCGCATATCAGCTTTCATGGTCACACCTGACAATCGAATCGGCGCCCTTAACCGCATTCACGGTGAAGGCGGCTTCAACTGGGGTGTTACCGGTATTCCGTACTTCCAGAGCAAAGTCTGTCATACGGGCAGCTGGCATTACGGAATTTCTCCGAACACCGAAAATCTTGCGGAAGCGGTAGCCTTCGTCAAATACGCAGCGTCGGATGACGGCGCCCGTATCTTTTACAAGTATGTGAGACAGCTACCTGCCAACATTGGCCTGTTCAATGAGCTCCCGGAGTATGCTGAAGGTGGTAGTCAGAGGCTCTGGCTGGATGCTATGAATGATTTTGGTATCCCTCGTATCGGTACCCCCGGGTATACCGAGTACCATCAAATGTACTCTGAGGCTCTGTTCAACATTCAGGCGGGTGCTGATGCAGGTGAACAGCTAACGGCGGCTGCTGGCAGAATCGAAGGCTTGTTGGGCAAATACTGGGGTTGGAATAACTAGAGGGTTGGTAGTGGTCGCAGCAGGACCACTGCTTGTTGAGAGAGGAGGCAGGGATAGTTCCTGCCTCCTCGTCATCCTTCACCCAGCCAGAGGCTCTGTTAGTAATCCCTAGCAAATAAACTTCGTTAGCTAAGTAATATGGCCCGCCGATTATGGGCTGTCCTTGGTTTGAGATTCTTTCGGTAAGGTCGGCAAGATGCCCGTTTTGGCAGTGAATAAAGATTCCTCACCCGCTGGGAGATCAAAGCCGGGTAAAAAATAATCATGATGTGTTTAGTATGACAGTGTCAAACCGCAGTGGAATGGATTACTCCACTGACTAATGGTCAAGCAATGACTACGATGCTAATGCCATCTACAAACAAAATTTCCACAATGCTGAGGGCACTGTGGAGACCAAAGAACCGCTATTATCTGATCGCATTTCTATTCATACTCCCCGCGATCACCAATTTCACCATCTTCCGATACCTGCCAATAATTGCCGCCGCCAGATCCAGCTTGTGGCAATACAGTTTGTTGGGTGGTTATAGGGACTTCATTGGCCTACAGCATTACGCCAACATGATGGAAGACCCCTATTTTTGGAAATCGATGAATGTCACAGCGATGTTCGTCATAATGAAAGTTCCAATCCAGGTGTTCTTGTCACTGATGCTCGCCATACTGCTGCAAAAAGAAACGCGTTCCAGCGCTATAGTGCGATCGGCTGTTTTTACACCCGTAGTGACTTCCGTTGTCGTGGTGTCAATCATCTGGGCTATGATGTATCACTCTCAGCTAGGTCTCATAAACAGTATGTTGTCGATGGTCGGTATTCCAAGGCAAACGTTTCTGTCAGACCCCAACCGTGCCCTGCCTGCATTAACCGCCATGATGATATGGAAGGATCTTGGTTTCAGCATGATTATCATCATGGCAGGCCTCAAAGGAATCCCTACTGTTTACCGGGAAGCTGCTATCGTGGATGGTGCCGGACCGTGGCAGATCATGTACCACATTACGCTACCTCTCCTGAAACGCGTCCTGATGTTTGTTGTAGTGACACAGACGATTTTTTCCTTTCAGAATTTCGTTCCTGTATATGTCATGACGAAAGGTGGACCCATTGACGCAACTAAAGTGATTGTCTATTACATCTATCAGTTCGGTTTTCTTTTCCAAGATATGGGATATGCAAGCGCAATGTCGATCGTAACGCTGCTTATTCTGTTAGTGATAAGTGTGATTCAAATGCGACTATTCAGATCGGATGTTGAATACTGATTACATCAACCAACAAATCATGGTTTCCGAAAAATGCAAAGTTCAAAGGCGCAGCGCAACCTAATCTATAAACGACCTGCACGGCGGACATTGAAGAAACTCGGTATTTCTGTTTCCGAGCACCTCCTGTACGTTATTCTAATACTCGTCTTCATCACCCCACTTGTCTGGATGGTACTTGGGAGCTTACGAGAAGAGAAGGAGATTTTCGCCAATCTCTATCCTTTTTCGATTCACACGTTTTTACCAATCAAATGGACGCTGAAGACATACTTGGACATGTTTGGTATCAGTGAAGAGGGAATCATGTACGGCCTGCATTTTCAGCGCTTTATGGGCAATAGCCTGCTAGTCTCGGTGGCTGTCGTGGCATCCTCGCTGGTTTTTAACACTATGGGTGCCTACTTCTTTGCGAGACTTGATTTTCCCCTCAAGAATGTGTTGCTGATATTTGTCGTGGCAACTATGTTAATACCATTTCAAGCGACGATAGTTCCCCTTTACATAGTAGTGTCAAAACTTGGAATGCGTGATTCTTTCTGGGGCCTGATCGTTCCTTGGTTTGCCAGTCCGTTTGTCATTTTTGCTTTAGCTCAGTTCATCAAGGAAATACCGAAAGAACTCGATGAGGCAGCGACCATTGACGGAGCGTCACTTTGGGGTATTCTCTGGCATGTCATTATCCCGAATGCAATCCCCGGGGTCATAACGATGGCTTTGCTGGAATTCCAGTTCATCTGGAACCTCTTCTATTGGCCTTTGATTGTAATTAACGACCCCGACTTGCAAATGATTCAGGTCGCAATCGCAAACCAAACTACACAGACCCAGATCTTCTGGGGACGTACGTTCGCGGGAAGTACTCTGGCATCCCTGCCAGTCATCGTACTCTTCCTGGCGCTCCAGAAGTGGTACATTCAGGGTGTGGCAACTACGGGCTTGAAAGGATAATTTCTTTGGCTTGTAGAGGGTGATACACGGCGGGTGTTCTCCAAATCTTGCGGGCCTTGCGGCGATACAATCACATCATGCGAGCGCACAATTGGCTAAACTATGGATTCTCACAAACTGATTCTCGACACTGATCCAGGAATCGACGACTCGATGGCAATAGCTCTCATCGCAAATTCACCTGAGATAGAGCTGCATTCAGTTACAACTGTGTTCGGTAACGGACCGGTATCTGTGTCAACCGCGAATGCGTTGCGAGTGCTAGATATCGTGGGTATGGAGCATGTAGATGTTTATGAAGGTGCTAATAAACCTCTGCTCAGAGAGTACCATGGGGAAGGCGCGAAAGTACATGGAAGTGACGGATTAGGAGAGACCGCGCTGCCTGCCTCACCGCGCAGCGCTGCGAGTGGATATGCGGCCAACCACATAGTCAATTCTATAATGGATGAGCCGGGAAGATTCACATTGGTTGCTATTGGACCACTTACTAACCTTGCTACGGCATTGTGCATTGAGCCTCGCATTGCTGACAACGTTAGAGAGGTGGTGATAATGGGCGGAGCAGTAGGGGTGGCTGGTAATGCATCACCAGTGGCGGAAGCCAATATCCACAATGATCCCGAAGCTGCCGGCCTGGTGTTTGGTGCTAACTGGAATCTTACCGTTGTTGGTCTTGACGTTACGCAGCAGGTCCTGATGGATCCTGCATACTTAGATGACCTGACGGAAGTGAAGACCCCGGCGACTTCCATGATCGCGGCAATTACCCCTTTTTACTTGGATTTCCACAGTACTTACAGAGGGGAATCAGCTTTTCCGGTACACGATTCTTCGGCTATCGCATACCTCATAGAGCCTAGCCTATTCTCGACCCAGACTCTGTACGTACATGTTGTGGCGGGTGGCCATCCCTGTAGTGGTCAGACAGTCGCGGACAGACGGAATCACTGGGGCAAAGAAGCTAAGACTAACGTGTGCTTGAATGTTGATGCAGGCCGTTTGTTGAGCATTTATCGAGAGCGCGTGGGAGGACGCAAAACATGAGTAGATCAACCCGCGAGAAGCGGTTATACGATCACATTCTTGGTGCCCTCGCAGCTGCGGGTATGGGTGATGCGCTCGGGGCTGCAACCGAACAATGGCACCACACGGAAATATTCGCCAAATTTGGAGGGCCCTTGCGAGCCTTTCAGCAACCGCCGCCAGATACTTGGTCTGGGGCAGAGAGCAACAAACTGGGTCAGGTCACTGATGATGCGAGCCAAATGTACTATCTGGCGCACAAGCTTATAGAATGCAATGGGTTCCTTACGAGAGAAGATTGGGTCGCGTGCCTTTTGCAATGGGCCGACGAGTCGCCTCACGTCGGCAATATGGGTCCTACCACCCGTTTGGTTGTGGAAGCTCTGAGGGAAGGCAAGGATCCCAACCTTGTTGGTTGTATTGGTACATCAAACAGACAGCCTGCATCGCACGGTGCGACCAATGGTGCAGCCATGCGGGTAGCACCGGCTGGCCTAGTGCATCCGGGCGATATGGATGCAGCTTGTAATACAGCGCTAACAACATGTATACCATCGCACAACACGCAAATTGCTATCTCCTCAGCATGTGCTATAGCAGCAGGTGTTGCACATGCTGTTGAACACGGTGCTGATGTTTTCTCAGTCGTACAAGCATGTTTGTATGGTGCACGTCGTGGAGAAGAACTAGCAAAGGAACATGGTCGGATAGTCCCAGGACCGAGCATTTTGGTGCGGAGCGAGGTAGCAGTCACTCTTGCGCTGAGGGCACAATCGCTATCTGAGGTAATCACCTTGATTGAAAACCATGTAGGTAATTCTGTGGATGCTTGTCAGTCAGTTCCCGCCGCGATAGGCCTTTTTGTGTTTTCGAAGGGTGACCCTCTCGAATCTATCGTAGGGGGAACAAATATTGGTAACGATACCGATACAATTGCTGCTATTGCTGGTGCGCTAGCGGGTGCACTCAGTGGCGTAGATGCGCTGCCACAATCAATGTATAAAACCTTTTGTGCAGCCAATGCTGACGACGAATTTGACATTGAAGAGCTTGCTCGTGGACTTACGAGTATTGCCATTAAGGAGTGAAGGAGGCGTTTTGTGACATCTGTAATCATTGACTGTGACCCGGGCCATGATGACGCTCTAGCAATTCTTTTGGCTGCCAAGCACTTGGATGTGATAGGCATTACCACGGTATCTGGTAATGAATCTATCGACAACGTCACTGCTAACGCTCTAAAAGTTGTGGAGTTCGGCAATCTAACCCATATACCGGTTGTTCGTGGAGCGGAAGGCCCGCTGGTCCGAGATGCAGTCTATGCTCCTCATGTTCATGGAAAATCAGGCATGGACGGTCCGGATTTACCGAAACCTACGACCTTACTTCGGGAAGGACATGCAGTTGACTTTATTATTGATACTGCAATGAGTACGGTCGACTTGGTCCTTTTGCCTACGGGTCCTCTAACGAACATTGCTCTGGCACTTAGAAAGGAACCAAAGCTCCGAGACAGGATCAAGCTCATGAGCATCATGGGAGGTAGTAGCACAACTGGAAATTTCACGCCGATGGCCGAATTCAACATATATGTTGATGCGGAAGCGGCCGACATAGTTTTCAGGTCGCAAATACCAATCTTGATGTCCGGTCTAAATCTGACGCGACAAGTTTTGGCACGCCAAGAAGAGATAAGTCAGATTCGCGCAATCCAAAATCCCACAGCTCAGATAGTGGCCCAACTACTTAGCTTCTACCTCACTTCGAGCGAGCGCCGTGGTTCGGCGGGGGGAGCACTTCATGATCCCTGTGCCGTAGCTGCTATTATTGACCCTACGCTGATCGATTTCCAGTCGATGCACGTCGTGGTAGAAACAACTGGCACTCATACCTACGGAATGACAATTTGCGATCAGAGGCCGGGAGCAATTCGGGATGAAACACAACCCATAAAATCCCTGTGGGATCACCTACCTGAGCATATATCCAAACCGAAAGATGCTAACGTTGAAGTTGGCGTTTCAATTGACACAGAGCGGTTCTTTTCGCTGCTGTTCGATACTCTTAGGATGTACTAAGCGATGCCTAGTTTACGGTTAGCTCATGTCACCTCGTGATATTTTTCTGGATGTTGATACAGGGGTAGATGATGCTTTGGCTTTGCTATTAGCTGCTAGATCTCCCGATCTGCAGATTAAGGGAATTACCTGTGTCTCGGGAAATGTTCCTGTTGATCTGGTGGTTAGAAATACCCTAGACATTATGAAGGTTGCTGATCAAAGCCATGTACCGGTGGCAAGAGGAATGGACACCCCTCTTATAGAAAAAATGGTTAATGCCGCAGAGATACATGGTGAGAATGGTTTGGGAGGCGTTGAGCTCCCGGAGAGCTCAACCAAAGCGATTACTCTTCATGCCGTAGAATTCTTGTACAATGAACTCAGCAATTCTGCAAATCCTATTACAATTGTCGCACTTGCCCCCCTCACAAACATTGCGACTTTGATACGTACATATCCTGACGTCCTCCCGAAGATTGGGAGACTCGTGGTGATGGGAGGTGCAATAGGCCCGGGAAATGTCACTCCTACAACAGAGTTTAATATTCGTCAGGATCCGGAAGCCGCAGATATCGTCTTTAGCTCAGGCATACCTGTTCTGTTGTATACGTGGGATGTGTTTGTACAGGTAGCTTTCTATCGCGCAGAAATAGAAACATTGGCTGCAAGCAGTAACAAATGCAGCTCTCTTGCAGGAGAATTGCTTATATCTATGTTGAACAGATTTGGTAGGGAGCAGACTGCTATAGGCGATGCCGGTGCGGTAACATGTCTACTAAATTCAGATGCAATCACAACGAAAAAATTGCCTATCGCAGTGGAGCTATCCGGAAAATATACGCGCGGTCAGATTGTGGTTGATCAGCGTCCACCGGACCTGTCGCATCTTGAAGAAGGTGGTTTGGAAGTGCCCATGCCAAGCACTGTGGAAGTGGTTGTGGACGTGGACGTAAATGGTTTGCGTGATACATTTACAGATCATCTAACCAGATAATTCCTGCTAATTTCGATACTGCTGTGTAGACAATTAATTAGGTGCGATTTAATAGGACCGATATGTCCAAGTCTCTTGACATGCCGAAGCCAATAATGGAAGCAGCTGGAAAAGAGGGTGCTGTGTGGATGCCTATTGAGGACTCATGGCGTGAAATTCACGACACGCCCGTAGTCCTAAAGAGTGCACTCAAGCGCCAAAAGGGTTTGCTTGAAACTATAGCGCTCGAGTTGACGAAAAGGGATATCAAACGCATTCTCATGCTTGGCTCAGGCGATTCATGGTTTGCAAGCATGGCTGTCTGTCTTGCATTTGAACGCTATGCTGGTCTACAGGCAATTCCGATACAAGCGTACGAATATGCTGTATACGGTAGCTCGCTTGCAGATGCAAGCAGTGCCGTTGTTATTATTAGCTCCAGTGGGCGGCCGACGACGACGTGGGATGCTCTAGACCGTGCATTAGAAACCCCGGCATTCGTGATTGGCATCAGTGACACAGAATATTCAGGCAACCCATTTCTAGAGAAACCGCCTGTAAGTATCAATCCTGGTGCTACGAAGTCGGGGATGCCAACGCAGACTACTACGGTCACGATAGGATTACTCATGCAACTGGCACTAATACTCGGTGTTCAGCGATCATTCATTGATGATGAAATCTATGCGGATCGAGTTGGACAGCTAAGTGCAATTCCAGACCAGATGCTTGTGATGTTGTCATCTATTCATGGCATTTTGGTATCGGCAGCAAGCCACGGTGCCCGGCATCGGCTGCACACTATCATCGGGAGTGGACCCAGTTATGCTGTTGCACAGGCAGCTTCTGCACTTCTAGCTGAGGGACCTCAGTTCACTGGACACCCCTTGCCAGCAGAAGAGTACCATCATGCCTTGCGCGGAAATACAGTCTGCGAGGGCGATCCGGTTTTGTTAATCGCCCCCTCGGGAGAGGGTTATCAGCGCGTCTTAGATGCTTGCGCTACATTAACTGACTTTGGGGCTCACATTATGGCTGTTGTGGATAGAGAAGAACAAAATATTTCTTCGATGGTCGACCATGTGGTTCATATTCCAACTGTTGACGAACCGATCTCGCCGCTGCTTTCTCTTCCTCCTGTGCAACTGTACAGTGTTTGTCTGGCAGCAGAAAGAATAGCTGGCGGGTATGAACGTCCTGCACTATCTTGAGCCGAAGTTATCTTGCGTTGGGAGGCATCATTCTCGATGACCTCGTACACGAAGATGGAAATACTGCAATGGGTGTCCTTGGAGGAGGGGGATTGTATTCCGCCTTGGGTGCCCGTATCTGGTCTGAAGATGTTTGGATGGTGGCGCGTGTGGGACCCGAATTCAATGTCGATTCCATAGCCCAAAAGGGGTTGCGGACTAATTATATAGAGACGACATCGATACCTACTCCGAGAGCATGGCAGCTGCTCGACAACAACGACAACCGCACACAAGTGACTCGGGTGTCTGACGCTGACTGGGATGCTCAATTAGTGTTTACAGCCGAGGATCTACCAGACATTCGTGGGCTTGTCGGTGTCCATCTATTGGGTCGAGGTTCAGAGACTGAGACTGATATCTTGACTGGATATGCCCAAAGAGAAATCGTAATAAGTTATGAGCCAGTGGTAAGTCAGAGCACAGACAACAATGAGCGTGACATTATCGTAAGAAACTTGAGCTCTGTTAGCATTTTCTCACCCGATTTAGACGCATGTACAATTTTGACAGATCTGCAAAATCCTCTTGATGCCGCAAAATGGTTTGCCAGCCACGGACCGGCAGTTGTACTGGTGCGCATGGGTAAACAGGGTGCGATATTGTTCGATGCGCGAAAGAACGAAATGTGGGAAATTCCCTCTTGTGCTGCCCGGATAATAAACACTGTGGGCGCTGGCAATGCTTTTTGTGGGGGATTTTTGGTTGGGTGGTGTGAAAACCATGATCCAAGTCATGCAAGTGCATGTGCTGCAGTAAGTGCTGAAATCACTATGGAGAATATAGGTCCTCCAACGATCTCGTCGGTACTAAATGAGCGGGCATTGCAATTGCATCAACAGATTCTGCCGCGGATCTGCAGAAAGTGACCGAGTCTACAAGTAGCTTGTTGCAGTCAGTCAATGTGCTTTCTGTAGGTGGATTAACTATTGATATAGTTCTGCGAGTTGACCGATTGCCGGGCCATGATGAAAAAGTGCTCAGTAGTTTGATCGGACGTATGCCAGGTGGCCCTCAACCCAACTTTGCGTGTGCTGCGAGCAAGCTTGGCCTTTGCGTCAAGTCTCTAGCACATATAGGTTCCGATGAAGTGGGAGAGACCGTGAAGGCTGATCTCGTACGACATAATGTTGACACTGCAAATGTAGAGACTGTTCCCGGAGAGACATTCACGACAATAATCTTGCTAGACTCAACTGGAGAAAAGGCAATCATCGTAGTGCCTAGTGCGAAATCCAATTATCGTCCGACACTAGTCAAGCAGGCACTGCGCAATATCAACTATATGTACATATGGCCGGAGCCTAGAGACGTGTTTATTGAACTATCAAGAAAAGCACAGGCAAACAATGTACAAGTGATGATAGATGTGGAAGACACTGCCTGCAAGGGCCCGGATTTCGTGGAGGCAGTGCTTCCATTCACTGATATAGCCAGTTTCAATTATGGTGGGTTCAAGGCTGCTACAGGCGCTGACTCTATTACATCGGATAAATTAAGGAAGCTTCTTAAATACGGGCCCCATACCGTGGTAGTAACACATGGACATAAGGGTGCATATGCAGTCACTGCGGGCGAAGATGCTCACCACGATGGGTATAATGTTCCGGTGATTGACAGTACTGGTGCAGGCGACACCTTTAATGCAGCCTTCTTGGTAGGGACGACATTAGAATATTCTCTGTCTGAACGACTCGCCTTTGCGTGTGCAGCTGGTGCTATCTCAGTTACGGGACTTGGTCCTAGAGGCCATCTTCCATCTTTCGAAGAAACGCGGCAATTAATGTCGACGGATGTAAACCAACAACAATAATTCTAAAGGAGTTACGCAATGTCACAGAATAATATGATTACCCAAGTTGAAAGTTTGCCAGATCTAATTCTGGAGCAAACACCAATCATAGATGAGCGTATAAGACGGTTATTAAATCACGAAATTTGTCTTTCTATTAAACATATTGTTGTCACTGGCTGTGGCGATTCGCACATGGCGGCCGTTGCTACCCATCTTGCCTTTGAGCAGCTCGCCGGTATTGCCACTGACCCTCTCAATGCCATGACGGCTGCTAGGTATCATCTACTCGGGCGACAAAGTCCTTTTCCCAAGAATCCGCTTGTCATAGGTATCTCTGTATCTGGGACAGTAGCGCGTACTCGTGAGGCAGTTGGGATGGGTCAAGAGAGTGGGGGTACTACCCTGGCTTTAACCGCTAACCCGAACTCGCCTCTAGCGTCACTAGCGGAGATGGTTCTGGATTGTTCCGTGCCCGAATACCCCCATGCACCAGGAGTAATTTCCTATCGCGTGTCTATGATTGCACTGTTCTTGATTGCAATTCGTCTTGCAGAAGTTCATGCGAAGATTACGCAGGAGGAGGCAACCGTATTGCGTCAACAGTTAGCTGCCACAGGGGATGCAGTAGGAGCGACGATCGAAGCCTGTAAAGCAAATGTTATCGATGTAGTTAAGGCTACTAGAGAACACAAGAGCTTCGTCTTCGTAGGCGATGGTCCGAACTATGCAACAGCACTTTTTGGGGCAGCGAAGTTGTTGGAAGCAGCAGGACGCCATGCTATAGGGCAGGATACAGAGGAATGGGCTCATCTGCAGTACTTTGCCAACGCTGACGTAGATACGCCTACGTTCGTTATTTCCCCCGGCGCTAGGGGTCACGATAGATGCGCAGAAATTATGACACCGATGAAAAGAGTCGGAAGGTATGCAGTGGGTATAGTTCCTGCCGGCGATGAGGTCGTGGGGTCCCAGGTAGATGTAGTGCTGCCGGTGGTTGGCAGCACGCCTGAGATTTTCTCCCCCATCGTTTATCCGACGGCGACTGAGCTGTTTTCCGCTTACTATGCTGATGAGATCGGTGAAAAGTTCTTCCGTGGTTTTGAAGGGGTCTACGATGATGACGATGCTAACACCATTCGGACAAGCTCTGTGCTTACCCGTGATGATTTGCTGGGACAACTGTAACCAGTGATGGTTGATCGGATGTTGCGTTGCAAATTGATAACTTCTACAAATTGTTATCGCCGTGGTTTTTAGCAGGATTAATTGCACATGGAGTTAGCAGACATATTGTGACCTCATCTTGGTCACCGATTTCTGACGAAAGATGTTTCAAATGATTGAAGAATTCCTTGGGCGCTATCCAGGCTTTTTTGAGCGTATGGAAGTCCTGATTACACCGGAGGTTGCTTTTCGTGTTTTTCAGCAGTTGGCGGACACTTATGCTCCAACGCTTACTGCTCGATATACGCGCGGATTGACTATCCAGGCCATCCTCCAGGAAATGAAGGCTGTTGGTTCTATCAGAGAAAACATTGATCTCGATTTGAATTTCCGGCGAACTGGCAACGTTTCTATTTCTCTGGGAACAAAAGAATGTAAGCCAATCTGGGCGTTTGCACACTTAGATAATATTAGTTACTTGACAGGCCCTAAAGTGAATAGCCTCTATCCACTTACGGCATTCCATGAGCCAAAAATCAGTGATGGTGAGCGTGATGGTATTGCCCTTGGTTATGACGGTGCCTCCCAGACGCTGAAAACAATTGCGGAAGGTACGATAATCACTAGGAATGCTGGCGAACGTAGCGAGTTTAGGACTGAGGTAGCTGATCTACCTCTTGCAACACGAGTGGTTTTTCAGACTGCAGCATCGTGGGACAGGAATACCGGACTGCTATACGGTTCCGTCGATGATGCTTTCGGTTGTGCCGCCCTAGTCTTGAGTGCCGTAACTCTTTCTGACTATGATGTGAATGCCATTATCATGTTTACCGACGAAGAAGAGGGGGTAGTTAGTGTGGGTAATTCTGCCTTTGCGCGGGGTAGCCGGAGGGTGCTTTCTGGGACTGCACCGGCCGAACTACCTGCAATCATATCGGTGACTGATATACACGACATGATTCCTGAAGAACGCCGACACGGTAAAGTTATCGATGTGCCTGGTTGTGGCAGTGGTGCGCTCTTTGCCGGCTTTGCTGGTGGGACGCGGGGTGGTGTAACCCCACCGAACGTACTGGCGGCTATACGAGAGCTGGCGGGCTTTAGTACCAATAGGGGAATTCCGCTGACTGAAAATCCATCCTACATCAGTCGCAGCGATTGTGTATCAGCGATGATGGCGACTCAAAATGTGGTCCTGATCGGATTTCCTGGAGCATATTCGCATTTCGACAAAACGCCGCGTGCCCACGTCGATGATTTGGTGACTCTGTCTAAGTCCCTTTGTGTGCTTCTAGCGATTGCGCAGTCTCCGGGCTGGAGACGGAAACATTTGATAGAGTGACGAGTATTCTGAAAGTTTCTAGTGTTGCACATCTGATCTCCAACCACAATACTGTGTTGTTCAAATTTCTAGAGGTGACATGATTACTATACATGTGGCTACGGCAGAGCGTCAGGAACTTGTGATGATGACAGAGTCAGTGCAGGAATCTGTCAGTGCATCCAGTGTGCCTGAAGGCATCTGCGTTGTCTTCTGCCCGCACACAACTGCAGGAATAACACTAAACTCTCAAGTGGACCCACTTACTTTAACGGACTTGGTTGATGAAATCGATCGCCTTGTACCCACTCGCATTGACTTCCGACACATCTTCGACACACCATCAGACGCGGCTGGGCACATTAAGGCTAGTATTGTCGGAAATAGTATTAGCATTCCTATAAGCGATGGTCGTCTGGCTTTAGGGTCCTCACAAGGCGTATTTTTCTGGGAATTTGACGGCCCCCGACAAAGACAGCTTCAAGTGCAAATTGTTGGGGTCGAATAGCAACATCTCCCGTACAGTTACAACAGAAACGGAAAACACATGATTAGATTATGGTTCAAGTTGTTTTATGCCGTTGAATTCATGGGTGTAGGCATTTTCATGCCCTATCTCGCAGTTTACTTTTTACGCAAAGGGTTGACGACCGCAGAGGTCGGGACACTGTTAGCAGTGATGCCACTCTCGAGTTTTCTTGTACAACCTGTCTGGGGTGTTGTCAGTGACAAGCTGAATGCGACGAAGTGGTTGGTCACCGTTGGCTGCTGGAGTACTAGCATTCTAGTTGTGATTCTCACGACAACCAATAATTTTGTTTATCTCATTTTAATTGTTGCTCTGATGTCCGTGTTGCGCGCACCAGTGCATCCTAATGTAGCTGCGCTTGCCCTGAACCATTTGGAAGCAAAGGGGAAGGAAGAAGAGTATGGTAAATTCCGACTGTGGGGATCCATGGGCTTTGTTATTGCGACGCTATTTGCCGGCGGATTGTTGTTTGAGAACAGATTGACCATCGTGGTTTACTTATACTCCGGATGCATGCTCATACTAGGGTTCATTTCCTTGCTGCTGCCGGATAGGTGCGTCTCTACGGAGGTCCGCTGGCGAGATGGCGTCCAACTAATTGTTACTGTACCCCAACTGCGGAGTTTCTTACTTGGGATAACACTAGTAGGTTTCACGCTTGGTATAGTCAATCAATATCTGGTAGTCTATTTGGACGAGTTGCAAGCACCTGGCTGGATCATTGGGTGGACTGTTGCGGTATCAGCGCTGCCCGAGGTGCCGTTGATGAACATTGCGGTGAAATTTATCCGCAGGTGGGGCTTGCGCTTGGTGTACCTCGTGGGCATTAGTGCACTGCCTGTACGCTGGCTCTTGAACATGCTGGTAACTAACCCGCTGGCCGCTCTCCCTGTCCAAGCCTTACATGGCGTGGCTATGAGCGCATTGTTATGCGTTGGAATCATCTATATTGACAACATGTTGCCTAAGGTTTGGCGGGCTTCCGGACAGGCACTTTATGTTTCCTGTTTGCACGGACTTGGACCTGCTATTGGACTTTTCGCTGCAGGTATGCTAATGGGGTTTGGCGGAACTCGGCCGATCTGGGGATTATGTGTCTTAGTGGGTACACTTGGTTGCGTGATTGTAAACAGGGCAATGCGCGAGGGTTCCAGTCATGTTCCAGTGGTGCGATAATCAACTTTGAAGCCAGATTACGTCACTTTCTCTAATCTTATTATTGACGATATTGTCCTCTGGGATGGCAAAACGTTCATGGGCGTGCTGGGGGGTGCAGGAACACATGCACTGGTGGGCATGCGGGTGTGGTCACGGTCTCTGGGTTTAGTTGCTTCCGTAGGACGCGACGTACCTGAAACTGTCTATAGACAACCTCTCGAGGCCCTGGGATACGTTGATTTGCGAGCCATTGTGCGGCGGGAAAACTACCAGACAGCGCGCGCCTGGCAGCTTTTTGAGAAGGATGGTACCAGAACAGAGGTGATGCGTACTGACCCTGCGGAATTCTTGGATAATACTCCCCGTCATGAGGAGATGCCCGATGATTACCGCAATGCAAAAGGGTTTCATGTCTTGTGGGGACGCGATTTGGATGAATTAGGCAGTCTGCTAGCAAAACTACGCAAAGGTAATCCGTCGACTTGTCTATTGTGGGAACCCTCTCCAGACCATGAGAGAGGTACACCCGATCAGTATATTGATATACTTAAGCAGGTTGATGTTTTCTCGCCCGACATTCAACAAGCGACTTTTATCACAGGGCTTGAAGATGTTGCTGAAATCTCGTCCGTATTTGTACAGTGGGGTGCTCGGACCCTCGCCATCCGGAGGGGAGATCAAGGCTCCTACGTGGCAACGCGCGATGGACAAGCATGGCACGTTCCGGCTGTGGCGGAAAAGATTGTGGATGTTACCGGCGCAGGTAATGCATATTGCGGTGGTCTGCTATGGGGTGTTGCAGAGGCATTGGATGTTAGGGATGCAGCGCTCCGAGCCGCGGTAAGCGCCAGTTTCACGTTGGAACAATTCGGGGTCCCAACATTTGGTGACGACCTATTCGAAGAAGCAACAACGCGACTTAGTGGGTCGAGACAGAAAATAGTGGAGGACAATTGGAAAAAGAGAACTTGATCGTGCGTAAGGTCGTCATCTTATCGAATCCAGATGTCACTAACATCCCATGATAAAGACCCGCAACCTTACTAAAACATATCCAGAAGTAGAAGCTGTGAAAGACGTCACCCTGAATGTCCGCAAAGGTGAGGTTTACGGTTTCTTGGGTCCTAACGGTGCCGGCAAGAGTACTACAATCGCCATGCTACTCGGCTTGGAGAAACCAACATCGGGTGACTTGTCACTTTTTGGATATCATCTCGACAGGAATTATTTTGAAATAAAAAGTGCAATCGGTGTGGTTGGTGAACGGCCGTTCTTTTTTGATGAAATGACGGCGTGGGAATTTCTAGAATTTCACGCTGACTTGTATATGGTTGAATCAAAAATCTATCGGATAGGGCAACTGCTGGAGCATGTTGGTCTCACCGACTACGCCCACATGCGTCCCAGCGAGTACTCTCGCGGCATGCGGCAGAAGTTGAGTTTTGTCCGGGCGCTACTCCACAGTCCTGCTTTACTTATATTGGATGAACCTGTGTCAGGACTGGATCCACATGGGATTAGACAGATCCGCGAATTGATCGATGAGCAGAAGAAAGCTGGCACAACCATCTTTATTTCATCGCACGTTTTGTCTGAAATAGAACGCACTGCCGATCGAATTGCAATCATGCACAGAGGCAAACTCCTTGTGGAGGATAATCTCGACGGACTTCGCTATACCGTTGACCAATCAACTCGCGTACGAATTGAAGTCACGCGAACCCCGGATGCACTCTCTGATGCGCTTTCTGCAGTGCCACATGTGAAAGAGTATCGCATACAAGGCCAGCAGATAGAAATCAGCCTTGATGGCATCGCAGATTATCGCGCTGAGGTTTCTGCGGCCATTACGGCGACCGGAACCACAATTGTTGGTATGGAGACCAAAAAAGCCAGTTTAGAGGAAACGTTTATGACCTTCACGGATGAGAACGTGGTTGGAATTTCTCAAGCAGGCGAAACAAGATGATGACTGTGGGTAAGAGCGTCGAACGGATCCGAGCGGTGGTAACCATTCATAAACGAGATTTGCGTTTGGCACTGTTTGGACCTGTCTTGCACGTGGTTACTACGTCATCAATTGTGATTGCGATAGTTATCATAAGGAATTATCTCAATTACATAAGATCCAATGGCATCTATCCTATGCCTGACCTGTTTTCTTTCCCTTTCAGATGGGCCATCATAACGATAGGCGTGTACCTGGCATTCTCTACGGTTGTGACCATTTCTCGTGAACGTGAAAGCGGCATAATGGAGCTGCTGTTCTACGGACCCGTTGATCACATTGCGTACGTGGTTGGCAAGTACATGGCTCAGGTCACTCTGTACCTCATGATTCTAGCGCTGTACTCTGTATGTTTCCTGATATTCTCCTGGATGGCACACGTTCAAATTTCTGCTAGTTTCTCGTTCATGATTCTGATGTCAGTGTTCACTGGGGGTTATCTGATCGCCATTGGAATCTTTGTGTCGTCTGTTTCTGGGAGTGTAAGGAATGCCACCTTAGTGTTTCTGGCCATCGTCATTGTCGCTCTCTTGCTACAGGGCGTGCAATCCTGGCTGTCCAACATCACGCCGGAGTCCGATTACTATAATCCAGTGCTGTTGTTGCAGCAGGTGGTTAGCTGGACTCAGATCGCCCTAACGTGGTTGTCTCCGTTTTCGTACCTAAACCATGGAGTGAACGAAATGCTACGCGGCAACATGAAGGCATTTGTAGGCACGATCGCACTAGCAATCTCATTCTGTTTGATATTTCTTGCAAGCAGCGTGCTGGGTCTGAAATTCCGCGGGGTCCGCCAATGAGAAAGATCATCGGTGCCTTATTAGTTATGGGGATATGTTCAGTCATTTGTGGAGCAACCGTTGGTATGGTCTATGCTCAGGGTTCCGATGAGAAGCGCGAAGAGTTCGTGTATGGTGTCAACGCTTTCAACGGGTCTGTGTATCACGGGACATTTATTCCACCCAGTGTAGACACCCTTTACCTGCTTGCAGATGAGATCAGCATTGTCTCACCGCGAACAACGCTGCTCTATTATTGGCCTGTTACCAATGAGTATAAAGCTGACTGGGACACCCTGAGCGAAAATGTGGAGGGTGTGCTGGAAATCACTTCCCAGGGTCAAATTATTGCTTCCCTGCAGCCCAGAGACTACGTCATTCAGTATCCAAAGGGAATAACGCGAGGCGACCCCGAGATCTTTTTGGGAGAAGATGCACGCACCAAATATGAGCAGTGGTCCGAAGAGTTGCAGGCTTATCGTCTTGCTGTTGCAGCTTATTATGAGGCATCGCGTATTTTTACCACGACGCTTGACGACAAGATCGAGGAGGGTGACATAACATCCGCTGACGACGTCTTAGTGTCAGCACCGGTGAGGCCTGCTGAATTTGTGTATTCCAGCACCAAAGTGTACAGAGGTATGCCGGTCACATTGTCACCTGGAAATTACGAGATTCGGTTGCGTAATAGTGACGGAGAGGTCGTAGAAAATAGTGAGAAGAAACTGGTTGTGTTTCGACGAGACAGAGTGGGTGTTGGATACACCGCTATTCCTGAAGACAAATGGACTACGCCAGAGGACACAAAGAGGCCAGATGAGATAATTTATGTGAGATCCAACAATGTGCTTTATCTAGAACCTTATTTCGAAAGTGAATACAACGAGCAGCATTTCGTCCACTTGGAAACACCTCAGGCTCCGCGTTTTGGCAACGTCGACTGGCTGTGGGTAAAGGAAGGCAAGTTTATACCCAATGATCTGCAAATTTCACATGGCAATATGTGGTTGCGATCTATCAGCTTTGAGGACTATATGGTGCGTCAAACCCCGGGGAAAGCTCTAGGTTACGAGATTCTTGAATGGCAGGAAGGAATTTCGCAAGGCATGCGGGCAAGGTCCCCTGATTTTTCCGCATTTCGCCTGGTTCTAAACCGCCAGAGTCAAGATATTGGTCTGCATCTCGTGGGCGATAATGACGTCGCTGTTAGTGGAAGCAGTAGAACAGTCGATGTGGTCAGGGACATTGGTTCTGGCGAATTGTGGCTGCCGGCATTGCTTCCAGTTGCAGTTGGGATTGCCTTGGTGGGAACCAGGCGATACACGCTCCGCACCCGGCGCGCTGCCATCACAGAAACATCTACAGTGAAGTAACTACATCGCTTGATTTTGCGTGCCCCCTTAGCTACATCCTTCAGTCATTGTTGGCTCAGAATGCAGGCACGCTACGATTCGCTCTTTAGGAAACACGATTGCAGTGTCCTTAGCATGTCTGTTGCACCACTCTAAATGGCGCGCAGGAAATGATGCAAGTCCTTTGCACGGGCGATCTGGTTGCTGATCTGATTGTTCCAATTCGAGAATTGCCGCTCCATGCTGAAATGCATCAGCTTGCTAATGAACGTCTCTTTGAAGCAGGAGGCAGCTGCAATTTCCTAATAGTTGCCTCTCGATTGGGCCTAGCAACCCAGGCGGTTGGAGCGGTGGGTGATGACTGGCTTGGAGATTTGGTGTTGCAGCAACTGCGGGATGAATCTGTAGACGTTGGCCACGTTTTCGTTGCCCCCAACACAGACACAGCACTATCAATTGCATTGGTCGACAGCAATGCGGAACATGTCTTTGTAGGCGCTATGGGTCATGGGCTGGACACTCACCAAATCCCCAGAAATGATGACATTTTTCTTGGGTTGAGCGCTGTGTTTTGCACTAGTTATGCCTTGAGTGACCACTCTCTTTTTGGCCCTGCTAGTAGTATGAAAATACTCGAGCAGGCGCACAAACGAGGAACACCCATCTTCTTTGATCTCGGTCCTGCCGCGTTTTCCACAGATAGAGAGAGGATCAGAAAGGCACTCAGTGCTAGCAACACAGTGATGACCACCCAGGATGAGTTGCTGCGCTGGACAGAGTGCTCGAACGCAGCTCAAGCTGCTGTAGAGATTCGAAATTTGGGACCTCAGACACTAGTGATTAAATTGGGGCCCCGCGGTTGTACGATTGTATCCACCGATGAAGAAATAAACGTTGAAGGCTTCGAGGTTACTCCCCGTGATACTGCAGGTGCGGGCGATGCATTTGCAGCAGCCTTTGTGTACGGATATCTGAAAGGTTATAGTTTTTCCAAAATGGGAGCAATTGCAAATGCTACAGGTGCAATTACAGTGACCCGACTGGGAACGGGAAAACAACTTCCACAGCGCGAGGAGATATTTGACCTTCTACAACAACACGGTTTCGATCTATAGTATGGCGTCACAAATGATCGGCAGACATGGTAATGAAATCGGACTTGAACAAGGAGATAGTACAATGAACCCAATGGATACTACGGTTGCATTCGATGTCCCGAAAACCGAACTACATCTTCACCTCGATGGCTCCCTAGATGAAGCCTTCATAGCTAAGCGTGCGTCGGATCGCGGAGTTGCCTTGCCCGTCGCATCGGAGAAGCTGCGGCAATTCTTACATAATATGAAGAGTAAACGTGTCGATAGTGGGAGCAGTGTGCTTCCAACTGCCAATTGGCCGGCTTTTGATTTCTGCAATCAATTCTTACAGACAGAAGACGAACTGAAGGAAGCAACTTTTTCGTTGTGCAGGGCACTGAGTAATGAAAATGTCGTCGTTGTTGAGATTCGCTTTTGCCCGCAGTTGCATGTCCTGGAGGGCATGACGGTCAATGACGCGGTAAGCGCAGCGATTTCTGGTTTTCAATTGTCTCAGCGCAATCAGAATATTCGTGGCGGGATCATAGTATGTGCTCTACGCTCTTACTCGGCGGATCATTCAATGGAAATGGCAGAATTAGCTGCGGCATGGCTGGGAAGTGGAGTCGTCGGATTCGATATTGCCGGAGATGAGGGGGCTTTCCCGCTCCATATTCATACTGATAGCCTCAAAGAGGCAGTTCGCAGGCGTGTGCCAACCACCTTGCATGCAGGGGAGTGGCCGGTGGATACAGTGAAAAACATTGAGCTGGCGGTGGAATTAGGGGCTAGCCGCATTGGTCATGCCATCACACTTTGTCAGGAACCGGAGCTGATGGCGAGGGTGGCCGCGCAAGGCATTGCGGTTGAGTGTTGCTTAACCAGTAACGTTGGGTGGAAGGTTCCCTCCTATGCAGCGCATCCAATCCGCAAAATGTTCGATGCAGGGGTTGAAGTGTGCATAAACTCTGACAATCTTCTTTTGTCTGGCTCCCATGATCGACAAGCAACACCGACTGGTGAACTGAACAGGCTGGTGAATGACGCAGGCTTTTCTTGGAAGGAAGCGAGACAAGTGCTCTTTAATGGCGTCAACAATTCTTTCGATACCGGTCTGGATGGCGATTGGCTTACTCAGTACGAGCGAAGATTGGATCAGACCCTGAAAATGACCCAGTCCGTAAAATGAGCGTAAGTATCATGGATCATTTTATGAATATCTATCGTACCCAGGCTGCAGAATATCACCGAATGATAGAGTTTGAGGATGTGGATGGAAATCTAAAGGAATGTGTCCAATCGTTGTTACCCTCGGAGGCATCCCGGGTTCTAGATATCGGCAGTGGCACCGGACGTCTTCCACTGTTGCTCAATTCTGCGGGCATGGAAGTTGTTGGTCTTGATCTGCACTGGGCAATGCTCCAAGAGAATCTCCGTCAGAGAGCGCAGTGTGACGGCTCGTGGGCCTTGGTTCAAGGAGACTCTCAGACATTGCCAATACGCGACGGATATTTTGATGTTGTCACGGCTGGATGGGTTTTAGGGCATTCATGTGCCTGGTATACCAACTGGATGGCACAGTTGAAATTAGTGTTACATGAGATGCACAGAGTGGCTGGTTGTTCCGCTGTGCTGATCATTCTCGAAACACTCACCACTGGCAGTGATGTGCCTATGCCTCCGACTGATGAGTTGGCTGAGTTTTATCTATGGCTCGAAAACAAATGGGGATTTGTGAAACGAGAGATCAGAACAGATTATAGTTTCGGCAATGTGAAAGAGGCGAAAACGAACATGGATTTCTTCTTTGGTGAAGAGCTGACGTCCAAGATAACAGAAAGGGATTGGTGCCGTGTCCCTGAATGCACCGGCGTATGGAGCAAAATGACGTGAGCATCGTCGTGTACGGAAGTATTAATATAGACCTGACTGCATATACGCCTACGCTTCCGATCGCTGGTCAGACCCTGCTGGGACACTCTTATCTGATGTCGCTCGGAGGAAAAGGTGCTAATCAGGCGGTAGCATCCGCCCGACTGGGTGCTGAAGTTAGCCTGATAGGACACGTAGGTGATGACACTTTCGGCCGGCGGGCGCTGCAACAGCTCAACGGTTATGGTGTAGATGTTTCTAGGGTAGAAACACTGACAGATCAGGGTACTGGTTTGGCTGTGATAAGTGTGGACGACAATGGGGAAAACACTATCATCGTACTCTCTGGCGCCAACATGTATTTTGATGAGAACAATGTCGGCCAATTCCGAGATTTGTTAAGGAAGGCGCAAGTGCTTCTGATGCAACTTGAAGTCCCCGTAAGAGCAGATTTGGCGGTGGCCAAGATTGCGCATGAGGAGGGCGTCAAGGTTGTTTTGGATCCCGCGCCCGCAGCACAAATTCCGAGTGAACTCTATCGCATCGCTGATATCATGACCCCCAATGAAGTCGAGACTGAAATAATGGTTGGTGTTCGACCTTCTTCACTTGATGAAGCGGCCGAGGCAGCCAACAGACTACGGGATCGCGGTCTCGACACCGCTGTTATTACGCTTGGATCAGGAGGCACATATTGTGCTTCAGGTTCCGACAATATCCACTTGCCGGCATTTCAGGTAGATGCGGTTGACACCGTGGCGGCTGGAGATGCGTTCGCTGGCGGTCTGGCTGTGGCAATCTCAGAAGGGCTTCCAATCAATCAGGCCTTGAACTGGGGTGCGGCGGCGGGTGCGCTCTGCACCACGCGTGCTGGGGCGTCGGTCGCCATGCCCGACAGAGACGAGGTTGTGAAACTGCTAGCAAGGACTTGATGAGTTTTGCGTTCGCCAAACTGAACCGCGTGCATCCACACATCTAAGTTGTCTTCTGCCATCTACCTTCGCAGTGACCCTGACGGGGAAATCTCAAGGCTGGCGCTGCTACGTTTCCTATCAAGATAATTGATAGCGGTTGCATCGCACTCGCCATCAGTTTCGCTGTTGTGAGGATACTAATAGTAGGTTGTTCTGATAACCGGCTGGAACAGCTGCGTGTCCCTCGCGCAGACAGTCTCCAGAACACACCGTTCGCACTCCGGTTCGCTCATTTCCGGGCATCCGCGCCGCATCTGGAAAAAGATTTGATCGACTGAAACCATACCCATACCGGAGACCTCCGCTAGCATCCTTATGGCCTCATAGACGCTGGAGCGGATGGCGTACTCATCATCTTTGCCCATCAGTCTGCGGTCGACAAGCTGCAAGCGAAGGGTTGGGTCAATCACGTTGACAATGCCTGTCCGCAGCGCGGAACGCATCAGATGGTAGTCAATGCAAGGAGGCAGGGCTTCTCCAGGTGCAGGCTGCAAGAATCCTTCAGGACGATTGACGAGGATGTAAGCAAGCAGTGCTGATTTTTTCTGTAGTGGGTCATCTTTGTAACCACCAACTTGCCATAGAAATCGCAAGAATTCATCAAGTGGCTTCTTTGATTCCTTGGTGCGTCTCAGGATATCGCTTGGCGTTACTCCTAATTGCAACATATCCTGACCATAAGCTCGCGCTTCAGATAGGTGCAGATCTAACGCTGGCATTGGACAGATACCATGATCATCCTCTAACACCGATGCCAGCTCCTCTTTGGAGAGATTAGCCTGTCGATCTATATGAAAGAATCCCGGGTCGGATTCCAACACATGGAAATAAGCAGAAAGCAGGTAGTCAGACCCCTTCATAGTCTTGCCATCAATCTCAGCTATCATAGGCCGTTGATAGCGCCCATTGCTCTCCTCCCAAAATCCAAACTGTTGAAGGGTCAGTGCGAAAAAGAAGTCCAGGGCATTAGGATGTCCTTCCGTAGGCTGCCCCGCACCGGTAAACGTATGCGGGGTAGTCTTCTTCGCCTTCTGGAAGCGAGCAACATTGTGTGTTTGGTCACTGTTCACTACCACACGACTGCTTGTCGTTGGTTGTGTTCCAAGCGCCTCACCGACAAGGCCACTAGGTCCTAAGTGGCGGACATTCAGTGTAGCTACGTGAACGGCGTTGTTGGCGGCTAGCACTGGGTGTTGCAGGCGGCACAAATTAGCCAGTGTCGCTCCACAGAATGAATCTCCGGCCCCTGTGGGGTCATGTGCCTCGGTCGGCACTATATGCACACGATGAACATGGCCTCCTTGAATCACACTCAGTCCGCGGTCTCCATGTGTTACGAACAGTATGGTTCCTGGTTGCCACGAATAATCCTGAGGTTGTCCCAAGAGGGGCTCCGCCTCATGTTCATTCATGAAGCACAAATCGGCTCTAGCAACCAGTTCGTGTAACTTTCCTATCTGATTCTCTGGTAACTTGTGCCCACCACTAACTGAAACAAAGCGCGCGCGACTGTTCCGACATCTAGCTAATAAGTTGAGCTGTAGATCAATGTTTCCCAACTGTACTATGTGGATGTAGGTATATGCTGAAAGATCATCTGGCAGGACGGATTCCGTCATCAAGGATTCAGATCGAGGCTCGACAGATATATAGTTGGCCCTGCCATCAGTATCATAAACAATTTCGAAGTGAGGGAGTTCGTCCGGATGCACACTCGGGCCAAACCAATTGATCAACTCAGTCACTGGGCGCAGCAATCTTGGCATGGGATCAGGGAATGGCGCAAGCATATGTGCCTGCGCCCCAGCTGCCCTCGCACCTAATGCTGTATAAAGGCCTGCCCCCCCAACTGTTTGGTGAGATCTCCCGTCGAGGTGCAGCACGTCCTGGGATGCGCCTCCTATCACTAATATATTTTCCATACTAGCTAATTAGGTTCCTACGGTCCGCTCGGTCTTACCGGCTGCAACTGTAACCAATAGCAGATTCCACCAATCTCCCTTTCGGCTCTTTGATCAACATAATTATTGGGGTGGTGGATAGGTCTCCCATCGTGTCATACCGTAATACTCGTCCCATAACATGGTCTCATGTTGGACGCTTATCATGAAGATGGTTGCCATTCGTTCGCACTGCTGCGTAGTGCTCAGGCCCGCCTGCCGGTCCAGTAGATCCAGCGCCTGCTCCAGGCCTTCACGATGCCCCGGATCGCTGTGAAAAGCGAACCAGTCTCGGTACGCGTGGTCTTCTTGGAGCGGCTTCTCCTTTAGCAAGCGCTGTACAGCCTCACCATATCCCCACTGACAGGCTAATATGGCCGCCTGGACATCCCCCAGAGAACCGTGATAGGCACTGGCAAGTTGGTGCCGAGTGTAGGAATACTTCAGCGGTCCCATCGGATGGGTACGAAGGTCCTCTATCTTCATCCCCGTTCTTTCCGCATGCTGTTCATGGTCTCGCATCTCGTCCTGGACACTTGCTACGTGACGCAACATGATGGCCACATCAGCGGGATCATCAGCTCTGAGGATGCCCAGGGCACACACTTTAATGAAATTGTGTAAATAGGGATAATCTACACGCAGCCAGTATTGGAAAATTTCCACTGGCAAATCTCCGTTAATAAGCCCTTGTAGAAATGGTTTTTTGACTTGGGCCTGCAGATAGGGTTCGGCATTGGAGAGGAGTCTCCGACTAAATGACATTATTTTCTATCTCCTTTACACGAATGGGTGCGGCGAGTACCGATTAGAAGCCCAGTTTCTATCTGTGTCTCACTGGAATAAATTCCCACGGATGATGTGTGCGGATGACTGCCAAATTACCAGCTAAATATCATACCGTTTCTGCATTATCAAGAACGGCTTCGGCATCATACACCCACATCTTCATTCCAAAGCTCAGGGGATTCCACCACAAAATTATGCATGAGGTCTATGCATTCTTGTAGGTTCAGGTTGACCACTTCGACCCCATTCTCAATCAACCAATCTTCACATAGAGTGAGGTTTTGTACAGTTCTATTTTCACCAATAACTACGCGCGGTATCTTGTACAGTATGATCGTACCTGCACACATGGTGCATGGAGAAAGCGTTGTGTACATTGTGGATTGAGAATATGTGTTAGCTCTGAGACGACCCGCATTCTGGACAGCGACCATCTCTGCGTGCAGGATGGGGTTGTCCCCCTGAATACGCTGATTGTGTCCCCTTCCGATGATACTGCCCTCTGATACTAACACCGACCCAATAGGGATACCTCCAGTCGCCCGGCCCTTCTTTGCCTCAGCTATCGCTTCGGCCATCCACGTGCTATCGGTATCCATATTGTGTTTTTACCTCCGCGCTATTGTGCTCTTTAGGATTATGTATTTCTATTCTGTCATCTCGTGCTGCTGCAGATATAAAAACCACATCACTAGGCAAGTCCCAATCTCATGTCATTCCCGACGTGCAGATACGATGGACTGTTTAGCAGTATTCCACCAGCACCGTCTCTGCTACGAATCCGAACGTATACATTCGTGAAACTATTGATTTCATCCGAGACTTCTAGACTAATCATTGTTCATGTAGGGAAGTACTTTCTGCGCTAGTAGCTCGAGAGGATCAGGATCATCAAAACTATTGTGCTCAAGGATAAATCGGCTAACACCAGCTTCTTCAAAAACACCAATTTGGTCTAGTAGCTGCTGGGAACTACCTCCTAGAAAGCCGGCCTCTTGCCATTCCTTCAGACTTGTCGGAAGGTTTGGAAACATCGCCCGGTTAGCCGCGATGTGACGATTAATCTGTTGATCATCCTCTCCAATGACAAACGGGGTCATAAGAGAATGTCGCAAAGTGACTGGGTCACGGTTTAGAGAAGCGCAATGCTGATCAATAATTTGTGATTTCTCACGATAGGTGCTAACACTGATATAGTATGAATTCCATTCATCTGCATGTGCGGCTGCGATTCTAAGAGTAGCGTTTCCCATGCCACCCACGATAATCGGCACATGGGATTGAGCTGGCACAGGATGCATTTCAGCACCACTTAATTTGTAATGCCGTGCTTCAAAGTGAGTGGTTTCACCTGACCACAGATTCTTGATAAACTCAATCCCGTCTTCCAGTAGTTCAAGTCTCTGAGCTGAAGACGGAAATTCCACTCCAAACATGTCATGCTCTTGTTTGTACCATCCTGCCCCGACACCAAGATCTAATCGGCCTGCAGACAGAACATCTACCGCAGAGGACATTTTGGCCAACTGCGCAGGATGCCGGAAAGTCATAGAACACACCAATGAGCCTAGGCGGATACGATTTGTTCGCATCGCTACTGCAGTGAGAGCTGGCCACAGTGCAACACTATTCAATTTTTGATGACCTTTAACTGAGGTTAGGTGATCAGAGAGGAAAAGAGATTCGAATCCCAACTGTTCTGATTGCTCTGCTATGTTCAGTAATCTATCCCAGTTAAGATTCTCCTGACTCTCAAGTGTCAAACCCAATTTAGCCATTGATACAACTCAATTCCCTTGTGTAATCGCGCCCGAAATTTGAGGTGCACGCACGGTAATTGCTAAGTTTGCACATCTACATACCGTTTGGACATCGTTCTGTTTTTCAAAGGCATCTTAATGAACACTAAAACCACCATCTACCACTAGGGCTTGACCGTTCACGTAACTGGATTCTTCCGAAGCCAAATATAGCACTGCTTGCGCTATTTCTTTGGCAGTGCCGTACCGACCCTGAGGAATAATAGAAGTTAGTGCTTTTTGACCAGCTTCCAATTCATCTTGTGTACCTCCTTGCTTTAGGAACTGTGTTGGGTACAGACTGGTGTCTATGGTGCCCGGACAGACGCAATTTACGCGCACATTGTGTGCGGCCAGTTCAAGAGCCATGCACTTTGTCAATCCTACCACGCCAGCTTTAGAGGCACAATAAGCTGCCAATCCAGCCATGCCAACTGTCCAACCAGCCATTGAAGCTGTGTTTACTATAGACCCGCCGCCACCAGATATGAGTACCGGGATTGCATATTTCGACACCAGAAAAACACCCTTTAAATTAGTGTCAACGATACGATCCCAGTCTGACTCTTCAGTCTTAGATAAATCACCGCAAATCCGTAAGATACCTGCATTATTGTGTACGATATCCAATCCACCAAATGATTCTTTTGCAGCACTAACCATTTGATGGGCATCCTGTGCGATTGATACATCACCCCTGACGGATGTAGCAGATCCGCCAGCCAACCGAATCTCTTCCGCAGTTTCTTCGGCCTTTTCAGAGATGTCCGCTACTACAACCTTGGCTCCCTCCTGGCTTAGTAGTAATGCTGTGCTCCTACCGATGCCGGTGCCGGAACCAGTGATTAGTGCTACCTTGTTTTGAAGTTTAATAACAATTTCCCTACTAGATTTGTTTGATGACCTCTAGTATGTTATCCATTCCTCCATCTCAAAATATGCGTCCCAGCACATGGTCTCATACCTTACACCTGTCATAAACTTTTCTTCCATACTTGCTCTCAGATTGGCACTTCCCTCAGATGCCATTCGATCGAATATGTCAATTACTCTTTTGGTATGTGTATCCAGATCAACATCTGACGAATACATAGAGAACCAATCTCGGTATGGGTTCTCTGGATCAATGGTTTCAATAGAAGAAAGTAATTTACAGCAAACTATCTGGTAACCTACAATACAGGCCATTATCCCGGCAATAAGCTCACCCATTGTGCCGCTGTGCGCACTTGCCAGCTCGTGTCGCGTGTAAGCATATTTTGTCGGACCCATTTTCGCCGACTCAAGCTCGTGTTTCGTGATGCCATGCTCAGCGGCATAGGATTCTTGCATACCCATTTCTTCATTAATAATCCAATGCAGGTATTCTTGCATTACTCGCATATCTTCAAACGTGTCTGCCTTGGTTACCCCTAAAGCAAGAATTCTTGAGAAATTTACTAGATATGCATAATCCACCCTGACCCAATACAAGAACTTTTCCATTGGCAGGGTCCCATCCAACATACCCTGCACAAATGGTTTGCGCGTTTGCGCCTCATAATAAGGATCAGCTTGTTGTATGAGACGGGCACTAAAAGACATTGACAAACTCCTGCACGGATTATTTTCTTCTTCTTTCTACTTCACACGCTTTATCAATTGTATTTACATCTACTTGAGAATGCAATGCCTGCTCGTTGCCACAAAGCTTCTGCCGCTTTTTGGGCCTCCAACAGTATGCTGGACTCGTTCACGGTCTTAACGATTCTGTCCTCCATAACAATGCGACCGTTTACAATAACAGTATCTACATTTTCTTGAGTGCAACTGTAAACTAGACTCGCCACTGGATCATGCAGCGCGATACTGTTGGGTTTCCACGGGTCGACAACCAAAAGGTCAGCTTTCTTTCCAACTTCAATTGAACCCAAAGAGTCTACCTGGCCAATGCAATAAGCAGCATCTATGGTGGCCATTTCTAACACCTTCTGTGCGCTTATCGCGCCAGGATCTAATTTATCAACTTTTTGCATAAGTGCTGCTAGCTTCAGAGTTTCTAACATGTCCATATTGTTGTTGCTAGCAGGTCCGTCAGTACCTAAACACACCTTAATACCACTATCAAGCATGTCTCTAACAGGCGCAATACCTTCGCCAAGATATGCGTTGCTAGCCGGATTATGGGAAACCTGAACGCCCCATTTACACAGTTGTTCTAGGGATTTATTTCTGATTCCGGTTGTACAATGGACCGCGAGAAGGTTCGGACCCAGAAAACCAATATTCTCCTCATGTTGCAAATCTCCTACCCCATAGATATCTTCAGCTGCCTGAATGGTTGAAGGGGTTGCCGCATGGATGGTCAGCTTGGTATTGTATTGATCCGCCAATTCTTTTGCGCGTATGAATGCATCAATGCTAGTACTAAATATCGTGTATGGAGCAATCCACACATGAATCATGCCGTCATCCTGACCATCATACGTTCGAATTAAACGCTCACAATCTAGCATCTCTGATTCGGTTGAATTAACTATACTGCTATGGGCTTCGCCGGTATCGATGATCCCACGCGCTAGAATACCTCTAACCCCGACCTTAGAGAAGGCTTGAATAGTCTTGTCAGCCATTCTGGGTACTGGGTGCGGATAATTGTAGTCTAGTACGCAAGTAGTGCCAGATTTAATTGCTTCTAATGAACCTACTAAGGCTGAAATGTAGCAATCTTCAGGTGTAAGATGTCCCACAGTTGTGTCAAGGGCCACAGCAAACCAATCCCATACTGGCAAATCTTGACCTATACCTCTGAGTAATGTTTGGAAAATATGGGTGTGAGTATTAATTAGACCTGGAAAAACAAGTTTTCCAGAAGCATCTATCACCCGAGTTTTGCTGCTCAACTTCTGAGGACATGATCCAGAAGATACTTGTTCAATTGATCTGTTGCATATTCTGATAAATCCATGGTCAATGATATTTCTATGACCGTCGACCGTGATTATCGTCGCGTCTTTTATTACTAGATCAGATAACGTCACGAGTATGCACTCAATGTCTTCACAAATATAAGGCACATAGTGTTCTTACTCAGTTTCTTGTGGATGCTGCTACTCATAATTCTGCGCCAAAGCCACAGCAAGACGGGCCCCAACGTTGGCATTATTCTTAATCAACGCAATGTTGGCCGTTAAGCTTTGACCTTTGGTTTCTTCGCCAATAACTTTCAACAACGCGGGCGTTACTGACTTCCCGGTAATCTGTTCCTTCGCGACCCTAGCCAACGCTTTTTTTATAGCTGCACGAGTTACTTCTCCAGACAGTGCTGATTCAGCGGGCAAAGGCACTCCTACTAATATCCCTCCATCTAAATTCATATCTTGTTTGGCGGCAAAAACATCAGCAATCTCATTGACATCCTTAGCCACCCAATCCGTTGTGTGGCCACTATCCCTAGAATAAAAATATGGAAATTGATTGTGCTTGTAACTTGCGACTGGTACTCTGTGGGTTTCGCAATATTCCAGTGTGGCACCAACATCCATGAATGCCTTTGTCCCAGAGCACACAGTGACGCAGTTATACTGAGTAATTGCTAAAAGGTCTGCTGAAATATCAAATGTTTTACCTGCATCTGGAGAGACACCACCGATACCACCCGTAACTAGTACCGATACACCTATTCTTGAGGCAACGGCTAGTGAAGCTCCCACTGTGGTTGCTGCATTGCTTCCCAATGTTGTAACAACCGGGATATCTCTTTCATTTGCCTTTAACACTGATTTTGAGGTAGCGAAAAAGCGAATTTCTTCTGGTGATAATCCACACTTTATGCGACCTGCTACTATACCTACAGTCATTGGTACGGCACCTGCGGAGCGTACAATATCTTCCACTGCAAGTGCTGTATCAGAATTGTGCGGATGTGGCATACCATGCGATATAATCGTCGACTCCAACGCTACTACCGGTTCTTTTATTGCCAGCGCATCTTCTACATCCTTGCTTAGATCTATCAGCCGTTTCATAAATACTTGTCTAACATAATCGTATGGTTATTTCAACTGTACATCTGCACCAGCGCTTGTAACAACTTGGGGTCTTCGTGCTCTTCGGCAAATTGTTGCATCTTGGATACATTTGGTGATCCGACATGACCGCCAACATCCATTATCACATTTGCAGCGACCGCATGTCCAACTCTAGCAGCTAGCTCTAGATCAATGCCTTTCATTCTCGCAGCCAAGAATCCTCCTACGAAACCATCGCCTGCACCAGTAGTATCAACAGGATGTGAGACTTCATATGCCGGTACTTTTACAAACTCTGCTAAAGTTGCGTTTGCAATCAGACAACCTAACCTGCCACCAGTAACGATCACACACTTTACTCCTGAGTCGAGTAATTTGGCAGCGGCATCCTGGGCAAGACTATCACCAGTCATCTGATATGCCTCATCCTCATTAGGGAACAAATAATCCAGCTCATTAATAAGTGACTGGTGCGATTCATGATAATTACAAGCAAATTGAAACGATGGATCAATGGATGTTGCGGCACCGGCTTTACGCGCTTCAGCAAGAAGCTTATTGGCAATTTGGCTTGTACAGTCAGTCTGAAACGCATAGCCTGAGACATGCATATGGTCATTAGCATTAAGCCGTACCTCCGAAAAGCCACGCACAATGTCCGAAGTCACAATATCTCTATGTGAGAGCATAGTACGCTCTCCATTGGCATCGACAATAATGATGGCAAACGCACTGGCTCCCGGAACTTGACGTACTAGTTCAGTGGAAACCCCAGACGTTCTCAGATCATCCACTAGAAACTCTCCAAATGAATCATCGCCGATCACTCCCAACTGTTTCACTTTGACACCGAGACGGGCACAACTTACAGCACAATTTGCAGCCGAACCTCCCGCGAGTATACGAAACATCTTGATGGTGCCATCCTCTCCTGTATTCGGAACAGTGTCTACATGAGCCGAAAACTCTACGAGGATGTCCCCGTATGTAAATAGAGTAAGTCTATTGTGTGGCTTGGCCGTGGTAGTCACATCGAATTACATTAGCTGCGTTGGACAGCTGGTCAAACATGCTACATTTTCAGATACAACTTCGCAGCAGTATACATCAGCCTTGTGTGCGCCATTGAAGGATTGACGAAGTGCGACAAATATTGGTGTGGCAGTAGAAAAAACCTCATCTGACAAAAGTAAAAGACCGCGAAATGACGGTCCTCTTGGTTCCTCCAGTACATTTTCCCTGCCAACAAAGGTCAAAAAGCACACCCTGTCGGTGCAAAGACACTACATCATCGCTACTATTCTTTGCTTCAGATAGGTGTCATCGCAGGATGCTGGCTAGCTGGCTGCCACCCACATTACTGTAGATGAGAACCCTGAGTGTGCACCAAAAAATTTATTAGCCGAGACAAAGACCCTGATCGTCAGCACGTGCTCACAGCGGTCCAATTTTAGGGATGGCATCCGATGTTTTCAGGTGCCGCGTTGTTTAACAACGATCATGAACTAGAACACTAGCCAAATAAGTCAATTTACCGATAGTAACTGATGAATCAATTCGCGAAGCTACTTCATTCATCAAGCTCCCGATGAAATGAATGTTTTTGGGGAAAATCAAAGTGGCCTGAGCACGAAAGAATGCAGTTGCATGCAATTCCTGACCAGCCAAACGAAAATGGATTTCGCGCATACACTTTGCATCCTCGTCACACCAATGTTTTGAGAAGGCATTGTTACCAATAGTAATCAGTGCTCGTTTTGAGTTTGGGAATTCGCGGAGTGCGGCAACGACGTTATCTATTTTCTTCGCCATGCCTTCGCGATAATCTCCTTGTGAGCCACCTCTGAGCGCAGAAAAATACTTCCTGTGTTTTTCTGAGAGATTTTTCTCGAGATTCCATAGACTGTAAGTTTCGAGTACATTCTTGGGAAAAAGATCGGTCTCAATAAGGAAGTTATCCATATACATGGTTCGAAAAAAGTTATGGCTTGTGTGCCCAGAACGTGTGATCTCGCCCATCTGCTTCCATGCTTCCGTACAACTTAGCACTTCCATTAATGTTTAAGGCCTCCCTCTCCAAGTACCATCCTAAACCAAGCGAGGCTAGCTATCAGTTTGAGTTGTCAACTTTGGTTTCACGGGTTTTATTCAATATTCGTCCAAATACACCCCCTGCTTTTTCGGGTTGTTGTTTGCGGCCATGAGTGTTCAGATCTTCCCGTAATTTGACTCTTCACGATCACGCATTGTGATCACGTCTCTGTGCTCTGGTCAAGTTGAATAAGTAGACGAACACCTTCCACAGCAGTACGACATAGTGGCTCCAAGCCGTCGTGAGTCCCGCCTGCGACCATCAAGCCTCCCGCGCGTTTCCCGATTGTGCGCGCGATTACAAACAGGGCGGCAGCCTCCATCTCGGAGCACAATACTCCTCCCTGAACCCAAGCTTGCCAGCGTTCCTTGAGCATACCCGCAAGTGGCATTCTGTCTGGCTCAACTTCACCGTAGAACGAGTCTTTGGAATGCGAAATACCTGTGTGGTATGTAGCGCCAGTGGTTTCGCATGCCTTCCTAAGACAAGCAACAACATCTAGGTCAGCCACGGCTGGAAATGCCATTGGCATGTAATGCAGTGCTGTTCCTTCATCACGAACTGCGGCGGACACAACAATCAGATGTCCCGGCAAGACAGAATCTTGTATCATTCCCGAAGTGCCGACACGAATGAAAGTGTCCGCGCCAATTTTCGCCAGTTCCTCGACTGCGATTGCTGTCGAGGGACCGCCGATCCCTGTCGAGGTGACAGAGACAGGTACATCGTCTAGCATCCCGGTGTAGGTTCGGTGTTCTCGATTCTCCGCAATCTGCTGGGCATCGTCTAGAAAGGAGGCGATAAGCGGCACCCGCCCAGGATCACCCGGCAGGAGTACATATCTGCCGACGTCCCCTGGCCGCATTCTTATGTGATACTGCGGGATTGTTTCGTTCGTTGTGTCAACAAACTGGCGGCGGGGTTTCGTTTTCTTAGCCATCCGGTGTCATCCTTAGTTGGGCATTCCGGCAAGAACACCCGACTCCTCCCCTTCACCTGCCCATGGGTCAGATAACTCCCAGGCAGCATCAAACGTTGCAATCTGATGCTGCGTCGCTCTTAGGAAAAGCCAGCGCATTTTCTCTCGCTCGTAATCTGTGGTGTTTGCGCCATACTCGTTAATACCATCCTCGGTTGCTCTCTGCATGTCTCGGTAGAAGGAATCCGTCCATTGCGTGAGCCAATCCTCCTGCAACTCTGACAGATTCTTCGGTCGTTCATTTTCATAACGCACTCCGAACGTGGTGTGGAAACAGTAGCACGGATAGACAGCACAACATATGTCGCCGAACGTGCCCTGATAGAATGCCCTGACGAAAAAGTTAATGAATGCTTCCCTGCGAGGCCTAGCTGCCCATCGGGTCAGGGCAAACTCATCGTAGTCTTCAAGCATTCGCAACTCCACGCGCGATTGGGCCGCGCGGACACCATATTCTGTTTGAAGCTTTACCCACTGATTGTGCGGCGGCACTTTGGCGAATGCGACTTGTGCGGATTCTTCACCAATATACGGTAAGTCCTGGACCAACCAGAATCGAAACCGATCCTCTTCCAGCTTTCCGGCGAAGAGTGCTTCTATCCAGGGATGATGGAGATAACGCTCCCAAGCAGGTCCTGCGAACGAGATGCATTCCTGCACGAAGGACAACTTATCCACTCCTTCCCTTATCTCCTTCAATTAACATGCTTACAGCGGACACAGATGTTTCGAGCAAACGAGACAGATCGTCGTGAGTTCCGCCTGCAACCATGACACCTCCTGCCCGACATCGCAGCAGTCTCGCAACGACAAAGAGTGTTGATGCTTCCATTTCAGAGCATAGCGTTCCGCCTTTTACCCAGGCCTGCCAGCGGTCCTGCAGTTGGCTGGCGATTGGCATGCGCTCGGGTTCGTGTTGCCCGTAGAAAGAGTCTTTAGATTGAGTCAGACCAATGTGGTGGCGAAGATTGTGTTTTCGTGCCGCGTGTCTCAAGGCAAGTGTCACGTCAAGATCAGCTACTGCTGGGTACTCTAAGGGCAAGTACTGCTGTGAGGTGAATTCATCTCGGATGGCACCCCAAGCAATCAACAGATCACCAGGCTCAATGAACTCCTGCATAGGTCCAGACGTGCCAACTCGAACAAACGTGTCTGCGCCAGCCATCGACAATTCTTCTAGTGCTATTGCCGTAGATGGACATCCCATTCCGGTCGAGGTTACCGAAACTTTCTCGCCTAACAGTTTGCCCGTGTAGGTCAAATACTCCCGATTATGTGCGACCTCTTGGGCATCGTCTAGTAGGCCCGCAATCATCGGGACCCGACCAGGATCTCCGGGTAGGAGAACATACCGCCCGACATCGCCACGACGGCAACCGATGTGATACATTACCGACTTGTTTAGCTCAGTAGCCGCACTCATATATTCGCCTTTCGCCAGAAATAAATCATTGTACCAATAAATGTGACCGCAGCTCCGACAACCATTGCAATAGAGAGCCAGCCGGGCAAGAAGGCAATCTCGCTCCAATCCAGCCTATCTCTATAAGAGATGAGCAACCAAGTGCCGATGATTGTGATGGCCACCCCAACGATGCCGGACACGTAGTCTTTCGTTGAGACTCTGATGTCACGGATGTTGGTCTTAGTTCCTTTCGATCCAAACGCTCGAGATGCCAGGCTCATAGATAATTGTTGTACACGATCAATTGTGCCCGCGAACACGGGTACGATACTCGGGATTGCCGCACCGAAACCTGTGGCTTGCATTGCCCGCGACCGCTGCGCACTGAGAACGATCATGAACTCTCTCTGGACTATGGGGATCAATTGAATGCTCGCCGACACCATGAAATTGAGTTCGTGCGGTAGGCCGAGCTTTTGGAGTGCCGTGAAGAGATCACTAGGGTGTGTTGTGAGCACTAGTAGCGCCGCAAAGTTTGCGCCTGCCCAACTCCTCAAGAGAATGGAAAGCCCACTATAAATGCCTTCTTGATAAATAGTGAAGGGTCCAAGTTCTGCAATTGGTATCCAGGGTTGTGGAAAAGCGGGCGCAATTGCTTGAAACACGATCAGCGATAGGGAAATTGGAAGAAGGATAACCAATACCCGGCCATAGGTTGTGAGTACACGGGCGAGAATGACAAACAGGAGACCCAGCAAAAACAAGCATAAGAGGAACAATGGATTTCTAGTCGAAAAAGCCAATACAAGTGCCCCAGTGGCCCAGATAAGTTTTGGCGTCGGGTGCAACCTGTGAAACCATGAGTTGCCTGGTACAAATGTGACCGGGATGGGTAGGTGGTGAGCCATACGCTGTCAACTATGTGTCTGCGACTTGGGCGAGAGCATCAATTGTCTCGTCGACAGTAAGGGTGATCCGTGGCAACACACGACCGTGCAAGCGTTGAGACAGCTGTGTTGCCTGTGGCGGGTGCAGCATCGTCTTTTTTAAAGTTGTCGAATTGGAGAAAATTTCTCTGGGCGTACCAGAATCAATCACCTCGGCAGCCCACATAGCTACCACGCGATCAGCAACTTCTGCGATTAATGCCATATCGTGCGAAACTAATATCACGGTGTTGCCTTCACTATGCAATTGCTTGACAAGTTTGCGCACCATGGCAGCTCCGTTGTGATCCTGTCCTGTAGTGGGCTCGTCAAGGATAAATATTGACGGTCGCATGGCATATATCGAAGCCATGGCAACAATCTTTCTAAGGGGAAAACTCAACCGGAGCGGATGTTCCATAATTACGTCCTGCAACTGAAAAAGTTCTGCTGTGTCCTCTACCCGTGCCAGGACTTCATCTTCCGAAAGCCCCAGGTTATTAGGTCCAAACTGCAATTCAGACATTACCGATGTGGCAAATAGCTGGTGGTTAGGATTTTGAAAAACGTATCCTGCGTGCCTGGAGAGGTCGAACACGGACTCTTCCGCCGTATCGATTCCATTAATAAGCACCGTGCCACTGCTTGGCTTGAGCAGTCCGTTAAAGTGCTTGACAAGCGTAGTTTTGCCAGAGCCGTTCTGGCCAACTATGCCAACTATTTCTCCGGTGCTAACATCAATATCCGTTTCCTTGAGGGCATTGAAGCCGCCCGGATAGGTATGCCATAACTTTCGGCATTCAATCGGGTTGATTTTCAATTCGCTGCCTTCTTTCGCTGTTCCCAACCGGAAAACTCAGTTTCAGCTTCTTCCAATGTCACTGGAAAAGTGCTGAAGGAGTAGCCACGTTTGGTAAGCCCGGATGCTATCTGGGTCACCTGAGGTGGACGAACGCCTACTCGCCGTAAATTGTCTACATCTGTGAATACAGCGCGGGCACTGCCTGAACTCACAATGCTCCCGCCATCCATGATGATTACACGATCAGCGTAGGACGCTATAACCTCGACCTCGTGTTCTACGATCACTATGGTCATTTCGTGCTCTTGATTCAATCGAGCTGCTACTGAGAACACCTCCTCTTTTCCAACAGGATCCAAATTTGATGTCGGTTCGTCCAGTACGAGCACCTGCGGGTACATGACCAAAGCTGCACCTATCGCTAGCCGCTGCTGTTGCCCGCCAGACAGTGCCATAGGTGACCGCTCTTCAAAGCCACTTAGGCCCACAATCTCCAAGGCTTCTGTAATCC
>Ga0187833_10000724_pt1 | contig 38236 bp, 38 predicted proteins | sample ETNtaG_37_FD_167968 | JGI IMG/M metagenome (GOLD analysis project Ga0187833, IMG submission 167968) | Marine microbial and viral communities from oxygen minimum zone, Eastern Pacific Ocean - ETNP2014_SV_400_PacBio MetaG (Illumina Assembly) | ecosystem: Environmental > Aquatic > Marine > Hypoxic...
TAAGATTTTTTTAAACAATATTGATTTAGACATAAAAGCTCATGGCGCTTTGGCAGATTTCTGCGATAATTTTTCAAAGGAATTAGATACGTTGGCAAAAAGCACGATGAAAAGCTACCAGATCCTGCAGGAATTTCTTGCAAATGAGTCTTCTAATATAGCCATGAATATCAGGAATCTGGATAATTCCATGAAAGAACTGAAATCAATAATGAAAAATTCAAAAATAAAAAATATAGAAAATCTGAAAAATCAGATTCCGGACTTAAAAAATCAAATAAATAATAAAGGCAGTTTACAGGAAGAGCTTAATAACAAAAATAACAATGCAGAAGATTTTAAAAAATCAAAAACAAACTTGGAAGGAGAAATTAAAACTTTTGAAAAATCAGACGAATACATCAATTTCAAAAATTTATTGAATAAAAAATATTCAACCGAAAAAGAGATAGAAGAGCATAAAGATACTTTGCTCCATTCTTTTTCTATTTTGGAGAAAGCATTTAAGAAATTCTCAAGGATAGTTTTTGAAGATGAACGATTAGTTAAAAAATACATAGAACGCCCGATAAAAACACTGATAGAAGATAAAGAATTAGTGATCATGAAAATATTAGGCAATTTGGAGAAAAATTTATCAGAGAATAAGTTAGAGCTAGAAGAAAAAAAGAAACAAAGGGCATTAATTGAAGTCAAGAGATTAGATAAGGGTTTCTTCCTGAATTTTTTAAAAAAATTCAACGAGTTAGATAATGATTTGGAAGAGATAAACAAAGAATTGGAAAACAATGAAATAGAAAAGAAAGGCGATGAATTACACAATAAATTAGATTCATTAGATTCTGAAATAGGAAAAATAGAAGAAGAGATTAATAATAAAAAGAATGAATATGAAAGAATAAATATTCAGGAATTGAAAAATGATCTACAAGAGAAAATAAACAACACCTTAAATAAAAATATCACTATCTCTTAAATTTGTCATAGTTTTTTTCTAGGGCAACCAATGCCGGAAGCTTACCTTCTTTTTCTATAAATTCTAGGGAAGCACCACCTCCCGTGCTTACATGGGTCATCTTTTCTGACAATTTAAATTTTTCAACAGCTGCAGCGCTGTCTCCGCCGCCGATTATGGTTGTTGCATCTAAAGAAGCGATAAATCCCGCTATAGATTTTGTTCCATTAGAAAATTTATTGAATTCAAATACGCCGAGAGGCCCTGCCCAGACTATCGTTTTTGCACGCTTTAATTTTTCTTTGTACATCTCTATTGTTTTGCTGCCAATGTCCATTATCATCCAATCATCAGGAATCTCATTAAAATCCGCTTCTTTGCTTTTAGCGTTTTCATCAAATTTATCTGCAATAATACAATCCACAGGCAATATGATCTTTTCATTATTTATGAATTCCTTTGCAGCTTTCATACTCTCTTCATCAAATTTGGAGGCTTTGATATCTATGCCTTCAGATTTCAAAAAAGTGTCAGCTAAAACCCCTCCAATGATCAGATAATCCACTTTTGGGAGCAAGGATCTTATAACTCCTATCTTATCTGCTTTTGCACCTCCGATAATCGCTGCAAATGGCTTTTCTGGTTTAAGCAATTTTCCAAGCTCTTTAACCTCTTTTTCTACTAAAAAACCAGCGCCAGAAGGCAGGAATTTTGTAATGGAATCTACAGAAGCATGTTTTCTATGGGAAGCTCCAAAAGCATCATTAACATAAATATCAGCATGCTTTGAAAGTTTTCCTGCAAAATTTTTATCATTCTTTTCTTCCTCTTTATGCAGCCTTAAATTCTCAAGCAAAACTATATCGGCATTGGGCAATCGAACATCTACACAATCATCAGCAAAAGCAACATCCATTCCCAGTATCTCACTTAAAGCTGCTGCAACAGGCTTTAATGTTAATCTTTTCTTCACTTCTTCAATGCCTTTTCCTTTCTTGAAATCATCTTTTGGCCTTCCTAGGTGGCTCATCAGGATTATTTTACAGTTTTTTTCCAGCAAATAATTTATTGTTGGGATTGTGGCTTTCAGCCTTGTATCATCAGCAACTTTTCCTTCTTTTAATGGAACATTATAATCCACTCTGACAAGAACCTTCTTATTTTCCAGATCCATATCCTTTAAAGTTAAAAATTTCATAAGATTTAGAAGAAATTATCACATTTATTAAATTATTGGATTTATATGAATAATGGGACAAACACTACAGCTACAATACCCATCAATTTGATTAAAATATTAAGGCTAGGTCCAGCAGTATCTTTGAATGGATCACCCACTGTATCTCCTACAACAGCTGCTTTATGTGTATCAGATCCTTTTCCGCCTAATTTGCCTTCTTCAATGTACTTTTTGGCATTATCCCAGGCACCGCCGGAATTTGCCATGAAAACAGCCATTAAAAAACCAACAACTGTCTTTCCTGCAAGCATTCCTCCTAAAGCTTCTGCTCCTAAAGTCAAGCCAACAACTATTGGGGCCAAAATAACCAGAATTCCCGGCACTATCATCTCCCTTAAAGCAGCTTTAGTGCTGATGTCGATGCATTTTTCGTAATCAGGTTTTCCAGTACCTTTCATCAGGCCTTTTATCTGTTTGAATTGTCTTCGGACTTCGTTAACAATCTGGATAGCAGCTTTTCCTACAGATTTCATCAACAATGCTGCAAATATGAATGGCAACAAACCACCAATAAATAAACCAACTAAAACTTTTGGATCGGCAACATTAATTGTCGTTATCCCTGTTATTTCAGTAAATGTCACAAATAAAACCAAGGATGTCAAAGCAGCCGAACCAATGGCAAAACCTTTTCCAATTGCAGCAGTTGTGTTTCCAACTGCATCCAGGCTCTCAGCTCTTTTTCTGGTTTTAGAGCCTAAGCCTGCCATCTCAGCGATGCCGGCAGCATTATCGGCAACAGGACCGTAAGTATCAGTTGCCAAGGTTATGCCTAAAGTGGCAAGCATTCCGACAGCAGATATGGCAACACCGTAAAGGCCAACAGTAAAATCATTTGCACCGCCTGCTAAGAAAAAAGCAGCTAAAATTGCGGCACTGACAGCTAAGACAGGAATCAAAGTGCTCCACATGCCGACTGAAAGGCCTTCTATAATATTTGTGGCAGCGCCGGTTTGGGAAGCCTCACTTATGCTTTTTGTCGGGTTTCTTTTGCTTGAAGTGTAGTATTCGGTTGATAAACCAATAACAACTCCAGCCAGTAAACCAGACAAGGTTGCGTAAAATATCCCAATATCAGCTTTCATAAATCCAATAATAAAGTAAGAACCAATTACTATCAATAAAGTCGCAATCAATACTCCTTTGTTCAAAGCCCATGTCAAATTCTTACTTTTTCCTACTTTTACAAAAAATGTGCCTATGATTGAAGATAATAAACCGATTGCGCTTAAAGCCAATGGCAAAAGAATAAAATTATCCCTGTTTGCTGAAAATGCAATGAAACCGATTACCATTGCTGCGACAATGCTTTCAATGTAACTTTCAAACAGATCAGCCCCCATGCCGGCAACATCTCCAACATTATCTCCAACATTATCTGCTACCACTGCCGGATTCCTTGGATCATCTTCCGGAATACCTTTCTCAACCTTCCCTACTAAATCAGCGCCAACATCGGCAGCTTTTGTAAATATCCCGCCGCCTACTCTTGCAAATAAAGCAATGTAAGAAGCTCCAAAAGCCAATCCAAAAATCAATTCAGGATCATCAAAGAAATAATGGAATGTCGCAACGCCTAAAATTCCAAGACTTACAACAGTAAGTCCCATGACAACTCCTGATGAGAATGCGATTTTTAATCCAGACTTGACATTTTTCTCGCAGGCTTCCGCTGTCCTTGAGTTTGCTTTTGTTGCAATATGCATTCCAATCCTTCCTGCAATTGCAGATAAGACTGCTCCTACAACAAATGAAATTGCAAGTTGTTTTCCATTCTCTAATGTAAAATAAAGTATTGCAGTTACTATGACTGCAAAGATAGCCATTATTTTATATTCCCTATTTAAGAAAGTTAAAGCACCTTTATGGATATGATTGGCTACTTCTTCTACCTTTTTGTTTTTTATCTCGATTTTTAGTATATCTTTTCCAAGGTAAGCAGCATATACCAACCCTAATATACCGATAATGAAAATTATTATTAACAACATTTTAGATTAGGCAAGTGGTATGGTTTAAAAATATTTCTATACTATTCTAGTTTTCAACCAAAAATACAAATAAATAAAGAAAGCAAGAATCAACAGAAAGTTTATTGCTGTTATTATAATTACAGTCCAAATAATAATTTTTCTCTTAGTCTTTTTTAACATCAAGCTTTTACCTTAATTCTTTTCATCCTGAAGATGTTTTCCCTTTCCATCTCTTCTAATCTCAGGTTAATGAAGCCCTTTACTTTATCGAGTTTGGGCATGACCACGAATTCTAAAGCATTGACTCTTCTTTTTGTCTTTTCAATCTCTCTCAGCAGTTTTCTCATTGAAGTTTCTACTTCAGCTGCCAGGATAATTTTCTTCAAGACCTTTTCGTAAGCAGCAGCAGCCTCGTCTATTGAGGCAGAGTTATAGTACCCATAGCCTCTTTCAGCAAATTGCTTTTCCATAGCAGTACTTTCGATCTTTGGAACAACTACTCCCATGATGTTTTTTGTCTTCAATTCTACTTCTGGAATATCCTTGATTGCCATGGCTATAGACTTTATTTTAAGATCACTTTCTATTGTCCTTGCAATATTTATCTTTTCCAAGGCAATCTTATACTCATCAACCAGATCCTGCCTCAAAGTCTTTGCTTTCTTCAAAATCTCAAAGAATTCCAGTATTAACCCATCTCTTTTCTTCTTCAATAAAGAGTATCCACTATTAGCCAGTTTAATCTGATTCTTTATCTTTAATAATTCAGATCTTGTTGGCTTGATGTCTTGTGCCATTTTAAAAGTAAATTATGCTTCCTGTTTTTCAGTCTTCTCTTCAGCAGCCTTGTAATATTTCTTCTTCAATTCAGGACTGATTCTTGTCAATTCAGCCTCTGGAAGTTTACCTAAGAGTTTCCATCCAAGATCAAGAGTTTGGGAAATGCTTCTATTTTCATCACGGCTTTGCCTGACGAATTTGTCTTCAAATTCTTCTGCAAATTTCAACAGCTTTTTGTGTTGCTCAGAAAGAGCTTCCTCGCCTACAATAGCCACTAAACCCCTAAGGTCACGGCCTTCAGCATATGCTGCATACATTTGATCGGAAACTTGTTTATGGTCATCGCGAGTTTTCTCAGGCCCAATTCCAAGATTCATCAGCCTGGATAAGGAAGGCAGAACATCTATTGATGGATAAACATTTTTCCTATGTAATTCACGAGAAAGAACAATCTGGCCTTCAGTAATATAACCAGTTAAGTCTGGGATAGGATGTGTTATATCATCTCCTACCATAGTCAATATAGGCAATTGAGTAACCGAACCTTTCTTTCCTTTTATGACTCCAGCTCGCTCATAGATTGTTGCCAAATCAGTATACATGTAACCTGGAAATCCACGCCTACCTGGAATCTCTTCACGAGCCGCTCCAATCTCCCGTAAAGACTCACAGTAATTAGTCATATCAGTTAAAATTACCAAAACATGCGCATCCTGCTCATAAGCAAAATATTCAGCAGCAGTTAATGCCATCTTTGGTGTGACTAATCGTTCTACCGCCGGATCATCAGCCAAATTCAAGAAAACAACGCTTCTTTGCAATGCCCCTGTCTTTTGAAAATCTTCAATAAAGTATTGGGCTTCCTCATTGGTGATGCCCATTGCCGCAAAAACAACCACGAAATTCTCTTTTTTCCCAACAACCTTTGCTTGTCTTGCAATTTGCAAAGCGATTTCACTATGCGTCAATCCAGATCCAGAGAAAATGGGAAGTTTTTGGCCTCTGACCAATGTGTTCATTGCATCTATGGTTGAAATTCCAGTCTGGATGAAATCTGAAGGCGTGCTTCTCGAAAATGGATTGATAGCAGCTCCAATAATATCCAGCTTTTTTTCCGGAATTATTTCAGGGCCGTCATCAATTGGTTTTCCAGAACCAGATAAAACACGGCCAAGCATGTCCTTAGATACATTTAATTTCAAAGTATCCCCTAAAAACTTGACACGAGAATCTTTATTGATTCCTGACGTTCCTTCAAATATCTGCACAACAACTATATCATCTGAAGTGTCCAATACTTGTCCGTTCTTAATACTGCCATCAGGCAGACTGATTTTTACTAAGTCGCTATAACCGATCGGCTCTGTCTTTTCAACAAAGATTAAAGGTCCAGCAACCCTTGAGATTGTTTTATACTCCTTCATTTTGACTCACCTGTAGTTTTCCAAATTCGGAATCCATTTCTTTAGTTACATTATTGATAAGATTCTCATAATTCTTATCAAACTTCACTTCTGCAAATTTGTCTTTTGATTTAACATCAAGTATCTGCTTAACTCTTGCTCCACGGTCAAGAGCATCATTTGCCAACTTTGAAAAGTGGGAAATCGTTTTCATGATCAAAAAAGTCTTTTTTAGCTCAGAATAAGTATCAACCTCATGAAATGCATTTTGCTGTAATAAGATTTCCCTAATAAGCCTGGCAACCTGCAATGTAATTTGCTGTCTTTCAGGCAAAGCATCACTTCCAACTAATTGCACTATTTCAAGAAGCTTTTCCTCTTCCTGTAAAATTGCCATCAATTCTGAAACATACTTCATCCAGTCTGGAGACACGTTTGAAGAATAATAATTCTTTAAAGTGTCTAAGTATAATGAATATGATGTAAGCCAGTTTATCGAAGGGAAATGCCTTCTTTGGGCTAGTTTAGCATCTAAAGCCCAGAAAGTTTTTGTAACCCTTAAGGTCCCTTGGGTCACTGGTTCTGAAAAATCCCCTCCTGGGGGACTTACAGCTCCAATTATACTGACTGAACCTTCTTGTTTTGTTCCTAATGGTAAGACACGGCCAGCACGTTCATAGAACTGGGCAAGTCTTGTTGAAAGATAAGCAGGATAACCTTCCTCTCCGGGCATCTCTTCAAGCCTGGAGGAAATTTCCCTCATAGCTTCTGCCCATCTTGAGGTTGAGTCAGCCATCAACGCAACGCTAAATCCCATATCTCTATAATATTCGGCAATTGTAACTCCGGTGTAGATTGAAGCTTCCCTTGCGGCAACCGGCATGTTTGAAGTATTTGCGATCAACACAGTCCTGTTCATCAAAGGTTTGCCTGATTTAGGATCTATCAAATCCGGAAATTCAGTCAGAACTTCAGTCATTTCATTGCCCCTTTCTCCGCAGCCAACATAAACAACAATGTCAGCATCTGACCACTTTGCAAGCTGTTGTTGTGAGACTGTTTTGCCAGCACCGAAAGGTCCGGGAATTGCGGCAACTCCGCCTTTAGCTAAAGGGAATAATGCATCAAAAATCCTTTGCCCTGTGATTAAAGGAACATCCGGTTTTAATTTGGATGAAACAGGTCTTGGAGCCCTTACTGGCCAGTATTGTTTCAATTTCAATTCATAACCATTGTCTAATTTTCCTATGATCTCATTAACCGTGAATTTTCCGGATTTGATATCTGATACCGTGCCATTCTGATTTGGGGGGATCATTACCTTGTGGGTCACTCCTGGATTCTCTTCGACTTCTCCGATTATATGTCCAGCATTTACTTTATCTCCTTTTTTTACCAAAGCTTTGAAATCCCATTTCTTATTCTGATCAAGACCAGGAGCATCAACACCTCTTGTGATGAATACACCCATCTGTTTAATCAGAACAGGAAGAGGCCTTTGTATCCCATCATAGATGCTTCCAAGCATTCCAGGTCCTAGTTCAACTTGCAATGGTTCTCCTGTATTGATGACTGGTTCGCCAGGCTTGATGCCGGATGTGTCTTCATAAACCTGAATAATTGTTTTTTCTCCATCTATCTGGATTACTTCTCCCATGAGCTTTTCTTTGCCTACTCGGCAAACATCGTACATTCTTGCTTTGATGCCCTTTGCAACTACAACTGGGCCTGCAATCCTGTATAATTTTCCCTGATCTTTTTTTATTTCCATAAGTCAACACCTATTGATTTTTTAATTAATTTTTTCAAGCCGTCTTGTGAAACTTCAGTTGATAGCGGAATAAAGACAGGATCGATTGAAGATTCAATGTCTTCTTTATTATGCTCATCCAGCATGTCTAAAGTTTTCTGGTCAATTATCACAATGCTTGTTTCCTCTTCTTTCATAAGATCCTTAATCTGCAGCATAGGATTTTCATTGGTCTCTATTGTATTTCTTATGCCAGCTAATTGAAAACCTAATACAAATTCCGAACCACCTATAGCCGCTACCTTTGTCATTTTACACAACCAATTGATTTTCTATAAACTCTTCCGTCATATTTAATTGCTTGCCTTTGACTAATATTTTTAAATTCCTTACTTCAATCTCTTTGGCAAACATGTACCCTAAAATTACATCAATGCTTAATGGATTCTGATGCTGCAGTAAAATGGATTTGTCAAGCAGGTATTTGTAAAGGCCAATTTCCAGGTTAATCAAGCTGTTTTTCTCGTTTAGATCCTTAAATCCACTTTCCAAAATTTTCGAATAAGGCCTTCTTTCCAATATTTTTATTATATTTCCTAAATCTGCATCCAAAAGCCTGTTCAAATTTGAATCTAGATCCCTATCACCAGAAAAAAATAAATATTTTCTTATATCCTTCTTGTCTAATTTCTCCCTCTTTAACCTTATCAATGTGATCAAATTTTTTATTTCAATTTCTTGCAGTAAAAAATCTTTGAATAAAGAGCCTTGAACCGGCAGGCTTTTTGTGAATTCCAGAATTTCCTGGTAATACAGCTGATCCAGTTTATTTTCAATAGAAACCAACGCATTCTTTTCTTCAAAATCCATTATAGGATCTTTGAATTCAGAGAAGTCAAAGATTTTGATGTTTTTTAATATCTCCTGTATACTCTCTAATTCCACAAGTTTTTTCAGATAATCCATGCTTAAGGTTCCAGCTGCCTGCAAAGAATTTATTATCAAATTTTTATCTGCATTTATATATTTTCCCCTCATCAGGGTCTTGATATCTTCTATGTCTTTTCGCTTTAGGTAATTTTCTATCAAAATATTAAGTTCTTTAGGTGATATTCTCCTTAGCTTTTCAAATGAAGATTCAAGGTTTCTGTTCAATGCAATTTCAAGGAGTTCAGTCCCGGAAAGCTCAGTTGCCAATTTATCTATATCTGTTTTGTAAATAGATTCCTGCAGATATCTTGTTATTTCAGTAAAGGTCATTTTCATTAATTTATGATAATCCTCTTTTTTTATGAGCAGAGTTCTCATGACGTTGGATCTAACGTAAGTGTAGGGATAAAATCCCAATTTCATCTTCTTTGGCTTTTCTTTTTCCATCAGCATTTTAATCAAAAAGTATTTTTGAAATATCCTGGAGGTAATTTTCCCTCAAATTTTGCAGTAAACTGTCAAAATTGTAATCGACCCTTACACTGCCATCTTCATTTTCGGCAATCAATCCACCCAATATATCCTCTACTTTAACTTTAAAACCTTCAAAAAACTTCGAATCTTTTTTATTGCAATAAACTGTCTTAATTTCTATTTCATTTTTTGCCTTTTCAAACAACCTTTTAATTATCTCCTTCCTTTTTGCTTCACTCAGCTTTGAAATCTTGATTTTAGCTTCTTTAAATACCAGCTCAACCATCTCTTTTTTTGAATCTAGACTTAATTTCTTTAGATCTAATTCTGTTGAAGCATTTTCTCTGTTTTTCAAAGACTGAATAATGCTTTTGGTCTCGTCACTTGCCTTTTTATTCAACTCAAGGACTTTTTCCTCGGTTGAGTTCATTATCTTTTTGACTTCTTCATTGGCACTTTCTTTCAGCTTTTCAGCTTCCCTATTAGCATTATTCAATATTTCATCCTTTACTTTTTCTAATCCCATTCTAACCAGTTTTTTATGGTCATTGAAAGGCAGATAAAATAGCCTAAGCTATTTATCCAGCCATACCAATGATCATTATTGCAATGACCAGACCAAATATAACAAGGGTCTCAGGAATAACTGTCAGGATAAGACCTTTACCAAACAGTTCTTCCTTTTCAGCCATAGCGCCAATAGCAGCGACTCCAATCGACTTTTCAGCCATTGCAGCAGCTATAGCACTCAAACCTATTGCCAATCCGGCTCCTAATGCAACTAAACCAACTCCAAAATCTACAGCCATTTTTTTCTAACCTCCATATCAGTTTTTATCATGTTCTTGCTCCGAAGGGGCTGAATCTTTCTGCCCCTCCTTTGAAAAATTTAGTGTAAAATTCAACATAATGCAATCTTAATGAATGGAGGAATGGTCCTAATGTTCCAAGTCCGATGTTGATAGTATGTCCAACTACTAATAATAAAACTCCATAAACTATTGAAAATCCGCCGTGATGGAAAAATTCAAATGAAAACTCATTTACAACTTCTGCCAGTTTAACGGATGCAAGACCTAATGCCATGAGCCTTGCATAGGAAAGGATATTGCTGAAGATGCTTGGCAGTTCTACAAGACCCTTGACTCCTTCGCCTTTGAATAGCATGAAAATCGCTAATGCTAGGATCAAATATCCTACCCATACAGGCAATGCTATCTTGCCCATGTAAGATAAAGCAAGTAAGGCAGCTCCTATCTGCAGAACAATCCAACTTAATTTTTCATTAATTGCATGCATCAACCCATGGCTTTTTTCATTAAAGAATCCAATTATTAAGCCCCAATTCACGTGTAAGACGCCGATTCCTAATGAAACCCACAATAAAAGTATTATTTGATGGGATCTGCTCAGGATATGCGGAAGATGATGCCCAAATAAAACCTCTGAGCCGAAAAACTCTCCAAAAAGCATTCCGAAAAATATCGTGGCAATAGAGGAGTATATCAAGATGTTCAATAATGGGCTTAATTTAGGCAGTTTTTTCTTCAGAAAATAAAATAAGGCTAATGTAACTAGTCCATAACCAAAATCACCAAGCATAAAGCCGAAAAGTAAAGGAAATGTCAGGAAAGTGAAGAAAGTAGGATCAAATTCCTTGTAGTTCGGTAAAGTATACAAGTCCAATAAAAACTCGAATGGTTTTGAGATAAATGAGTTCTTTAATTTGACCGGTACCTTGTCTTTATTATCCGGTTCCTGTTCATAAATGTAAATTCTCTCTTTTGCTGTTTTATTTAATTTAGCTTTAATATTTTCCAGATCATTTTTTGGGACCCATCCTTTGACAACAAAAGCGTTGTTGGTTGCAGCAAACCTTAATGGTGCCTCTGCTTTTTCCAGATCTTTCTTCAACAATCCTTCAGCAGAAATCATGTAAGAACCCCATTTCTGCTTGATTTCAAGCAATTTTGCATTTATATTCTCTTTCTGCGCAATAAGCTTACTGCTTTCTTTTTCAAATTGATTTATGCTATCAATAGCAGTCCCTTTCAATCCTGCAAAATTTGATATATTGAATTCTGTGAAGTTGTCCTGCTTTAAGATTTCAAGAATCTGCTCTTTTTTATTGATTTCAGCAAAAACAGCGATAAGATTATCTTTTTTATTTTCAGATGCATACAAATCGAATTTATCAGTCAACTCGGATATCTTCTTCTGTATAGCATCTTTATCTTTCACAAAACCCACAAAATATGCCAATGACTTGTATTCTGAAAATGCTTCCAATTGGACAGGAAGGCTTTTGAAGGACTGAAGCTCCTTTATCCTGTTTTTTGTTAAACTGATATTATTTTCAATGACCTTAAGTTCAGCAGATAGTTTTGAAACATCATTGTGAATTTTTTTAACAGTGGATGTGATTTCATGCTCGCTTTTACTTATTTTTGCATTATTCTCTTCTTCATCTTTTTTGATTTTAAGAAGTGAGATTATTGAACTTAATTTGATCAGATTATCTGATACAATATTTGCTTTTTCTAATGGCGCTCCTATGTCTATATCTTCTTCCTCCATATGGTCAAGGATATGCAGGACTTTGAGATCATGCAATTTACTGATTACATTTTTCATAACAGTCTTTGGTCCTGTTATAGTCAATTTCACCATCTCTTCAGGTTTAAATGCCACTTTATGCAGTCTCCTCAAATTTTTTTAAGATAAAATTAACAGCTTTATCCACATTTTTAGATATTTTTTTCTTTTCTTTTTCTATACCTTTTTTACCTTCTTCAACCTTTATATCACTTTCAACCTTTATTTTTCCCTTAGCTTCATCTATCATGCTCTCTTTCTTCTTATCAGCTTCTTTTTGTTTTTTCGATAAAAGATCATTTGAATTCTTTCTTGCTTCTAAGATGACTTTTTCACTCTGTTCTTTGGCATTCTCTATTATTCCCTCTACCTTTTTCTCAACTTCTTTTATTTCCTTGAAGATTTCTGCCATTTTATTGGGGTTAGGTGCAAGTACTTAATATTATATTCTATATAGTTTATGGAATATCTCTATTTTCTTTCTACTTCTTCTGTTATGGCCCAGTCCATGACAATGTCAGATACATTGTCTAATGAGATCCATATCCTTAGCTTGTCGTAGGCCTTGAGATCCTTTGTTTCCGGCTTTTCTATCTTTTGAATTTTCTTTACGAATTCAATAGCGTTTTTGTAATCCAGCTTGTTTGGATTTTCAACGATGTTCTGCAGGCAATCTATCACATCCAAAATCGAGTTAAAGAAAGTTATCTCATTTTTGGGAAGTTTGATTAGATGATCTACCATCCTTTCGAGGTCTTTTGATATCAAGGTTATGTAGTATAATTCAATTGTCTTTAGCTTGGACAATTTTTCAAAAGTTAAAGAGGTTATTATTGATTTATCTATTAAAATTTTACTCCTGTCTATCTCATCTTCATATCTGCCGATTAATTCAGAATTATAGTTTTTTTGCATGACAATTATCAGGTTCTTGATCTTCTTTACCATAGTTTTCAGCAAAGAATCAGGGTCTGCGACATTTATGGTAGATTCACAGGTTATCTCTTTCTTGTCAAGTTCAACAGATTCCAGGCTTATCAGCCTTTTTTGGTTCAGCAGCTTGGTGAAATCCATCTCCTTGCCTAAATTGATCTTGAATGATTTTGTCGGGTTTATATAGCATGCAACAACCAACTTATGGATAACATCCTGATTTTCCTCGTGGATATTTAATTCAATATCTTTTGGCTTTTTTTCTGTCAATTGTGGAGAAATAGATAAACCTCCATCTCCTGTCTGCCCTAAGGCAATCTTTGATTTGGGTCCAATCTTATGTTCCCTGCACCAGTTTGTGGGCAAGTATACATAGAACATGTCCCCTGTTTTCTGTACATTTCTTATGTCCATCTATTTAGTAAGTAAATAGTCTATATTTATAAACATTTGTTTTTTAAATGTATTTTATTTAACTATTTCAATTAATTTTTTATACTATAATAGATAAGATTACGAAAAAATGAGTGGTGGGCCTAGTAGGGTAACAAAAAGAGGGTTTAGAGACCTAGAAGGTAGGTTAGGATCTTTGGAAGATAAATATGTTTTAGCAAGCGAGTTGATATTACAAAGAAGGGTTAAGGAAACTTTATTGTATCAGATAATGCACATAAGAGAAATGACTCGGGCTGGTCATTTGGATCCCCCCTTTAATTTGAGATATTTTATTCCTGCATTATATTTTATGGGTGAACTGAAACTTGCGAAAAGATTATATGCTCAGTATTATGACCTCTCTAAATAGAATACAAAAAGATTGTGATTTTATATGCGCCGGTAGCTCAGCTTGGACAGAGCGATACCCTCCTATTCCAAAGCAAGTTCGCTTTAGAAGTAAGGTATAGGTCGGGAGTTCGAATCTTCCCCGGCGCGTTTATTTTTTTGAGGGTTGATAAGGGCAGACTGCCCTTATGTGGGGATCTTCCCCGGCGCGTTTTTATTTTACATATCTCTTAAGAATTTCCATTATCTTCTTTCCGTCAACTTTACCTCTATATTTTCCCATCAGAATACCCATGTATGCTCCGATAGAAAGGCCTTTCTTTTTGGAAATAAGCTCTTTAATCGCTTGTTCCAGCATTTTGTCAGAAACAGCTTCAAATTCTTCTAAGCTGATTTTTTCCTTTTTTATTTTTTTTATCAATAAGTCAATAACAGCTTCTTTTGATACTTTGCCTTGGTTAAAATAAGTAAGAATTTCTTCAAAATCCTCTTTTCTGAGAATTGAAGGGTCTAATTCATATCTTTTCTTTATCTCTTTTGGCGTGTTCACCAAAGTATGCACAATCAATGATGCTTCCAGATCTACGAATTTTTTTACAAATTCCTCAAAATAATCAACATTAAGCAGTTCATTTGCCAGATCTTTATTTATCTTGTATTTTTTCTCCAATTCTGATGATTTTTCAGATAGTAATTTGGGCAGTTTCTTTTTTAAATCTTTGATGTGTTTTTCTTCTACTTTTATTGGCAAAACATCAGTTTCCGGATATAATCTAGCTGCTCCTGGCATTGGCCTTAAGAAAGAGGTTGTAAGGTCTTGTTCAGCTTTCCTGACTTCATTTACCAGTTTTTTATTTGCTTTGATTAATTTTAATTGCCTGTTAACCTCAAAATCAATTACTTTTGGGATGCTCTTTAAGTCCTGGAAGCCTTTTACCTCAGTTCTTGCGCCTTTGTTGATTGAAATGTTGACATCCTGCCTTATTGTGCCCAGGCCTCTTTTAGTCCCTTTTACAGATCTCAAGATCATTCCAATGTAAGCGGCAACTTCCTTTGCATGATCCATATCCTTTATGCTGGCATCTGTAGCAATCTCAATCAAAGGGATACCTAGTCTATCTAATCTGTATGTGACAGAGCCATTTTCATCTTTTATCTTTTGAGCAGCTTCTTCTTCTAAACAAATTGTTTGGATCTTTATTCTCCCTTTAGATGAATCTATATATCCCTCATGGGCAATCATGGCAGTTCTTTGAAAGCCAGAAGTGTTGCTGCCATCAATGACCGTTTTCCTCATAAATTGTATACGATCTATGATTTTAGCATTAAGAATAAGAGCAACCAGTAAAGCAGTTTTTAATGCTTCTTTATTTATTTCATGGGGCGGCTCTTCATCCAGTTCCACTAAACAAGTATCTTTAGAAGAAGATTCATAAATAAACTTCTTACCTTTCTGCATCTCATGTTTTGCAGCAACATCAACTTGGCCGGTTTCCCCTGCAACGGCTCTCAATCTTCTTGTGAACCTTACATCAGCTTCCTCATTGGAATTCAGAGTAGGGCAATCACAAAAGAGTTTCTTTCCTTCCAGCTGCTGGTGTATCTCTAAACCACACTTAAATCCAAGCTTTTGGTAGTCTATATTTCCCATAATCAAAGAAATAAATTTTAAGGTTATAAATATTTTGTTATAAAATATCCGAACATTAGTTATACTTTCTGGGATTTAATCAAGTGTAATGCTCATTTCTTCTGCATAAACTTGAAATAATCTTTCTAAATCATCTAGAACTGGCTGTGAAGATCCTACAACTCTTTTTTCATCTTTAATATCATCCAGTTCCTCTAACAATATTTCTGCTATCTCACTCAATAAACTTTGTGCTGATTTCAATAATTGAACATTAAATTTTTTTGCATGGTCTCTCCATAATTTATCAGACATTAGTGCTTGTATTTTAACTTGGTTCTTTCGCCCACTTCGCAGTTCAGTTGATGCACTTCCATAAATAGTTGTGGACATATTTTGTTTATTAATCCCATTCTCTCTTAAAGCTTTAATTGATTCTTCAGACATAAAGTATGTTATTCTTTGGACAAGTTCTTTATCTATGTGGGGGGTGTTACTGTCTAATCCAAATAGGGTCCATTTGCGATAATCACCAGCGTCTTTCGGAATAAAAAAAGGATTTGGCAAATCAGAATCCATGCCTAAACCCCCTTCCTCTCTAGGTGAAACTTGAATTTTTGTTTTTGGTGATTCGACTAATTTTAATAGTTCATGCCCTAATCTAGCTCTACAACCATAGATCATTATGGTATGAGCATTCCCAAATACTCGACCTTCTAAAAAGTTTAATTTTGACATTTTATCAACTATAACAAGCAGTATTGCAATATCATATATTAACCAATCTATGGAAATATATTCCATATTGTCAGAATTTTTCTTACAACATGGAAAATTATTCCATTATTTTACAAAAAATAGAAAAATTTAAACAATTCACGTCGACAAAGATATGTTCAAAATTCAACCCAAAAACTCATCTTCCATCAATCTATCGTTAATCTCTCCCCTTAGATTCTTGTCAATCAGCTCTTCAGCTTCCTTTTTGGAGAAATTGCCTAACAGCCATGCTAATTTGACATATGCAGTCTCAGTCAGCATGTCCTGGCCGAAAATAGCCCCAATGTTTCCTAATCTTCTAGTATTAACGTAAATATCCCTATGGACACGGCCAAAGATGCAGTTTGAAGTCACAACAACCGTGCATCCAGAAGCAATCAATTTCTTCAAAGCTTCATAATTTTTTAAATTTTCTTTGATATTGGTGGGAGCGTGGCCTATTCCGGAACCTTCCAGCACAAGGCCCTTGTATTTTTTTTTGGTGAGGGCATCAATCAAATCAGAGTTCATATTAGGATATACTCTCAAGACAGCAACCTTATCATCTAATTTATCTTTGACAACAAGCTTTTTATCGCTTTTTTTATCATATTCTTTCAAAAATTCAATTTTCTTTGTCTCATAGTCAACGCGGGCAATAGCCTTATCATTAACGACCTTGAAAGCGTCTCTCCGGCTCGTGTGTAGTTTCCTTGTCTTGCAGGCAGGCAATATCAAGCAAGTATTATCCGCAGTTGATTCATGCATGCACAAAGCAACTCCACTAAAATCAGCATTGGCAATAAAATTAGCAGCACAAATCAAGTTCATGGCTGCATCAGTGCTTCCACGATCAGAGCTTCTCTGGCTTCCCACTAAAATAACCGGAATTGACAAATTTTCAAGAATAAATGCTAAAGCTGCTGAGGTAACAGCTAAAGTATCAGTTCCATGTCCAATTATTATTCCATCTACTCCTGCTTTTATTTCTTTTACAATCGCATCTGAAATTTTTTTGTAGTGAGAAAAAGTCATATCTTCAGACATCATTTCACTGACTAAATTTGTTTTAATATTCGCAATACCTTCTATTTCAGGGAACATTGAAACAAAATCTTCCATGGTATAAGATGATATAACACCACCAGTCTTGTAATCAACCTTAGAAGCGATTGTGCCACCTGTATGCAGAATAGCAATAGTTGGTTTTTTGCTGTCTTTTTTCATAACAACTTTGGATTTTGATTCTTTTCCTTTATGTTTTTCAACTAATTTGATTTCCTTGATTTTTTTGCTGTCAATCCCAATATTATACCCATTATCTAGTTTTATAACTACAGTATCAGTTTCCTCATTAGGCATAAGAACTCCTTCTTTTATCTCATCTTGAGCAATAACCTTTACCCTATCACCAGCTTTAGGTTTCATATAATGAAAAGTAGAATAAGTTTATTTAAAGATTGCGATTAAAAATAATTCTATCCCATATAAACCGGTTTTTCTTCCAGCATCTGCTTACCACGAGCAGAAGTAAAATTCTCCTTAAGCTCTTCATAGGCCTTTTCAACTTCTTTTGTGACTGAAGGAGGCACTTTTTCAAGTGCTTTTTCAAAATGCTTCTTTTCTATTGATTTTGAGTTTATATTTTCCCTTAATGCAAATATCGCAGCTTCTCTGCAGACAGACTCTATGTCAGATCCTACATATCCTTCTGTCTTTTTAGCTAAGTCACCTAAGGTAACATCTTTGACTGGCATCCCTTTTGTATGGACATTAAAGATCTCAAGCCTTGTTTTTTCATCAGGGACTAATGTTAATATCATCCTGTCAAATCTGCCTGGACGCAGCAAAGCTGTATCAACAATATCAGGCCTGTTTGAAGCGGCAATGATGACAACATCATGCATCTCCTCTAAGCCATCAATTTCAGTAAGCATCTGGTTTACCACTCTTTCGCTGACATTGTTTTCAGAATTCATGCCTCTTCTGGGAGCTAATGAATCAATTTCATCAAAGAATATGATACTTGGAGAAACTTGCCTTGCTTTTTTAAAGACCTCACGAACAGCCTTTTCACTTTCACCAACCCATTTACTCAAAAGTTCCGGTCCTTTAACCAAAATAAAATTCGCCTGAGATTCATTTGCAACTGCTTTAGCAAGCAGAGTTTTTCCAGTGCCAGGTGCACCATACAGCATGATACCTTTTGGAGGCCTTACACCTAATCTTTTGAAAGATTCAGGATGCTTCATGGGCCATTCAACAGCTTCTATTAGTTCCTGCTTTACATCATCTAACCCTCCAACGTCTGCCCATTTTATATTGGGAATCTCTACCAAGACTTCTCTTAATGCACTTGGTCTAACGGTCTTCAGAGCTTCTCTAAAGTCCTTTTGAGTTATCCTTAATTTCTCAAGAACCTCTTTTGGAATCGCTTCTTCCTCTTGTAGTCTTAATTCAGGTAAAATTCGCCTTAGAACAATCATTGCAGCCTCTTTTGCAAGGGCTGAAAGGTCTGCTCCGACAAACCCATGGGTTATATCTGCTATATCACTCAATAATGCCTGATATAATAAGGAATAAATCATATTTTTAATGTTTTTCTCGTTTGCACCGCTCAAGTATTCCCTAAGATCTTTATTGCCTTTAAATTCTTTAATTATCTTTTTTAGATTCAAATAAGTGTTCTTCTTCTTTTCTAATTCCTTGATGTCCTCAAGGTTTTTTTCAATACCTTCATCGTTTTTCTTGATTTTTTTCTTATCATTGATGATGTCATCTATCTGCGTTATGGACTTATTCAATTCAATTTTTAATAGGCTTAGGTCTTCATTTGATTTTATTGGCATATTTCTGGTATGTATCTTCAAGATGTTTAAGCGGCCTTCTTTGCCTGGAACTCCAATCTCTATTTCCCTGTCAAATCTTCCAGGTCGCCTTAAAGCAGGATCCAGTATATTTGGAACATTAGTTGCAGCAATGACAACAACCTTTCCACGAGACTGCAGGCCATCCATCAAGGCAAGCATTTGTGCAACTACTCGTCTTTCTACCTCTCCTTTTGTCTCTTCCCTTTTTGATGCTATTGCATCAATTTCATCAATAAAAATTATACTAGGAGCATTTTTCTCTGCATCCTCGAATTTTTTCCTCAGATTTTCTTCGCTTTGGCCATAATATTTGGACATGATTTCTGGGCCATTTATCAAAATAAAATGAGAATTTGTCTCATTTGCAACCGCTTTTGCCAATAAGGTTTTTCCAGTTCCGGGTGGGCCATGAAGTAAAACTCCTTTTGGGGCTTCTATCCCAAGTCTTTCAAATATCTCAGGATGCTTTAATGGCAATTCTACCATTTCCCTTATTTTTTTTATTTCATCCCCTAATCCTCCAATATCCTCATAAGCAACTTCTGGGAAAAGTTCTTCCTTGATCTCAACAGCTTCTGGATTGAAAACAACTTCGGTTGTATCAGAAATTATTACTGGCTGCTTTGGATTGGTGTCAGCCACAACAAATTTGATGTCCCCAAAACCAAAACCCATCATACTTTCATCAAGAATATTAAATATATCACTTTCAAAAAACGGGCTTTCCATTAAAGTAGACCTACGTCTTTTTGAGCCGCCTAAAGAAACAATATCACCTTTTACGACAGCCCTTCCCAGTAAGCCTTGCTTGAAAATATCAGGACTTGCGCGAATGACAATTCCTTTTCTTGCAGGAGCAATAATAACTTTCTTGGCTTCCTTTACCTGGGCTCTTCTTACTTTTATTATTTCTCCAATGCCGGTTTTAGAATTTTTTCTTATGATGCCGTCCATCCTTATGATGTTCAGGCCAATATCGCCGGGATAGGCCCTGTCTGCTATTGCAACAGTCTTCCTTTCACCTTCAATCTCAACTATATCTCCCGGCCTTACACCTACTTCATTTAAGAAACTTGAATCTATCCTGACAATGCCCTTGTTTACATCATCCTGAATAGCTTCTGCAACTTTTAGTTTTAATTCTTTTTCAGCCATTTTTATTCAGATATGGAACCATAAGAAGCTTGGTTATTTTATAAACTTTTTGCTTAGACTTAAAAGAAGGATTGATATTATTTTTGGTCTGCAACCTGTACCTTTGGCATCGGTATAGGCGCTGGCAAATTCAACTGTTCGCTTAAAATCAAAGCCTGTACGTTGCATTTCCCTAGAACTGTATTCAGAACTTTGCCTGTGATCTCTTTAGGCAGTTTTTTATCTTTTTTCCACCCATCCAGGATCTCTTTTATCTTTTTTCCTTCTTCAATATACAGAATGTCTCCAATAAGAGTGATATGGCCCATATTTGGGTCATATTTTGAGGTAAATTCAAATTCGAATTTGAGAGATTTTTGCTTATTACTGCCCAAGGCCAAGTCTTTTTCTTTAACGTCCTTGATTGCAACATTATTATTGATATTTACTTTGCCCTTTATAGTATCATTTTTTTCCGCATTCATACTTGTGAAATTAAATCCTACAATTGTCATATTAAACACCTTTATTTGAGTTTTTATCTGACCTTTATAAAACTTTTGCCTACCAAATGTTTTTATATGTTCCTGAAATGCCTGTTTATAATGCCAAAATACAAACTAGTGTGCTTTGATGTTGATGGAACCCTGATAGATAATGTGAAATTTTCATGGCAAGTATTCCATGATTATTTTGAAATAGATGAAGATAGAAGAGATAAGGCTAAGAATAAATTTTTTAATAAAGAGATCACATATTTAGAATGGGCAGAACATGATATCAATCTATGGAAAGAAAAAGGAGTCAAAAAAGAGGATTTTATCAAGGCTTCATCAGGTTTGAAGCTGATGGAAGGGGCTTTGGATACTCTGGATGAGTTGAAGAAAAATGGAATTAAGCTAGCTATCATCTCTGGTTCTTTATCTATAATATTGGAGAAGTTTATCCCTGATTATAACGAATATTTTGATGATGTTTATTTAAGCTGGATTAAATTTGATGAAAATGGATCGATTTCTGAAGTAAAAGCAACTGAGTTTGATATGGAAAAAAAGGCAGATGCTTTAAAACAAATTGCAGAAAGGGAAAAAATAAGCTTAAAAGAATGTGTTTTTGTCGGAGATTTTCTTAATGATATGAAAATCATAAAGGAAGCTGGCTTAGGCATAGCATTTAACTGTGAGCATGATGAATTGAAAAAGGCTGCTGATGTTGTAATTGAGAAAAAAGATTTGAGAGAAGTTTTGAGGCATATATTAAAATGAAAGTTCTTATTGCAAAGAATAAAACCTATGAGGGTCCTGGATTGCTTAAAGATACCTTAAAAGAGAATAATATTGATTATAGTATTGTTGATTTAGAAAAAGAAGAATTCCCGGATATCAAAAATTATACAGCGATAATTGTCCTTGGCAGCCCTGACAGTGCAAATGATAAAACTGAAAAGATGAAAAAAGAATTAGAGAAAATTAAAATGGCTGTCCAGGAAAAAATACCATATTTTGGAGTTTGTTTAGGAATGCAGGCCCTGGTAAAGGCTGGTGGTGGTGAAGTTATCAAAAATTATACCAAAGAGATAGGATTTAGAGGCCCAGATAATGACTTATTTGAGATTAATTTAACTGAAGAAGGAAAAAAAGACCCATTATTTGAAAATTTAAATTCTGATTTAAATATTTTCCATCTTCATGGAGAAACTGTCAATCTGACACAAAAAATGAAATTGCTTGCAAAAGGAAAATATTGCCAAAATCAGGTTGTCAAGGTTGGAGATAATGCCTATGGCATGCAGGGCCATCCAGAGCTTACAAGGGAGATGTTTGAGGATTGGGTCAAAAAGGATTCCTGGCTGCAAAAGGCAAATCAAATCACTTTAAGAGAAGATTATGAAAAATTAAAAGAAGAATATGAGAAAAACGGAAAGCAGATATTTAGAAATTTTTTAAAAATTGCAAATCTAATTTGATCTTTTGATCGATTTCAAAGAAATCTTTAAACATTTTTTATTATTATAATCATTATAAATTTTTTTTAATTTATTTTTATTAAATTTTTTAAAATTATTTATTGTTTTAATCAATAATGGCATTGTCCTTAAGATATTATCAACAATAGTAATATTAGATTTTCTTGCTGTTCTTGATAATGGATTTAAATCAATTGTAATGACTTTCTTTTTATTTTTAATTAATGCTTCTGTCCTGTCTCCATCTTCCAAAGGGACAAAAACAACATCTGCCTTGTAAATGCCATCCTTATTCACATATTTTCTGTTAGATGAGATATGCTTAATCTTGTGTTTTTTATCTGGCAAAAGAACTTTTTTTGCACCATTTTTAATCAAATAATTCTTAATTTTTATCTCTCTTTTTTCAGATGAATGAAATATATTCACTTCCAATGGTGCTTTAAGTATCTTAGATAAATTAACTAATTCTTTAGGAACTAATGCAGCAGTATTGCCATTGACAGAAATAACAGGATTCTTAGCCAATAATAATAATGCAGCCGCACTTTCTATTGACTTTTTAGCAACATTGGTTGTTTTTTCTCCAAGTAAGTAATCAAAAGCTTCTCCTCTGCCATGGGCCATCAGACCATTTAATGAAGTGATGCCTTTTTTTATTCCCTTAACTAATAATTCCTGGCTGCTGAGCATTGTATATCTTGGATGCGATTTTGGAATCATAGTAAATAAGCTCCTTTATCTTTAATTACAAGTTTTTTTGATCCTTTAAAATATTTGTCGGAAAAAAGAGCATTCCCAAGCATTATCATTGTTGCATTTCCTTTATTCTTTTCGATATTCTTAATCAATTTCAATAAATTTTTATTTATTAATCCACTATTGGTAGAAAATTCTTTAGAAATTTTAATTATATTTTTTAATAAATCTTTTTTATTGGTTTTTTTATCATCGATTAATTTTTTTATTTTTTTTAATGAAACCAAACAACTTTCATCGATTCTACTCTCAATTTTTTTATTCGAAATTATTTTTTTTGTATCTAATCTTCCAAGAATTTTATAATAGATCTTTTTATTATCAATTCTTAATTTTTTAACTTTAAAACTGTAACTTGGACGAAATTTAACCAAAAAACCGCCATAATGCTGGTTTGCAACATCTCCCAAGCCAGTTCCATTTTCAACTTCAGAAACATGCGCAATTTTTGCAAGTTCAATCTTAGATTTTTTTATATTAAATAATCTGTTCAATGCATATGCAGTTGCTAAAGAGCTTGCCCCACTTATACCGAAACCGCAACCTAAGGGAAGTTTTGATGAAATATTCACTTCAACATTATTTTTTGTCAATTTTTTTATAACACTATTTATTGTTGAAAAATTTATTATTTTATTGTTGAATTTTATTTTATTTTTATTAAAAATTATTTTATTTTTTTTATTGTTGATTTTTTTAATGGAAACTAAAACACCTTCATTAACTGTAAATCCAACACCCATAGAACCGGATTTTAAGGGATCTTTATTTTTTACAATAGAGAAAATACAGCTGATATTACCTGGAGCAAAGGCTTTTGCTGTTTTCATCATATCTTGTCCAGAACTTTACTTGCTATTATTTTTTTGTCGGCTAATTTAATATGGTCTATTTTTTTATCCTTATTCACTATAAAGACCTCATTAGTTTCAACATCAAATCCCCTGTTTTTTTTACCAACGTCATTCGCAATTATTAAATCTGCTTTAGAGCTTTTCAATAAACCATATGCCCTTTTGATCAATTCTTTTTCACTTACATTAAATTCTGCCTTAAAACCAATCAGGAAAATATTTTTATTCGATTTTTTAATATTCTCCAATATTTTTGTTGTTGGCGTTAATTCCAGATGAAGCTCCTGTCCGGATTTGATCTTTTCATTGTTTTTATTATTAACTTCAAAATCAGAAACAGCCGCTGCATGGATCAAGACATCATTATTTTTTATATTTTTCTTGATTTCATTAAAAAGTTCCTTTACACTGTTAATTTTGATATCTTTTAATAGAAATTTTGGCTCAATCGAATTCAAGCCGCGAATTAAGGTTACATCCGCACCCCTAAGGAAAGCTTCTTCTGCAATATAGACTCCCATTTTTCCTGAGCTTTTGTTTGTGATAACACGGACTGGATCTATCTCTTCTATTGTAGCTCCTGCTGTTACTAAAATTTTTTTATTTTTTAAAGAATCTTTTTTATTAATTGATGTGATGATCATATTAAGGATTTTATCCAGTTTTGCTAATCTTCCGACGCCCTTGTAACCGCATGCCAATTCACCATATTCAGGATCGATGAACATAAATCCTTTTTTTCTCAAACTATCAACATTTTCCTGCACAAACTCATTTTTCCACATCTTTACATTCATTGCAGGGCAAATGACAATCGGAGCTACTGTTGCAAGAAGGCTGCTTGTCAACAAATCATCAGCAATCCCATGGGAAATCTTCCCTATTGTGTTGGCTGTTGCAGGGCATATCAAGAATAAGTCAGCAGTATCAGCCAATGAAATGTGTTCTATTTTTTTATTTTTTTTGATGTAATATCTATAATAGACGTTTTTGTCAAACAAATCAATACTGACCTTATTATCGCTTGCTTTTTCAAAATCTTTTATATCCACTAAATTTGTTGCATGTTTTGTCATAATAACATAAACATTGGCCTTTAATTTCCTTAATTTCTTAATCAAGTCAAGGACTTTATAGCAGGCAATACTTGAACTGATTCCAATCACAATATTCTTGTTTTTTAACATACAATATAGAAGTAAAATTTGGTTTATAAATTATTAGGTTTTAATGAAAGCTCTGTTCATCTGTTGGGAATTTAGATTCTTTGATCTCCTTGTTATAAACTTTGATAGCTTTCTTCATCTCATCGCTTAAGTTGGCATATCTTTTTACAAACTTAGGCTGGAATTCGGTGAATAAGCCGAGCATGTCATTCACAACAAGAACCTGGCCATCACAATCCGGACCTGCACCAATCCCGACTGTTGGAATTCCAATTCCTTCAGTGATCTCTTTTGCCAGCTGCCTTGGAACACATTCCAATATCAAGGCATAACAACCAGCTTCTTCAAGAGCTTTGGCTTCTTCCTTGATTTTATCTGCAGTTTCTTGGTCCTTGCCCTGGACCTTGAAATCAGTTATTGTCTGCGGTGTAAGGCCAATATGGCCCATTACATCAATCCCTGCCTGTACCAAAGCTTTTGCGATTTCCGGCTTTTTTTCATTCTTAACAGAATCAGCACCAGATTCAATCAGCAATTTTGCATTCTTAATTGCATCCTCTTCAGTATCATAGCTTTTATACGGCATATCAGCAACAATATGCGCTTTTTTAATACCTCTTGAAACAGCGCCAGTATGCCTCATTATATCCTGCATCGTGACTTTTTGTGTTGTGTCATAGCCTAAAATCACCATGCCTAAAGAATCTCCTATCAAAACAACGTCAATTCCCACCTCATCTTCAACCTTAGCAGAGCTGTAATCATATGCTGTAAGCATTGATATTTTCTCATTGCCTTTCATGGATTTTAACTTTTCTACAGTAATTTTCATATTTAAAAGGTAAAAAAGAAGTGTATATAAAGATTATTTATTTTTAATTACATGTTAATCTAATATAAATTTATAGTAATTTAATAGTAGTAAAAATAGAAATATTTATAAAATAGACAAATCTATACCAGCCCATGATACAACAGTATAGGGATCACCATAAGGGATTGAAAATAGCTGTTTTAGGCTCAAGCCCTACGCTAAGATTATTTGATGGAAAAGAAGATATCACAATAGCTGTGAATGGAACGGTAAATATATTTGATAGTCCGGATCATTTCCTATGTTTTGATGAACACAGTCCAACAAGAGATTGGTTTTATAGAGCGCAGCAAACAACACCAAGAATAATTGCTTCTTATTTGTCCCCTTTTGACGAAAGATTGTACCCAGATAGGGGGGTTAGGGAAGATTTAAGGAACAAACTTGCTGATGCCATAGGTATTGCTAGAGATTCAAGTATAGATGTTTTTGTCTCGAAACTCGGTGAACAATCTAGGATGAGCCCCGATACTAATGTGGATTTTGCATGCTATGGGTTTGAACCAGATGTGGATCCTGTTGAACCTCATGATTATTTTATGCTTGGAGGGTTAGAAGGAATTGGTAATATCCACAAAGATCAAGAAAGACTGCATTCGTTTGCAACTGCATCTGGAGCTGCATTGCAGTTAGCTTACGTTATGGGTGCTTCAGAAATACATTTGTACGGCTGTTCGATGGATAATCCCGATGGTAAAACTTATGTTTATAGAGTTCCTCCTGGTGAAGAAGGGGGTATTCCCAACAATCTACGTAGTAATCTGGATAGGGCGATAAAAAGAGTGATGGAGCAAGGAGTTCCTGTTTTTATTCACGGTCCCAGTAAACTTAATAATGGGATAAAATTAGATGCTTGATTTTAAACTGCTTAATTATTTGTTATTAAGTTATATTCTAAAATAAAAAAACCATAAATTCTCTAAAGAGCTTATCCTGTTGATATTTTCTCCTTGCTTTTCATGGCTTTAAGCTTGTCAATTGTTAGTTTCATAGTTTACAAAGTAATCAAATTCCATTTAAAAATGTTATGACTAAACTAATTGTAATCATAAACCAGAATATTTATATATAATTAGAATAAGAAAGTATAATTAAAATGGTATCACCAAAAGCTGATGTTCTGTTCGAAGTATGTTATGAGATTGCTAATAAAGTTGGAGGAGTCTATACTGTGATAACTACTAAAACCACACAAATGAAAAATTATTATGGGGATAATTATATTGCAATCGGGTTTTTTAATCCAAAAAATGCAGCAATCGAATTTGAAGAAGAAAAACCGGACCAAGAAATAAATGCAATTTTTACTGAGTTAAAAAAAGAGGGTATAATGTGCCATTATGGCACTTGGTCAATTCCTGGTGAGCCTAAAACAATATTATTGGACATCTCTAAATATTTTCCAAAATTATCCAAAATAAACAAAGAAATAAAATCTAACTTTGGTATAACCATTATCAATAAATTTAGATACTTTGATGAATCTGTTGTGTGGGCATATGCGGTTGGAAAACTATTGGAAAGGCTGTTATCCCTAAAAAAATTTTGCAATAAAAAGTGCGTGGCCCATTTTCATGAATGGAAAAGTTCTTTGGGAATTCTATATTTGAAGCAAAAAAAATGCAATATAGGTACTGTAATGACAATTCATCAAACTCAGTTAGGTAGATATCTGGTTTACAATGGTCATGACTTATATGGTGAAATTAAACAAAACTTAAAGAAAAAAAAGGTTATTGACAAAGATAGAGCAAAAAAATACAAAGATATATTTGGAAACAACATTGAAGTAGTACATTGTTTAGAATCTGTATTAGCGAAAAATTCTGATGTGTTTACGTCAGTCAGTGAGCCCAGTGGAAAAGAGGCACAATATATTCTAGGAAGAAAACCAGATATAATAACTCCTAATGGCTTGAATATGGAGAGATTTCCTTCATTTGAAGACCGGGCAATAATCCATCAAAATACAAAAGAAAAAATATATAGATTCTTAAATTTATATTTCTTGCCCTATTATCCGCTGGATATACCCAACTCATTATTATTCTTCACATCCGGGAGGTACGAACTAAAAACAAAAGGTTATGATATGTTATTTGAAGCGTTGGCAATATTGAATGAGAGATTAAAGAAAGAAAAATATGAAAATACTATATTCTTATTCTTATTTATAATGGCCCCTGTGAAGAAGTCCAGTGAAGAAATATTGCATAATTTAACCATCTACGACGCAATTGAGCATTCTATAAAAGGAGAATTACCCCATCTGGAAAAGAGAATAATTTCAAGTTTAATGCATGGTCAGGAAATTAAAAAAGAGATCATATTCGATGAACATTTCTTAATGGAAAGTAAAAAGTTAATGCTAAAATTCAAAAGTAAAAAATTTGAAAATCCCCCCATATCAGCATTTAAAGGATTAAAGAAAGATGACGCCATAATGGAGTTGTTACTTAAATGTGGCTTAGACAATAAAAAAAATGATAAAGTGAAAGTAATATTTTATCCGGCACCAGTTTCTGTAGCTGATGGCTTACTATCTATGGATTATCATGAAGTTGTGAGTGGAATGCACCTTGGAATTTTTCCCTCAATTTATGAACCATGGGGTTACACCCCATTAGAAACTGCTGCTTATGGGGTAATGTCAATGACAACAGATGTAGCTGGATTTGGTAAATTTATCATGAAACATAGTGACCAAAGAAAAAAACCAGGCATTATGATTTTGGGAACAGAAGACAAGAAAAGAAAACAAATAATAGAAAATTTGACTAAAATGTTATATTTTGTCGCTAAACTACCTAGAAAAGACAGAATACAGAAAAAATTAGAAGGACGTAAATTAGCATCCCTTGCGGACTGGAAAAACTTCGCACAGTATTATATAAAAGCCCATAACCTTGCTATAGAAAAGTGCAAAAAAAGAATAAAGAAATCATAAATTCTCTAAAGAGCTTACCCTATTGATATTTTCATCCATCTTGCAAAAGTATTGATCGACATCTTCTTTAGAAATGCCGCTATTTACATTTTCTACAACCTCTCTCTTTAGTTCTTCCAGCCAGTTATTTGGGAGCTTTTTTGTTTTTTCAGCACCTTCCAATATCTTATTGTATTCAATTACCTTTGAAATAAAGGTATTTATTATCTGCTTTGACATTATCACCAGATCCTTCACAGGTTTTGTTTCATGGCCTTTTGCGCCTTTAAAATCAACTTCAATGGTTTTGTAGCCCTTCATCACAATATCTATTGTCAAGGCAGTCTCCACTCCCCAATCATCAGGCACTTCTATATCATATAGTACTTTTTTCTTCAAAGCAAATTCTCCTGCCAGTGGATTGTTAAATTCAACTTCTGGAAAGAATATCTTCATTAGTGGTTTTACAACAAGTTCTGTCACGCGGCCTTTTCGTTCTAAAAAATTAGCTATAGTGTAATCATATTTTTTACTCAAAATCGGCTTAACAAGATTGTCCAACATCCAGCCATCAAAATTTCCCACATCAGCGTCAAAAAAAACCAGAATATCGCCTTTTGCCTTATTCCTGGCAGTTTTAATGGCTATCCCTTTTCCAGGGTACTGTTTTTTGTACTGATAAACAACTTTTGCGCCTTCTTTTATCGCTTCTTCAACAGTATTATCAGTACTATGGCCATCAACTACCAGTATTTCGTCTACTAATTTTGCTTCTTTTGCCTTTTTTATTATCTGTCCAATTGTTTTACCTTCATTATATGCAGGAAAAACAGCTGTTACTTTCATAAAAACACCCCATAAAACGCATATATGGGGGTTCAGTATGCCTTATAAAATTTTCTAAGATGTGCAATATAATAAAATTTATAAATTAACACTGATTCAAATTTTGTTATGGGCAATGTATTGATAGTTCCTGAAAGAAATGAAAGGCTAAAACCTTTGAATGTTGTAGAACGCGGACTGAAATCCAAAAATATCGATGAAGTCTACATTGTAGACGGATGGTCTACTGATGGGACTGTCCCTTTATTGAAAAGACAGATCCCAAAATTACAGAAGAAATACAGAAAAAAAATCAAAATTTTTTATTCTGAATTGAGGAATACCGGCAAGGGCAGCGCGATGATAACCGGGATGAAAAGAGCGTTAAAAGACAACCATTCAAAAATACTGTTTCTTGATGCAGATATTACCTCTTCTACACCGGAATGGTGCGATGTTTTGGTTGAAGGCATAGACAAGAATAATGTTGATATGTGCAGGGGTTATTTTGATAGAGCACCCCTTGATGCCCAGATTACAAGGCATATCACAAGGCCATCTATCTCTATGTTTTTTCCTGAAGGGAAGGGAGTTAATCAGCCACTGGGAGGGGAACTTTGTTTAACTAAAGAGCTCACAAAATACCTCGTGGATTATAAAATAGCACCACCACATACATGGGGCATAGATACTTTTTTTACAATTGTTACCTTGACTGGAAAGTTTAAGATGGCAGAACAATATCTTGCTCAAAAAGTCCATAACAAAAAAAGTATGATGGAATTAAGGCCAATGGCAATAGAATGTTTTGACGAAGCAGCTAAATTAGTATATTACAAGAAGAGATACCTTAAAATTCCAAAATTCAAGAAATCCTTGGTAATGCAATTACCGCATTCACCAAAAATAAAAAGGATAGGGGCTGATGTGAGGAAAGTCAAATATGTAAATGTTGATTATGAAATAGAGATGTTTTTAAGTTATGTAAAGAATCTTATTGCAAATGGCCAGATAAGCGCAACAAGAATTAATAATGTTCCCCTTTCTAAATTTTATGATAGGACCTTGATTCTGGATCTGCTTAAAGCAAAATCTATTGATGAATTCAAAGCAAAAAGTAAATTACTGACAAGAAGCGAATGGATAAGAATGCTCAGCGTCCTTATAAGGAAGTTTATACATTTCAATTTTGCAAAAAGATATTACGAATTAGTATATCTGCTATGGGAATTAAGATCATTATCTTTTTCATTAAATGAAGCTAAATCGTTTGAAGAAGCTGAAGATAACACCAGAAAGCAAGCAGAAATGGCCTTTAATTACGGACAAAGCAAGGATATTGTTTTGTAAATAAAAACATATTTAAATTCTAGAACTTATTTCAATCATATGAATCCAATCATCTTCACAGATTTAGATGGGACTTTGCTTGATGATAAATATTCATTCAATGAATCATTGCCAGCTTTGAAAATTGTTAAAAATAAAAGGATTCCACTGATATTCTGCACTTCAAAAACAGAACCCGAAATTAAAATTTATCTTAAAAAAATGAATATTAACATGCCATTCATAGTGGAGAATGGCGGTGCTGTTTTTATACCTAAAAATTATTTTAATTTTAGATTTAAATCCAACAAATTTAAGGATAATCACTTTGTGATTGAACTTGGGACTTCTTACAAAAAGCTTGAAAAGATATTCAATAAAATAAAAAAAGAGATTAAATTCAAAATTGTTGGCTTTTCAGAAATGGATGCAAAATCAGTAGCTAAGGATACTGGCTTGAAGATAGGTGAAGCTAGATTAGCTAAAAAAAGAAGCTATTCACTCCCATTCAAAATTGAAAAAAACAATACTAGAGAAATAATTAAGGCAGTCAAAAAATATAAATTGAATTATACCAAAGGAATTAATTATCATTACATTATGGGTAAAAATGATAAAGCAAAGGCAATTAAAATTTTAACAACACTGTATAAAAGAAAATTTAAGGATGTTTTTACAATAGGGTTGGGCAATGGATTTAATGATCTGCCTATGTTAAAAATCGTTGATAAAGCTTATTTGATTAAAAATAAAGATGGATATGATAAAGATATAAGAAATCTTAGAAATATAGAAAAAGTAAGATATAGAGCATCAAAGGGATGGAACAAGGCTATATTGGGATTTTTTAAAAATGATAATTAAAAACAAAAAAGAGCTTTCCACTTCAATTATAAGGAAAAAATCTTTGGATATCATAGAAGCCGGGATAAATTCTGTTATGCCAAAGAATGTCATGAGAAATCAAATTAAGGTTAAAGGCAGCATGTTGACAATCAAAAATAGAAAATTCAATCTTAATAAATTCAGGGATATTTATGTAATCGGATTTGGAAAATCCTCTTCTTTAATGGCAGAAGAGATTGAAAATATCCTAAAAAATAAAATAACTAAGGGAATTGTTATTTCCACAAAAAAAGCCAGATTAAGAAGAATAAAATTAGAGATTGGAACTCATCCTTTCCCTTCTTTAAAAAACGTAAATGCTACAAAAAGAATTGTTAATTTACTGAAAAAACTGGATAGGAGAGATTTAGTAATCTGCTTAATCTCTGGGGGTGGCTCTGCTTTATTATGTTACCCTAATGTCACTTTTAACCGATATATCAAAGTAATTAACAAAGCATTTTCTTCCGGTATCGATATCAACAGATTCAATAAAATAAGAAAAAAATATTCTAATGTAAAGGGGGGTAAATTAGCTGAGTTGACTGAGGCAAAAATAATCTCTCTGATTTTTTCTGATGTTGTTGGAGATGGTTTATCCACTATTGCTTCCGGGCCTACATACGGAAAAGGATTGAAGAACGTTGATAATATAATCTTGCTGAATAATAAAGTTGCCTTAGCTTCAATGAAAAAGAAAGCATTATCTTTGGGTTTTAAACCGATTATATTGACTGATAAGTTAAAAGGGGAATCAAAATTAACAGGGAAAAAATTAATTAAATCAATTGGCAAATATAAAAATAAAAATTGTTTATTATTTGGAGGAGAAACAACAGTTACTGTAAAAGGAAATGGCAAAGGAGGAAGAAACCAGGAATTGTGCTTAGGTGCTATTGAGGAGATCAATAAATTCGAGAATGCTGTTCTAATTTCAATAGGAACAGATGGTATTGACGGACCGACAGATGCAGCAGGAGCAATAGTAGATAATAATTCATTTAACAAATCAATAAATAAAAAATTAGATTATAAAAAATATTTAAAAAATAATGATTCTTATAGTTTTTTTAAGAAAACGAATGATTTGGTTTTTACCGGTGTGACCGGGAGTAATGTGGCTGATATTGGGGTTTTAATTATTACTAACACTACTAACCAGCAAAGGAAACACTAAAGTTGCATCTGCTATGACTTTGACTCTTTTTGCTTTAGGGTTTATCTTTGCCCAGCTGATGGCTTCTTCCTGGTTTCCACCAGAGTCTGAGCCGTCAAATTCGTTGGCTGTTGTTATGTAGATGCTGTATTCAAATCCTTCTCTGAAAATAGCTGCATTTAACAGATAATGCTTTGCAATTCCTCCTCCTAAGACAACGGAAGCAACTTTATCTGCATTTTGAATTAGTTTTGTTATTTCTAAATGGTCTTTTACAACATCTATCTTAAAATCTTTGTTTTTTCTTTTGAAGAAAACAGCCATGTCTCCTATGGCCCCATCAGTGATTCCTGGAACAAATACAGGGATCTTATTTTTAGAAGCCCAATATAAAAATGAATCATCATGATTATTTTTAGTTAAATCATTTTTTTTAATGTAAGAACCTATCTTGTTTGTAATTTCATGTGTGCATGGAATTTCTTTTGATTCTTTGAGCAATTTATTAAAAAAATCATTGAAAAATCTTTCAAAATACAGGTAACGGTCATATGGCACTAAGATATTCCCGATTCTTCCAATGCATTCATCATACAAAAATTTGCCTTTAATATCAAAGCTTGCTAAGTGAAAAGGTTTGATGCACTTTATGATATCTTCCTCAACCGAGGCAGCTGTTGTTGTTATGCCATCAATTAACCTGTTTTTTACCAAATATTTGATAATCTCCCTATTTCCAGAGCTGATCATGTTTCCGGTAAAAGACATCCAGATTTTTACCTTTCCTTTCTTCTTCTCATCAACAATTTCTTTAAAAATTTCAAACGCTTTTCCCAGATTTGAGCCCTGGAAGCCCATATTAAGATAGCTTTCTAAGAATTTCTTAAAATCAAATTTTTCTTCAAAATTATAGCCTTTTATCTTTGGAAACTTATCCATTGGCATATAATTTTTCACTTGATTTTGAACTTTTTCTTTCCTGAAATAGATCGGCATATTATCACCTTGTATTGTTTAATAAGATAGATTGATAATTAATAAAAACTAAAGAATTCTTTAAGAACCAAACTTTCTGACACTGTTCATATTAATAGCAATAATCAAGTTTCATTTATAAAAGTTACCAATTTATTTAACATAAAATTAAATTATCCATTGCAATTCTAAAAATATTTAAATAATCAAAAAATAAATTTAAAAAAATGGAACTACTAATAGACCTCCACTCTCATTTGGATCATTGTTACTTCAATGATGACAGGGATAAAGTAGTTGAAAATGCCAAAAAATCAGGTGTTAAGGTAATTCTGACTGCCGGTACAAATGCTGAATCTAACAAAGAAGCATTGAAATTAGCCTTAAAGTATGATATTGTAAAAGCATGTTTAGGCATTTATCCAGTTACAAACTTTAACAAAATTGAAAATTTTGACATAGAAAAAGAATTGGAATTTTTTACAAAAAATAAGTCTAAATTTGCCGCTATAGGGGAGGTAGGATTGGATTTTCTTGATAAAAATACCAATATCAAGCCACAAAAAGATGTTTTTAGTCAAATGATCCAAATTGCTGAGAAACTGAATAAACCTATCATAGTACATTCAAGAAAAGCAGAGCAAGAATGTGTTGAGATGCTGGAAAGCTCCAAATTAAAGAAAATCATTATGCATTGTTTTTGTGGAAAAAAATCTTTGGTAAAAGACATAATAGATAATGGTTGGTTTCTAACAGCTCCAACTTGTATTGTGAGGGGTCAACAATTCCAGGAAAATGTTAAAATCACTCCAATTAACCAATTATTTTGTGAAACAGACAGTCCTTATCTAAGCCCATTTAAGGATGCTGGAAATTTGCTAAAACAAATTTCGGCACCCATTAAAATGGGTAATAGAAATGAATCTGCTTTTATCATTGAAAGCTACAAAAAAATAGCAGAGATAAAGAAGATGGAATTAAAAGAAGTTGTTAATAATATCTGGATGAATTGGCAGAAAACCTTTCAATAATATTTTTATCTAAGAAATAAAGAAATCATCATTTACTGCTGTGATAAATCCCTCTTCAGTATCGTTTAAAGTCAGCCTAATATACTTTTTCAGATCCAAGTCTCTGAATTTTTTTGGACTTATGTCTATACTCCCAGTTTGTGTTTTGCCAGAGGCTATTCCGGATGCAAAAGTGTAAGTGCCTCTGCTTTTGGTCTCATAATCTTCCTTATTGTTATCATCATAAATAAAGACTTCAACTCCAGGCGTTAAAACTTTATCTTTGCCATTTTCTATGGTGAACACTATCTTGCTTATTTCGCCTAGCTCATCATCGTTGTCATCCACTTCACTGTATACTTTATCCAATGTTAAAGAAATCGTGCCTGAAAGTTGTACCTCTTCCTCAGCAGTTTCCTGTGGTTCTTCAGCTTCTTCCTCAACAGTCTCTTCAGGTTCAACACTTTTGTTCTCTTCTTTGACTACTGTGGCAGTTATGCTTTGCTGAACATCTACATCAACACTATCGTTTCCATGAAGGAAAGATAAGTCAAAAACCAAGTATCCAAGTAAAATGACCACGATCGCAATATAAGTTATTCGTTCAACACCTGCAAGGTTTTTAGAAGGTATTTTTCCATGCTTAAACATGTCTTTGACTTTCTTCTCTTCCAAAGCCTTCATTTCCTTCTTATGCTTATCTTTCAATGCCTGCTGCTCTTCCTGGTATTTCCATTTAAGCTTTTCTTCATCATCAATGCCTTCAGCATGTTTTCTTGGAGTTGCTTTTTTACCTTCTAATTTTTCTCCAAAATCCTCAAAAACATCATCATTGTCATCATTTTCCATTTTCTAATAATAACATTAGATAAATAATATTTAAATTTATCTATAAATTAAACGAAAACTTTATATTATTCAAAACCAAGAATATATAAAAAAGGGCAAAAATGAAGATTACCATAGATACAAAAGATGACACTCATGAAGAGATAAAAAAGATAATCAAGATGCTGTCTTCTTTAGTAGGGGAAGAGACTTTCACAAACCAGGGCAATATTTTTGAAGATTCAGAACCGACTGAAAGTGCCTCTTCTCAAAACATGTTTGGAATGTTTGATTCTGGAAATACTTCATCAGAAAGTACTCCTTCAGAAAGTGAACCATCAGTAAATGTAGAGGAAAAAAAGCCTGAGGAAAAAGAATCTGATGTAGATTTAGGAATCCCAGGCGTAGAAGAATATGATTAAATCTCTATGATTTTCCCTTTCTTGCCGACATTAACTATCTTTGTCCCTTCTATCTTTTCTTCAATGCCTTCAGCTTCATGCACATGGCTGCATAGCAGTAGATCAGGGTGAAATTTGCCTATTGCTTTTTTCACACCCGTGCTTCCTGGAAAAAATTTTGTAAATTTCTCCATCTTGCTCCCTTCTGGGTGCACATGAGTTACCATAATCTTCTTTTTAAGATATTTTATTTTGTCAAAGCCTTTTTTCAATAATCCATAAATCTCATTTTCTTCCAACTGGAACAAGCCGATGTTTGCCCCTCCTGCGCCAAAAATGCCAACATCTTTGTATTTTACACTGTAACCATGTAAGTTCTTAACGCCGTAAAGCTCGCTTAGGAAATCTGCTGTTGCCACGGTTTCATGGTTCCCAGGTATAAGGATGACTTTTTCCTTTCTTTTTACAAAAGGGCCTATAAGATTTTCAGTGCTCTGCTCAGCATAGGTAATGTCCCCACATAAAATGACTAAATCTACTTTTTCCTTTTCAGCTCTTATTGCCAGCTTTTCAGCTAAGGAAGTATCCCCATGAATATCTCCAGCTGCTAAAATCTTCAATTTTTTGTGTTCTTCTTTTTCCATGTTAATCTGCTTATAGAACTATATTTAAAAATATTGCTATCTTTCTATGATTTTTACTTTACCGCTTAAATCAACAATCTTTGAAGGCTTTCCTTGTTTTTCACCTTCATATATGATAAAATCAACCCTGCTTTTGATGTCTGTATCTAGATTTTCTAAAGAAGTCATAAAGTCATTTCCAGCTTTATTCGCAGATGTTGTTACAATTGGAACTTCAAGTTCAGAAACAAATGAGCTGAACCAATGTTGAGGTATGCGGATTCCCAATGTGTTGAGTTTTTGATTGACCTCTTTTGCAACTGAGTTATTATTTGTTTTTAATATCAGGGTGTAAGGCCCTGGCAGTTTTTCAACCCATCGCATGGCTTCTTCTGAAACCTGGCAATTGTCAAAGATCCATTGTTTAGAAGGAGCAATGACTGAAAAAGGGTTTTGAGTCCTTTTTTTTATCTCTCTGATTTTTTTTACAGATTCTGGCTTTAATGCATTGCAGCCAATGCCGTATATAGTATCAGTAGGATAAATAAAGACAGCTCCGTCAAGAATGCTTTCTTTCAATGCTGCCTTTTCAACATTAACCTCATCCTTAGTGAGAACTCTCATAGAAAAAAGAAAAAATTAAAGATATAAATAGTTTATGCTACAAATTCCGGACATTATCTCTTCTGACTTTCTGCTGCCAATTAAAAACATCAAGGAAATCTATCTTCGCTTTGTAGTCATTCCATTCCAGATATTTTTTTCTGAAAAACATCTTAAGCCTCCAAGTAGCCAAGCATAAAGCCCTGTTCTGTGCTTGAAATCTCATCCTCATCAATGGAGTTTTCAATGCCTTCCTCAGTGTATATATCTTTATCTTCCATTTCTTTTTCCATTTTTACACCTCTAATAATTTTCCACTAAACTGATAATCAAAACTTTGTGTTTTTCTGTTTAAGGTCAAGTCCTTGATCTGCTTGTAAAAAAGCTCTTTTATTGTTTCATTGCTCAAATCCATCTTGTTCACCTCGTTTAAAAAAATTAGACGGGAAATTAAAAGGGGGTGAATCATTTCCCGCCGAATTCATAAGCATTAAGTGTGCGAATTCATTTATATACCTCACTGGGGCAAATGTCCAGTGTCCAGTGGTTTTTAAACAAGTCTTGAAACCTAGAAATTTTATACTTTTAGACATTCTACGCACTGGACATATTCATCTCAAATAGCATTTTTGATTTTAAATGTTCAATATTGAAAATAATTGAAAAGCATTAATTGATTTATTATACGAAAATATAAAAAGAACATAATACAATTCATTGTTAATGGCTTTATTAAAATGGTTATTTCATAAAGATATTGATCTAACTAGATTGAAAAGTGAAATAGGAATATTATACGATCTATTTCGTGAATGCATTAGGTCATTTGGAATCAAAAAAAATATTT
>Ga0187833_10000725_pt1 | contig 38228 bp, 33 predicted proteins | sample ETNtaG_37_FD_167968 | JGI IMG/M metagenome (GOLD analysis project Ga0187833, IMG submission 167968) | Marine microbial and viral communities from oxygen minimum zone, Eastern Pacific Ocean - ETNP2014_SV_400_PacBio MetaG (Illumina Assembly) | ecosystem: Environmental > Aquatic > Marine > Hypoxic...
TGATGCGCTTGGTTTTGAACTTGATAGTGAAGTAGTCGTTCCTGATCAACGTGGTGTGCATGTGCACGTTGAAACTATGCGAGAGAGTTATCAATTAGGAAAAGAAGGAGATTTCGATAATATTCAGCGACAGATTGTTGTGATGATTACAGATCCTCCACCTAAGCAGAGTTTTGGTGCCAAAGTGGCTAGTTGGTTTAGAGGATTAGTTGGATTTGCTGTTCGTGGAAGTGTTGAAGGGACTGAAGGGGTAACACCTTTCGAAGACCGAAGTCAGATTGTTAATTATTTTATGAAACCGTTGACTGTATTTCCTTATATGAGGTTAAAAGATCTTACTGCTGGTGAAACTGTGGAGGTGTATCTTAATGGTAAAGAACCGATTGAAATTGCCCCTGCTCGTGTCAGTGAAAATGGTCAGTTTGAACCAGGTGTTGTCAAACTCGATGAGTTTTGGATGAATAAAGGTGGCTTTAATCCTGAATATGAAGGGCTGTATGAAGTCTATGTAGATGTTCGAAATGAAAATGGTCAGATTATGTTAGACCCAAGTGGTGTTCCATTATTATCTTCATACACGTTTAGTGTAGATGCTTGTGAACCAGCATTATGTAAAGAGATAGGTGCCTCATGTGGGGTTGCAGAGGATAGCTGTGGTGGTAAAATACTATGTGGTAGGTGTGACGAAGGAGAAGTCTGCTCCGAAAATAGATGTCTACAAGAAGATGCTGCAGAATTGTGCGAACCGAAGGAATGTAGTCAGAATGTATGTGGTATCGTAGATGATGGCTGTGGTGGAAGTGTGGCTTGTGGACGATGTGATGATGGGTTTGCTTGTAGTGAAGAGAATAAATGTTTAGATCTCGAGCAAACGTGTAAAACCGATGCAGGTTGTGAACCGGGCAGATACTGTGATACTGGAAATGGCTTTTGTGTACTGAGTACCATTTGTAGTAGTGATGATGAATGTGCTACAGGAGAGGTATGTGATCCTGATCGATTTACTTGTGTAGAAGGAGAAGGAGATATTGCACCTTCATTTACAAGAGAAGTTGTTGATGAGGTGGAGATTATCGCAGAAGCAAGTGGGGTATGCCCTAATGCAGACTTTACTAATTATTGTTGTGCCTTAAGTGATCGGCAGATGGATATTTTCAGAACTTTGTTTAAAGAAGGATTTATCCCAGTTGATGATATAACCTTTATAGGATATGAGTTGAACTTTAAGGAGGGTGCATCATTATGTTAAAGCGTTTCTTGTTACTAGTACTTGTTTTGGCTATTGTTGGTAGTGGATGTACTGTTGACAAGGTTGGCCAGGCTGTGGGTACGGTAACAGGTGTTGAGGATTGTGCAGCTGAGATGCAGATGGCAATCCAATCGAGTTTTGAAGATAGTTCATTAGGGAGTTGTCCTCAAGGATGGGAATGTAGTGGGTCAGCTCAAGTGCTTACTGGTGCCCACTTTCAATGCGGTGATGGTACGAGTGAACCAGCCAAAGGGATGAGAGGTGAGAAGTATCTCAGTACTGGGTGTGATGAATCAACAGGAGAAGCAAAAGGTCCTCACTTTGTGATATCATCCGGTGTAGATAGAGTTACTTTCCTACGAGCTGGGGGATCGGATGAAGATTCAGGTCTTTATGTTGTTGGAAATGATGGAGATGTTTTGTGTAGTTCAGAAAATGGACAGAATACAGATATTCTGTTTAAAGATAGTTGTAATGGGTTAAGTCAGCATGAAGGAAAAGTTGTTAGAATAGTGGTGAGAGATTCTGAGATGGGGCATTACAAGAAAGTATATGTAGATAATATCCAAGTTGTTAGTGAGACTGGTATGCCACTACCATTGCAGTGTCCAAAAGTTGTTGAGATTGTTGAAGAAACGGTGGAAATTGATGACGAATTTATGGAAGATAAGATTCCTGGTGATCCTCTGATTGAAGAAGATAGTATTGTGGATGGTTGTAGTCCTGCTTGTGAGAGCCCTACTACGTGTGTGGATGGAAGTTGTATTATAGGTGAATTACCTAGTTTGCCTTCTGCTGATGATGAAGTAAGTGACGATATTGAAGAAGAGTTTACAGCATTACCTACTGTTCCTACTACACCTCAACTAATAGATGATGAATTTGAAGATGATGATTCCACTATTTCACTTCCAAGTATTCCTAAACCTCCTGGAATTGGGACAGATCCTGATGGACCTACTGATCCTGTGGATCCTACAACTCCTAAACTACCTAGCACACCAGAGATTGGTGTGCCTATCGTTGCTCCAGAAACTCCTATTGAGGGTGGTATTGTTGAAGGATGCTGTGTGCAATTAGAGGGTTGTTTCATTACTCCCGAGGATGTTTGTGGTGATGAAGGAGGAAAATGGAGCTTAGGTGCCTGTAGTGATGAACATGGATGTAAAAGAATTTTTCCTTGTTTGGCTGAAGAGGTAAGATCATGTCAGTTTAATGACTTCTTTGCTGGAGAGCAAGTATGTCAATCTTATAATCACTATGGTAGTTGTTTCCCAGTTGATAATTCCTTTGCTAAAACGGTTGACAGAGATGCAGATGGAGATCCTGATCTTACTGATTGTAGGCCGGATGAAAGTGATATTGGACATAATGTCCCTGAAATTTGTGAAGATCTCTTAGATAATAACTGTAACCGAGTCATTGATGAAGAGCCTTGTACTTCAAGTGTTGTTGCAAGACAACAAGGTCTTATTGGAAGAGCGTATGGCTTTGGTGGAGGCATAACTAATGTAGGAAGAAGTATTTCTATGTTTATCATCGTCTTTGTGGGTGGAATGTTACTTGTAAGTTTCTATAGAACTTGGAGAAAGCGAAGAAGATAGGTGTATTTATTCTTTTTTTAATTTGATTAAAAAGAAAGAAAAACTATTCTTCGTCTGATTCTCTTCTAATTACTTTTACAGAATCAAATTTCAAAGTGATTGGAATAGGAACAGCTGATTCTAAGAGCTCTACAACCACTTCTTCTTTAGTTTTATCCAATCGAGTGATCTTTGCCTTTTCTCTCTTGAACGGACCTGAAATGATCTCACAGATGTCATTCTTTTGAATGTTAACATCTCTCTTTACTTGTTCAAGCATGTGTTCAATTTCTGCGTATTTAATTTTTGCTGGTAGAAGTCCTCTTGCATACGGTACACCAAATGAAGCTTGTTCTGCATCTTGTCTAGATGCTGCTTCCATAAAAATATACCCTTTCATACCATGCGGTCTGATAACTGAATATACTGCTAATTTTTTCTTAGGAGCGTTACTAGAAACGAAGTCCATAACTTGGTCTTCTCTATTTGCTGTAGTTCGTAGAGCATAGATGTTGAATTCTGGAGTATCTTCTTTAGATTCTTTTCCTTCTTTGGAATCCTTTCCTTCTTCTGTTGCTTCCTTTTGTTCTTCTGCCATTTTTTTAAAATACTAATTGTTTTACCATACTTATTAGGAACCCAATGAGACCAATAACAACGATACCTAGACCGGACACCTTAACGATGGTTTTAAATTCCATCATGCTCGGTTTTTTCGTTACTCTTAGTACCCTCCAGCTCTCTTTAAGATAATTTTTAATTCTTAAAACGAGAGAAGGTTTCTCAATATATTCCATGATAATACTATGAAGGTATGGGTTTTATTTATAAAGTTTGCTGTTTTTAGGTATAAAATGTATCCAAAACTCTTATAAAGTATATCATGATAACGGTATGAATGACCTTAAAAGAAGGAGATTTTGTTGAACTTGAGTATACAGGTAGGACAGAAGATGACGTTATTTTTGATACCACCGATGAAAAGGTTGCTCGAGAGAATGAATTATATAATGAAAAGATTGCTTATGGTTCTGCTACTATCTGTTTAGGAGAAGGTCATCTTCTACCTGGACTTGACAAGAGATTAGTTGGACAGAAAGAAGGAAAACATACCATTTCTTTAACGCCTGAAGAGGGATTCGGAAAACGAGATGCTAAATATATTCAGCTTATTAGTACTAGTAAATTTATAAAACAAGGATTTAAACCTGTGCCTGGTTTGCAAGTAAATGTTGATGATATGGTTGGTGTCGTAAAGACTGTTAGTGGTGGGAGAACTATTGTTGATTTTAACAACCCCTTAGCAGGTAGAAAAGTTATTTATGAAGTAAAAATAGGTAAGACTATTACTGATGTTACAAAACAACTTGTTTCCTTAATGAGATTTACGTTTAAATTGGCTCAGCCTGAGATTAAGATTGATTCCGATAAGGCTGTTCTTACTTTTGCACATGACCTTCCTAAAGAAGCTCAAGATTTAGTTACTAAAAAGATTAGTGAGCTTACCAAGATTAAGAAAGTTGAATATTTGAGTACACATACAGAAAAACCGAGTGCTCCTGTAGCTAAAAAGACGGCTTAATTGTTATTCTAATGTTCTTTAAGATACACCTTTTCTATGAGATAAAAGTTTAAATAGCAGTAATTATTGTAGATAATGTAGATGGAGCCAGAAATACAAGAAGCAGAACAGATGGAAAGTACCCCTGAAGTTTCTTCTAACGAAGTACGATCTGAAGAGGTTAGTCCTCAAGAAATGAGTTCTGAAGAAGTGAGTGCTCCAGAGATGGATTCAGCTGCAGTTAATGTGCCTGCTCAGAATGAGCATAGTGTTGATGCTGAGTTAGAACAGATGTTGGCTAAACAGCGTGCTAGTATTCGAGTTATTGGAGCTGGTGGTGGTGGAAACAATACTATTAATCGAATAACAGAAGTAGGTATTGTGGGTGCGGAGACTATCGGAATTAATACTGACGCTCAAGATTTATTGTATACTAATTGTAATCATAAAATTCTTATTGGAAAGGAAGTTACTAAAGGACTGGGTGCAGGGAGTGATCCTCGACTCGGTGAAGAGGCTGCTCGTGAGTCTGAACAACAAGTCAAAAAAGCTATTGGTGATGCGGATCTTGTCTTTATCACTTGTGGACTGGGTGGCGGAACAGGAACAGGTAGTGTTCCAGTTGTTGCTGAGATTTCTAAGAAATTAGGAGCTCTTACTGTGGCTATTGTTACTCTTCCTTTTGCTATGGAAGGTCAGAAGCGGTTTGAGAATGCTACACTTGGATTGGAGAAATTAGAGGCAAGCGTTGATACACTTATTGTAATTCCTAATGATAAACTGTTAGAGTTAGCACCTGATTTGCCTTTACATACTGCATTTAAGGTTGCAGATGAGATTTTAACCAATGCTGTTAAAGGTATTGCTGAGATGGTTACTAAAGCTGGATTGGTAAATTTAGATTTTGCAGATATTCGTGCTGTCATGACTAACGGTGGTGTGGCTCTTATCGGTGTTGGAGAGAGTGATACCGACCAGAGAGCTATGGAAGCTGTTGAGAAAGCTATTAATAACCCTCTACTCGACGTTGATATCTCTGGAGCTGCTGGTGCATTGATTAATATTGCCGGTGGGCAGGATATGACATTAGATGAAGCTCGAAAGGTCGTTGAGGCTGTGAGTGATAAGTTAAGTGAAGATGCTAAGATTATTTGGGGAGCTCAAATATATGACGATCTTGATAAAACGATTAGATGTATTTTAATTATTACAGGAGTGCATAGTTCTCAGATTTTTGGGCCTGGTAAAACGATTACTGGAAAAGCTCAAGAAGAGATGCAGAATGAATTAGGGATAGAATTTGTTGATTAATCTTGTGGATATAATCCTATATCTAATATTTGTGAAGGTAGACAACAGACGGTTACTTCTGTATTTCCTCCAAAGTTTTTATAACTGAATAGTTCTAATGTTGGTTTTTTACATTGTACTTTAGCAGCAGGTGGTTTTGTTGGAAAGACAGCGCATCTTCCTGCAACTGCACCTGATCTTGAGTTCCCTGGATTCCTATAATTGGCTGGGTCAACATTTAGTCCTGGACCTTCACAACATAAAGATACTCGTGCATCCTTACCCTCACATTTTCCAGAGCACCAAGCTGCCATCAAGGACTTACCTTTTGAACATTGTCTATTTACTCCATGATCTTCACTTGGGAGGGCTTCGCAGTAGGCTTGCTCTTCGCAGCAAATAACTGCTTTAGCATCATCTCCATTACAGTCTCCACTGCACCATTGAGCCATTCTATGCTCTCCTGTATCGCATGTAGGGAAACCTGCATTAAATGCTGCTGTTTTAACATTACAGCTTGATAATTCAAAAGAAGGTTTACAATCTGTTCCGTCTGCCAGGCATACTTTCTTTCCTTGAGATGTAACGGTACCCGTTACTGCAAGATTTGAAGGATTACTTGCTTTTCCGATAAATACATTTTTTCCCGTATTGTGTTGTAAGAATAAATGATCTACGTTTGCATTTCCGCCACTTTTACCGTCTATATGTCTTACGAATAATCGTCCGCTGCTGGTTCCTCCAATGTTGGCTGACCCTTGAACAGTAAACAATCTTGAAGGTGAAGCTGTGCCTGTGCCAATTCCTACTCTTCCGTTTGGAGTTATTGTAAGTAGATTTCTTTCGTTATATTCTACATCTAAAACATGTCCATCTCTAGCTGTGATAATAGTTGAAGTAGGATTGTCTGGATTGTCTAGTGTAATGATGGGAGAATTCTTATTTTTTATTCCTGAAATGGTTAAACCATTATTATTGGCACCAGATATATGTAATTTATCTGCTGGAGCAATGCCTAGACCTAGTTGTCCCGAAGCTGTGAGGATTAATTTTTCTCCATTATAATCGAATGATATTGCGTTATTTTCTTTCTCTTTTATGTTCCATACGACTCCATTGTTTCCTGTGTTTGCTAATTGGAGGGTTGGTACACGCAGTGGTGTTCCTGTTAATGTGAGGATTCCGTTTAGAATACTTAATGTTGAAACTGAAGTTGAGTCACTTAATTGAATCTGGGGTGCACCGTCAGTGTTTAATAGTCTTCCTAAGCCGTTGCCGAATAGGATTTGATTGGTGACTGAAATGTCGCCTATAAAATTTGAAGTTATAGGATCGTTACCGACTCCGCTGAACAACAATGGCTGGTTTGCATTTCTTGCTGCTGCTGAAAGTGAAATTCTTCCTGCACTTTCTTCGGTTCCGATAATGATACCATCATCTGACTGAGTTGTTCCTGCTATGTGGAGTAGATTGTTTGGTTCTACGGTGCCAATTCCTATTTGACCATTCTGATCTACAAATAATCGAGAAACTCTATCACTGTCTTGAGTAAAACTAAAAGATCCATCTGGAAAAGGTTTTATACTGATTTCATATCCTGTGCCGATTAATTCTACACCATTTGCCCCTATTCTTACTGTGGATTCATCTGAACCTGCCAGGACATCGCCTAGAACATCTAATCTTGCTTGAGGAATTTTCACACCAATACCCACTTGACCGTTTGGCAGCATGACAATATTTCCTAGACTATTTTCAAGTGAAATTTCTCCTGTTTTTAGGAGGGCTATTTTTGACTCAAAGGGTTGGTTTATTTTAGTTTGTTCTATAAATACATCGCCGTCAATCGTTCTTAATCTGCCTATGCCTACACCATCTGAGTCTTCTAGTACTAATTGAGGTGCGTTTTGTGATCCTAAGGAGGTTACTTTTAGTAAGGATGTGTCATCAGAAAGACCCAGAATAATTCTGTCATTTGCACTCGTCAATAAAGGGGTGGATTCTGCAAATGCGATGCTAGAAACCATTAGTACAATGGTAATTAGTATAATTATCCCCTTTTTCATGTATTCTGTGTATATGAGATTTATGCTATATAAAGATTATGTTAGCTGAATGGTTGGTCCGTAACATTTTTAAAGACCCTCATATCCCTCCTATACTATGGACAAAGCAATTTATTTGGATAATGCGGCAACAACTCAGATGACTAAAGAGGTAGCTGAGTCAGTTATGTTACATCAGACTGCAAGATATGGAAATGCGTCTAGTTTGTATACTCTTGGGGATTTAAGCGCCAAGGCTGTTGATAAAGCACGTGGTAAGATAGCAGGTTTTTTAGGTGTAAAAGATGACGAGTTTATTTTTACTTCTGGAGGGACTGAAAGTAATAATACTGCACTCAGAGGTGTTTTGGTAAAAGGTGATCATCTTATTGTTAGTAGTGTAGAACATGATTCTGTTTTGAAAGTTGCTCAAGCTCTTGAGAAAGAGGGTGTTGAGCTGACTGTAGTTGGTGTAGATAAAGAAGGAAAGGTTGCTGTTGCTGATGTTGAGAAAGCAATTAAAGAAAATACTAAATTGGTAAGTATTATGCATGCCAATAATGAAGTAGGTACTCTTCAAGATATTGATGCCATTGGTAAGGTTTGTAAAGCTAAGGGTGTGTTGTTTCACACGGATTGTGTTCAATCGCTTTGTAAGTTGAAAATTCCTTTGGAGAATGTTGATATGGCGAGTTTTAGTGCACATAAGATTCATGGCCCTAAAGGTGTGGGTGGATTATTTGTTCGTAAAGGGACTGCTCTTAAGCCTTTATTGATTGGAGGAGGTCATGAATTTGGACTTCGTTCAGGTACTGAAAATGTTCCCGGTATTGTTGGATTTGGAACTGCTGTTAAGATGATTGATAGTGATAAAGTGAGTAAGATTCGGGATTCAATTGTTGAAGGGGTTTTGAAAATTAAGGGAAGTTGGTTGAACGGTGGAAAGGATACATTGTGTACGCATGCTCATTTCGGATTTAAGGGTCTTGAAGGGGAAGCTATCGTGTTGAAGTTGGATGAACATGGCATTATGGCGAGCACTGGTAGTGCTTGTAGCACTAAGAGTTTAGATCCTAGCCATGTTTTGATTGCTATGGGACTGAGTAAAGTTGAAGCTCATGGAAGTTTGAGGGTAAGCATTTCTTCATTTACCAAAGAGGAAGATGTTACTCGGTTTGTAGAAGTTCTGAAAACTATTGTTTAAGTGGTACGGTCGAAAACGGATTGGAAGACATAATTTCCATCATTCGTATCTGTGAGTTTTATTATGTAGACATCTGGTTCTGATTCTGGAGAATCTAATGATGAATTGAGTAAATCATCTCTTGCTCTGTATGTAAAACTTAAGTCTAATGTTGAGGGTGATGATAGAACTCCTGTTGTAATTTCATGCATGATTCTGTATCCGTAGAAGAGTCTGAAGTCTTTTCCTACAAATTCAAACTCTCTGTCTTCTATTCTTCCATTTTCATGGACGGATCTTATATTTATTATGTAGGATAATAATATTTCATCTTCTAAGAATAACTTTAGAGTTATGGATTGTTTGAATATTGAGATTGATGGATTGTTGTATTGTGAAAGACAATCTTGGATGTTGTTTTCTATGTATGTTATGAAATTATCTATGATTGTGGTCATTGTAGGAGAGGTGTTTTGTTGTTTGTATGTGTAGTATGCCATATCTGGGTTAGTGTGGTGTGGATCAGGTAGGTCGAGATGTCCGCCATTGGCTGCTAATAAGTTTGTTGCTATGTTTGCATAGAGGTCAAGACAGGACTTTGTGTATGTTTCTACATCTCCTCCTCGAAAAATTTCATTTTGAGCTATGGCTAGTCTTTCTGTTGTTTGTGATCGTTGTTGTGAAGAAAATATGGTGAAAATGATGATTGTTAGGAGGACTAGTACTATGGCTACTATGAGGAATAAAGAGAGCTGTCCTTTTTTTTGCATAGAAGAATTTTAGAAATGATATATTTAAAGGTTTGGAGTTACTTGAAGACTGCTTTGTATTCTTTTACTGTGTCTGCTATGAATGATGACATCCCTTCACTTGTTTTGTGGTGTGTTAATGTGGTTGTTAATGCTGAGAATGGGATTGTTGCCACGTCTGCACCTGATAGAGCTGCTTCTCTGATTTGTCTTGAATTTCTTAATGAAGCTGCTAAGATTTTAGTTTTATACTTGTAATTGTCGAACAAGATTCTAATTTGTTCGCATAAATCTATTCCACTGATTACTCCATTGTCTTGTAGTAGGACGTTGTTTTTCTCTTGACCGTCTGCAGGGTAGTAGTCTGTTTTTTCGAATTTAAGGTTTGCAGCTTTTCTAATATCATCGTCAATTCTTCCTGCAAACGGTGAGACATATTTAGCTCCTGCTTTTGCAGCGAGCCATGCTTGTTCTGGTGTGAAAATTAAGGTTGTGTTGATAGGTATTCCTTTATCTGCTAATGTTTTTATTGCTTTTATTCCGTCGAAGTTTGGTTCTTTGTTTGTTGCTGGGTTAACTGGAATTTTAATAACTACATTCTTTGCTATAGGATTGAATGTTTTGTAGAGGTGTAGACCTTGTTTGATCATTGTTTTTGAGTCAGTTCCTATGACTTCTAATGATACGTCTTTTCCTTTGCCTACTGTTTTGCAAAGTGTTTTTATGTATGCTGTCATGTCTTTTACTTTATGTTTTTCTTGAGCTTTTTTAATTAAAGAAGGATTAGTTGTTATACCGTCTACTACACCCCATGTAAGACCTTCTTTGATTTCGTCAATGTCAGCAGAGTCAATGAATATATTCATAATAGTATTTTGGGGAATGGAGTTTATAAAATTAATGCATTATTGTTTAAATAATATTTGTAGGTTGGTGGTGTGAAGGAATAAATGGAGGCACTCACAGAGTGCCCACTCTCGCAGTCTTACGACTGCGAGTTGCGTTTGATACTGGAAGGGATATTGGTTGAGAGAATTCCCTTTATTATTCATTAATACAGGTATTATAGAAATCACATTGTCCGGTACGCCATTTGCAAAGTGGAGTTATTGTTTTAGGATAGTCTACCATTTCTGTGGATTGGGTATTCTCATGGATAAATGCCACCTCTTTCTTTGCGAAGTTGACTAAGTCCATGTCTACTGCTAATGTTTGTTCGTTGAATTTGAGGAAGTTGATTCCCACCTTGTCTGGTAGGACTCCATGTTTTTCTTCATACAGTAATGCGTAGATTGCTAGTTGGAGTTTATATCCTTCTGAAATTTCTGGTTTCTTTGAGGTTTTATAATCCATAAGGATGATTTCATCTTCAATTTTGTGGATAGCGTCTATAAAACCTCGTACACCGTGGTCTTTTGAAGAATAATGTTTTTCTGTTTCTGGAGCGAGATGTTGGAATGCTTTGTGAAAACCTTCCTTTTCTGCGTATTTTTTTAATTGTACGCAGAATGTTTGGTGGAAGTTGTTAATCATGTTTACTGACTCTGTGTAAAAATGATGGAGTTCTCCTGCTGATAGGCCTAATGACTGCAAACCATTGTATGATTTTGACCAATGTTTCTTGAAGAGTTCGTTGAGGACTACTTTCAATTCGAATTCGTAAGAATCTTCAGTGAAGTTGTCGATGTTTAGTTTGAAAAAATCTTCTAATACTGAGTGAACTGCTTTTCCCCTGATTAAATGGATACTTGGTAAGGTTGAGAGCTTTCTGATATAAGAATAATAGTATCTTCTAGCGCATTGTTTGAATGTGTTTATGGAAGAAGGGGATTGAATTCTTGTGAATTGGATTGATTTTTGTTCACCCTCTTTTTCCATAATTTTATAGAAGGCTAGGTTCTATATAAGTGTATGGGGAATGATTTACGGATAGAATGGAAAAATTATGGATGAGCATAATCTATTTAAACTTTGGAATGGTATATGTACCTATGGGACTTATTGTTGAGCAAATTGAAGTTGGAGGGTTGGATGATAATTTGAGCTATGTTGTCTGGGACAGTGATAGTAATGATGCTGTTATAGTTGACCCTTGTGGAGATTTTGATAAGATTGAGAAAGTAGTTGTTGCTAAAAAAGTAAATGTGTTATTTATTGTGAATACTCATGGGCATTCGGATCATGTTGAGGGGAATGATCATTTTAAGAAGAAATATGATGCTGAGATTGTAGCTCATGAGAAAAGCCCCCATAAAGTGGATATACGTTTGGTAGATAATGATGAGATTGAAGTGGGGTTTGGGTTGATCACTGTTAAATATCTGCCTGGGCATAGTGAAGATTCAATGGCTTTGGTTTGTGATGATCATATTATTGTGGGGGATGTTGTGTTTTGTAAAGGTCATGGTAGGACTGATTTGAAAGGTGGAGATGAAGGAGTTTTGAAACGTTCGTTAGGTAAGTTGTTTAGGATGGGAGATGACAAGATTGTATGGCCTGGGCATAACTATGGTGGGAAGAAGACAACAGTTGGTGAAATTAAAAAAGAGATGTTGGGTTACTAAAATGTATTATCACCAAATTGAGGTAAAAGGGCATAGTGATAATTTAAGCTATTTATTTGTTGATAAAAAAGCCAGGGAATGTTTGCTTATAGATCCGACAGGTGAACTTAGGTTGATAGAGGAAACTGTTAGTGAGAATAATTATATTCCTAAGGGGATTGTTACCACTCATGGACATAAAGATCATATTGAAGGTAATGATTATTTTAGGCAAAAATATGACGTTCCAATATATGCACATCGCCTTGCTACGCATAAAGTAGATCATTATGTCGATACCGGTAACAACATAGAGGTAGGTTCTTTAAAATTAGCTGTAGAGCATACTCCAGGTCATTCTCCTGATCATATTTGTTTGTATTCTGGTGAGGCATTGTTTACTGGTGATTTGTTGTTTGCTACAGGGAGCACAGGAAGATTTGATCTTGAAGGGAGTAATTTTTTACAATTGTGTGAGAGTATTAAAAGTTTGGTGGCTTTTCCTGAAGATACTCATATTCTCCCAGGACATAACTATGGTGGATATACGGCTGAATTGGGCCAGATACTTCCATTGGCAATAACAGGTTTGATGAGTTGTATAGCTGATGTTTTGGGTAGGGATAAATAATATGGAGCTATCAACTTTGTAAATGGGACAAGATATGAAAGGATTGGAGTTTACCCTTAGGAATTGTACTTCTGATGATTATAGGTTTGTGTATGGGTTGATACGTAAGAATATGTATGATCTATATGTTAAACATTGGGGGAAGTGGCAGGCAAAAGTTATTCGGGAGGGCATTGATGCTCGGAAGATTAAGATTGTTGAGGTTGATGGTAAGAGAGTTGGTTTCTATTCTTTTGAGATTCGTAAGGAGTCTAGTCATATTAATGATCTGCAGATTGTGGAGAATATGCAAGGGAGGGGATTGGGTACTTGTTTGGTTGGACTGATGGAGAAGGAAAGTTTGAGGAAAAAGAGGGATAAGATTCGATTGCGAGTGTTTACTGACAATCCTGCTAAGAAGTTATATGTTAAGTTAGGTTTTAAGGTTTTTATTGATGAAGAGGATAGTGTTGTTTTGGAGAAGAAGGTTTAGGATTTCTTTCAAATGTGTAAATGCGATATATTAATTAAAAGGATTACAGGGGTAAAAGTTTAAAAGTGAATATATATTCTCACTAGTTATGCAAAAAGGCTTATTTGTTATTGGATTGGATGCTAAAGAAAAACAGTTTGGTGAAGAAGTGACAACTCGAATAAAAAATATTGAAGGATTAGATGTATATCCTGTTGTTAATGCAGTTCCTTCTTCAAGATATGAAATTCATGATCCTGAATGGCAAGCATTAAGGAGAATAGCGTATGATGAAGTATTGCAAGCAGCAACAGCAAAAGGAAGTAATTTTGTTATAGATGTTCATTCAACTAAATTCGATAATCATAGATTACCTAATCTGGAAGGGGCCTTAATCACTTCTGAGCCAGAGCTTTATGTTCATCTTAGGAATGAAGAGCCTGGAGCCTTAATATATGGGTCAGCAGGAGTTGAAGAAGGAGTAAAGTTAGTTAAATTAGTAAAAATCGAAGAAGAATGTGATTTTAGAACAGAATTCCCAGATTTTATGCCAGACGAATTAGCTTTTTCTTTAGCATTGCCTTACGTTGGATTGGAGGTATATCTCCGTTCAGGTCACAATTCAGGAGATTATCAAAGAGAAATCATTTTTGCAGAGAGATTAGTCCGAGAAATTTGTAAAGTTCAAGAGACTAGATGAATTTAGCTTTTACCCCTTTCCACTAATTAGCACCGATTTCTGATTGAATATACCAACTATTAAGAGAAATACATATTTAATTTATCCTCTACTAAGTAAAGGATTATTCAAAAATAAAAATAAGCCTTCACCCTAAGCGCAGACGCTTAGAATTCTCACGGAGAATAAGAGGAATTTCGCTAAAAACACGCTCAACTCCTCTAATGCGCCTACCTTGAAATACTATCTAGAAAGATAAATTGAATAAAAATAAAAAAAAGCCTTCACCTGTTCTTGTTGGGGGTGGTAAGATGGTGAAGGCCAGAATTTCGTTCACCACAAAGACCAAGGGGGTGAATGTGAAATATTTGTACTAATTCTGACCACTTACTTATGTTCATGGCAGAGACGTGTGTCTCTGACAGTAATTTAAAAAAATAAAACAAAAAAAATAAGGCTTATTGCCCTACTTATTGAATAATCTCGATGCCGAGTTCATCCTGGAGTTCTTGCGCTTGAGCAGAAAGGCCCTTTTCAGCAGTTTTTCCAATAATCCAAGGAGATTGTACTCCTGTCATAATGGTCATTACTGTTAGTTTGCCTTTCATTTCTTCAGTAACTCTTGCTCCCCAGATAACATTAGCGTCATCATCAAGAGATTCAGTTACTAGCTCTCCAACTCTGTTAATTTCGTCCAAAGTAAGGTCTTCTCCACCTTCAATGTGGATAAGTGCTCCTTTTGCACCTTGATACGATATATCTAACAGTGGGTTGGATAGTGCACCTTTGACTGCTTCATCGACTCTATTGTTAGTGTCGGATGAACCTACGCCAATGGCTGCTACGCCTCCATTTGTCATGATTGTTTTCACGTCTGCATAGTCTAAGTTGACTAATGACGGAATGGCAATTGTTTCTACAATTCCCTTAATCATGGTAGATATTAGCTCATTTGCAACTGCAAATGCTTGTTGAATCGGTAGATTTCCAGCAATGTTGACTAATCTGTTGTTATCAATGACAATAACAGTGTCAGCAAAGTTTCTTAATTGGCCTAGACCAAACTCTGCTTTGTCAACTCTAGCCCGTTCAATCTTGAACGGCATGGTTACTGTTCCAATAACAATAGCTCCTGTATCCTTAGCAATTGATGCTATGATAGGTGCTGCTCCAGTTCCTGTTCCACCACCCATACCAGCGCAGACAAAAACCATGTCTGATCCTTTTAGGGTTTCTTTTAGTTCCTGGATAGATTCTTGTGCAGCTTCTGCGCCTTTTTCAGCAAATCCGCCACAACCGAGTCCTCTTGTTATCTCAGTTCCAATAAGAAATTTTTTGTCAGCTTCTGTATGATTCAGATGCTGTTGGTCGGTATTGCAAGCCACAATTTCTGCGCCTTTGATACCTTTTTTGTATAACCAACCAACCATATTGTTGCCTGCTCCCCCTACACCTACAACTCGGATGCATGCCTGTTTTTGATCCATCCCGATTGGTGTTTCTTCAATTTGTTTTTTCGCGTTTTCCACGATAAAGTCCATATTAACCCCTCCCTTGTTTTTTGTGGTAAGTGTAATGCACTGCAAAACACTCCTTGATCTTTACTATAAGTGTGGAAATTATGTAGTCCAGACTAGATAACTTTATATAGTCTTAATTCTATAATCTCCTTAGAACGAATTTGACTACCTACGCCAATGGGTCAGTTGCTGATAATATTCGTTTGACAAACTTTCGTCAAAAAGTTTTTGTCAAAAATTTTAATGATAAACTGTAAAGGTTCGCCAAAACCTATTTATAATTAGTTTCTAGGATTTGTTATATATAAATGTTTGCTATTTAGGATATAGATATTGCAATATGTATATTAGAGTGGTTATGTTATTTTTTAGTGTTATAGACGAGAAATGAGAGAATTAGTCTATAATTATAGTATCATTCCTTTCTGGTCCAGTTGAGACAAGAACTACGTTTCCGCCTGTTGCTTCTGCCATACGATTGACATATGCTACTGCCTCTCTTGGGAGGTGATCCATAGATTTTGCCGCTGTTGTAAATTCAGACCAGCCAGATAACTGCTCAAGTTTTGGTTCAATCTTACTGGGCCAGATTGCTTCTCTTGGATATGATTCTACAGATTGTCCTTCTTGGACTTTTCCATATGGTGTATCGCCGGTAAAGTTCCATGTATATCCTGTTGCCATATCTAACGTTTCAATTTTGTCAAGTACGTCTAATTTCATGACTGCTAAGTCTTGAATACCATTTACTTCCATTGCGAATTTTGTTGCAACTGCATCAAAAGCACCTGTTCTTCTATGTCTTTTGGTTGTTGCACCATATTCTCCCCCCTGACCTCTAAATCCTATGCCCCTTAGGAAAGCATCATTACCATTTGCTAATTCCAATGAATCTCCAAATTCTTCATCTTCGACCTGTTTGACCCACCTTTTACCACCATCTTCTGCGCAATGCTTTTCTGATTTTTCTCCACCATATTCTGAGGGAAATGGACCATTTCCAACTCTAGTGGCGTATGCTTTTGCGATCCCTAATTTGTATATAGTGGATTCTAGACCTGGATGGATGTCACAACCTGATATTAACCCTGATGCAGTACAATCTGAAGACGTTACCATAGGATAAGATCCAAATTCTACACTTAGATGTGTTCCTTGTGCCCCTTCGAGGACAATATTATTACCTGCTTTGATGTGTTTCAACACTATTTCACGGGTTGGCCTTACCAGATCCTTATAAAATTCAAAATTTTCAAATGTTTGTTCTAGAACTTGTTCGACCCTCTCAGATGAAGATCCAATTAACGTTCCCATTTTTCGAAGTTGGGAAGCTGTATAATCACGATTGTGTAAATCACCCATTAATACTCCAAACCTACTACCCTTAGCAGCATATGTGGGGCCAACTCCTTTCATTGTCGTGCCTACTTTTAGTAACTTATCAATCCTTACTTCATCATCTATATGGAGACCTGTTGTGAGATGTGCATCTTTGCTAATATATAGTCTCTCCTTTAATAGTCTCTCCTTTACTGGGATTCCTTGAGCTTCCAGTTGTTTAATTTCATTGATGAGATGAGCATCACTAATTACCATGCCTCTTCCCATTATGTTTTCAATATCATGAAGAATTCCTGCAGGAACGAGATGTGTGATAATTTCGTGTCCCATTACATTCATGGTGTGCCCAGCGTTCGCTCCACCTGTTCCTCTGACATTCAAGGAAGCATCTTCACAAAGAAGATCGACAATTTTACCCTTTCCACTATCTCCAAAAGAAAGATCGATTACAGCTGCAATTTGATGATGATTAAAATAAGGTAGTCCCATACTAGAAGAAATAATAATAGAAAGAGGTTATAAATATTTCGTAACTAGAGGACCTATTGATTATGTATTTCATACCTTATGATCTTGGGCGTATGTTGAGCTTTGGAGTGTAAATATACCATGTGCTCCAGATTCTTCTATAGTGGCTGGAGAAATTACTTGAAGATGTGCTGTATCATGTAGTTGTTGGATGTTTCGACATCCAAATTTACGAAGGCCGTCACGAATTTTTAATAGTGTTTGGTTAACATTTGTAGATAACGGTCCTGAGCACACTATTTTTCCTTCGACACCTTCCTCAAAGTGACCATTCTCTGCATCATACCTATCCCAATTTTTTGCTCGTTGTGATCCTTCTCCCCAATAGGGTTTAAATCGAATGTTGTTTTCATTAATTAAGTTTGGAGGACTTTCGTTGCATGCTGCAAAATATCTTCCCATCATAACATGATCTGCCCCTAAAGCTAAGGCCACATTAATTTGACCATCTGCACTTATCGATCCGTCACCCATCAGTGGAATATATATTCCTGTATCTTCAAAATAGGTGTCACGAGCTTGAGCCACTTCTAGAATTGCAGATCCTTGCCCCTTACCCATGCTTGTTTGTTGTCTCGTGATGCAGATTGAACCTCCTCCAATCCCTATTTTTATAAAATCGAGGTCAGCTTCCTTTACTAGATAATTAAATGCTCTCTCATTGGTAATATTTCCTCCTCCTAGAATAATTTCCTTTCCGTATTTACCTCTGATCCATGTAGCAGCATTCTTTTGATGTTCAGAGTAACCTTGAGAGGAATCAAAACAAAGTACATCTGCTCCTGCATCTATGAGTGCGGGAACTCTGTCTTTATAGTCTCTTGTACTTATTGCAGCTGCAACTCTAATACGCTTATCATCGTCTACTAATTGGTGTGGAAATGCATTTCGACCCTCCCAATCCTTACGGAATACTATTGATTTAAGGTGACGATCTCGTGATAATATTGGAAGTTTTCCTTTTTTCTGATCATAGAGAAGGCTATTCGCATCTCCCAAGGAGATACTTTCACTCGCAAAAACTAAGTCCTTGAGTGGTGTCATAAAATCCCTAACAGGTTGTGATGTATCACTGTAGCCTATGAGATAGTCATTCCTTGTAAGCAGACCTAAAAGTTCTCCATGAGGAGTTCCATCATCAGTTACAGCTACTGTTGAATGTCCTGTTTGATTTGTAATTTCAATTGCTGCCTCGAGGCTTTGGGAAGGTTGTACATTAGCTTCAGAAATGACAAATCCTGCTTTATGATTCTTAACTTCTTTTACCATTGCTGCTTGACGGTCGATTTTTTGAGAACAAAAAATAAAACCGAGACCACCTTCCATTCCAAGTGAGATGGCAGTTTTTGGACCTGTTGCAGCTTGCATTGCAGCTGATGCTAATGGATTATTAAGATATAAGGGAGATTCTTCTTCTCCTTTTCTAAATCGGGCTAGTGGAGTTTTTAAGTCTACATCTTGTGGATTTAAATCTGCCGGGACGAGACCTTCTTCAATTAGAAATTCGTATAATGTGTGAGAAATACCTGAATATCCTTGTATACGATCTAGTCTAGAATTTGTTAGTGCCATACCTAATTAAGTAGAAACTTGTTTATATAGATTTGGATTGTTGAGAAGTTATTTCTTTTTCTTCTTAGGTGTTCCTAGGTTTTTAAGAAAGTCTTTGGTTACTTTGATGCCTTTTTTCACATGATGTTGCCATTCTCCTTGATAAAAGGGAATATCTTCTATTCTATTAGGCTGACCGCCAAAGTCTCTGAAAAACATTACTTCTTCCATGCCGAACTCTGGAGGGGGAGGAGGGTTTTCATCTGGATATCCTACTGTGATTATAGCTTGTGGACGTGCTTGATCTGGTATGTTGCAAAGTGTTTTTATCTTTGCTTCGTCAAATGCTCCTATCCAGCATGCTCCTAAGCCTTGATTGTGTGCTTCTATTAACATGGACATAGTAGCTGCAGCTGAATTTTGTACGCTGTATAGTCTTTCTCCTCTTACTCCATAGAATTGTCTTACTTTGTCAGGTTCTGTTACAACTATAATTATTGAGGGTGCTTTTGCTATCCACCATTGTTGGAGGCATGCTTCTGCTATTTTCTTTCTTTTTTCTGGGTCTTCGATTAATAGAAATTTCCAGTTTTGAATATTACCTGCAGAAGGCGCAGCTTTGCCCGATTCCATAATTCTTCCCATTTTTTCTCTTTCTATGGGTATGTCTAGGTATTTTCTAATGGAGCGACGGGTTAAGAGTGCTTCTGTTACTTCCATAGTTGGTCTATGATTGTAGGTTTATTTAAAGGTTACTGATAATGTTTTTTTAAAAATACTCAGAATCCCCTTCCAGTATTCTGTTCAAAAGGTTATATATTTCTGGGTCCATTTCTTTTAGTTTGTCATGTTTTGATCCGAAGAATACTAGTGTTCTTTTGTCACGCATAAAGGCTGATCCTGAGTGGGCGAAGTATTCTTCCTCTGCGTTGCGTTCATCCTCTTTAATTCTGGAGTCTATGAGTGCATTTTTTTTATCGGCAGATTCATAGAGACTTCTTATTAGGCTTTTTGTTTTCGTATTGAGCATATCATAGACATAGTGAAAGAGTTCATGTTGTATGACTGGGTGATTTACTAAGTCAGTAACCATAGTGAGACTTCCTATTTGAGTTCCATCGATTTCTTTTGCTGCTATTCTTTCTGCTGCCTGGGCGACTTGACCAGTTCTTTTTGCCTTTTCAGTGAGGATATCCATAAGCTCTTTGTTCTGGATTATTTTCCATTCATCATCTAATCTGCTTGGGATAGGACAAATAGTAATACCTTGCTGTGCGATATAGACAAAAAGATGATGAAATCCCTCTAGGGCTACTTCAATATGGTGATAGATGTCTTTGTTTGTTTTTTCTTCGAAGAACTTTGCAAATGACTTTGATTCTTTGATTATGTCTTTTATGAAGGTCATATTAGGTTTTTAATAGGTAATCTTTATTAAGATTTAGATATTTGTGTGGTGTATGAAATACTCAGATTTAGTGGAAGTGTATGAAGAGCTTGAAAGTACTTCTAAAAGGTTAGAGAAGACTAGGATTATTGCTAAGTTTTTGCGTACTGTTAAGGTTGGTGATTTAGAGCAGGTTTGTTTGCTTTTGCAGGGTAAGGTGTTTCAGCAGTATGATGAGGCGAAGCTAGGAGTTGCTGCACGGTTGGTTTTGAAGGCTTTGGCAACTGCTTCTGGTGAGAGTGTAGGTGTGATTGAGAAGAAGTGGAAAAGTTTAGGGGATTTAGGTGATGTGGGAAAAGATATTCTAGGGAAGAAGAAACAAGCTACGCTTTTTAGTGCTGAGTTGACTGTCCAGAAGGTGTTTGATAATCTTACTAAGTTGAGTGGATTGGTTGGAAGTGGTACTGTTGGGAAGAAGGTTGGTTATGTTTCTGAGTTGCTTACTTCTGCGAAAGCTGCTGAGGCAAAATATATTGTACGGATTGTTTTGGAAGAGTTACGAGTTGGTGTAGCAGATGGAACTTTAAGGGATGCTATTGTTTGGGCTTTTTTTGGGAAAGAGATAGATGTTGATTTAGTAGGGGAAGTAGAGATTGGTAATCGAGAGGAGTATGTGAAATACAATACTTTGGTGCAGGAAGCCTTCGATGTAAGTAATAATTGGGGTGCTGTTGCTAAGATTGCCAAAGAGAAAGGAGCTACTGGATTGGCAAGGGTGAGTATTAAGGTGTTTATTCCGATCAAAGTTATGCTTGGGCCCAAAGAGGAAGATGCCAAGAGTGCTCTTGAAAGAGTGGGGAGTCCTTGTCAAGCCGAATTTAAGTATGATGGATTTAGGATTGAAGTGCATAAAGAAAGTGATAAGGTTGAATTGTATACTCGACGGTTGGAGAAAGTGACTAAACAATTTCCTGAAGTTGTTCAGTATATTTTGGATCATGTCAAGGGGAAGAGTTTTATCTTAGATTGTGAAGCGGTTGGCTTTGATGGAAAATCAGGTGAGTATCTTCCATTCCAACATATTTCGCAAAGAATCCGTCGTAAGTATGATATTGAAGATCTTGCTCGAAAATTACCTGTTGAGTTGAATGTTTTTGATATACTTTTTTTTGAAGGGAAGAATATGATTGGTGAGGAGTTTGGTGAGCGTCGTAAGTTGTTGGAGAAGATTGTTAAGCCTGTCAAAAAGAAAATTCGACCTGCTGAAGGGAAGATTGTCAAAAATGAGAAAGAGGTTTCGGAATTGTATGCTAATAGTTTGGCTGCTGGCAATGAAGGGTTGATGTTAAAGAAATTAGATGCGCCGTATAAGCCAGGAGCAAGGGTTGGTTATATGGTAAAGTTAAAACATGCTATGGAAACCTTTGATGTGGTAGTTGTTGGAGCAGAATGGGGGGAAGGGAAAAGGGCAAAGTGGTTGAGCAGCTTTACTATTGCAGTTCGAAAGGGTGAAGAGTTTTTGGGAGTTGGCAAGGTTGGGACTGGGATTAAAGAGAAGGCTGAAGAAGGGTTGAGTTTTGGTGATATGACAAAGTTGTTGCGACCCCTTGTGGTTGGCGAGGAGGGGAAGACTGTTGTTGTCAAGCCAAAGATTGTTCTGGAGATTAGTTTTGAGGAGATTCAGAAAAGTACAAACTATGATTCTGGGTATGCTTTACGGTTTCCTAGGGTTGTAAGGCTGCGTGATGATAAGGGTGTTGATGAGATTACTTCTCTAAAAATGGTTGAGGGTGCGTTTGAGGGGCAGAGGAAGTAGATGGACTATCCTGGATCTTACTGTTTTTGTAGAATACTGCAGCAAGGGCTATGCGACCATATTCTGTGGGCCCAATTACAGATTGTGTATAGATTAGTGCTATTCTTCCTTCCAAGAATTCTGCAACCTTTTCTCCAAGTAGTATATCTTCCATTCGTTTTCCACAGGCATGAATGAATTTACACTGAAGATCTGTAAAATCACTAACAGTATGTTCACAATCTTCTACATCTTCTTTAGTGTTGCGTAAGGTCAGTAGATAACCAATCTTGTTAAAATCCACAGATAGATCTAAATGTGCTTCTATAATGACATTATTATTTCCAAGATATTCGTTAATTAATTGCTCTTCTTCTCCTAGGAATTTGTCTATGGTCTTTATGTAACCTTCTCCTGTGAATTGTTTCATATTCTCGGGGTTTGGATTCTGTTATTTAATGATTTGTATTTTATAGTGTATTGATTACTTAAGGATAAAGATTAGATGCAAGCAATAACTTTATAAACAACATTTTAATCCTTAGTAAGTATGCCCTCGTAGCTTAGACACACCTTGTGTGGAGCAACAGGTAGAGCGTGCGGCTGTTAAATCTGTACGGTCACCGCAAGGTCAGCAGAGGCATTGAGCATTTGTTCAATGCTGCTGAATTCGAGTCTGCTCGGGGGCGTTTTTTTATTTTTTAGCATGGGCCCGTAGCATAGTCTGGTTATTGCGCTGCTCTGATAAGGCAGAGATCGTGAGTTCGAATCTCACCGGGCCCAGTTTTCTTTAATCAATTTCTCATACTTATCTTGATGTTTAGGGTTCTGTGGTTGAATTTCTTCAAACCATCTTTTCGTAAGATTTACTCCACGAATATGAATAGTGTGTAAATCATTCCATCCGTATTTGGCTCTTTTTTGAACATACAAACCATGCCTATAATTTAAGTTCGTAAGAATATCGCTTATTTGTTGCATCAAGTGTCCAGAAATAGTTGCCATTTCAATCCGAGGATATAATTTGCCATACAATCTATACATGTAAAGACAGCCATCTGTATCGAAAAATCCTCTCAAGAACGCCATTGATAATTCTTGGCTCTTCAATATGGTACTTGGAATGGAAATTTCCTTCTTTTTTCCAAGAATCAATCCTAAAGATTTATGCTTAAATTGTACAAGGGCGTCACTCCATATTTGAAATCCTACTACTCCTGTTGATTGCATTTCTCTGAGATTGATATCAAGATTGAATAAATCTTTGTAGATTTTGCGAATTCTTGAATAGTAATGAGGCTTATCATCGGTAATATGTCCCCTTAATTGATAGAATCCTTTAGATTTTAATCCATAGTAATTCATGCTTCCGTCTCCAATGTGGAGTCCAATTTCTTCAGCAAGCTTTGGTGTAAACACTTTTGGTAGACACAAATGTTTTTCCAAGTCAGGTTTGTTGAATGTTATTAATCTGTTATCAAATTTCATTGTAAATCACAATTTATATTATTGATATGAATGTAATTTATTTTTTAAATAGTCTATGCGTGGTTGTCTTGTGGTTGTGGTTAAACTTTCCAAAACTAGCGGATACTCTTCGAAAATAATTATTTATTTATGTTAATTCTCTAAAGATTTACAGTGTTGTGTGATTTGATAACCTTTATAATTAGAGACGGATTACCTATGAATATGCCCCAGTGGTATAGTGGCGACTGCGTAAATCAGCTCGACACTTTGGACAACATCCTCGCAGGCTCGGAGTTGCCCTGCCTACTTTTTTCCATTACTTTAATAAATATTGAACGAGTTCCTCTTTTTATGCCCCTGTAGTATAGTGGATAGCATACAAGCTTGCGGAGCTTGTGACCTGAGTTCAATTCTCAGCAGGGGCGTTAGGGGACTGAGCAAAGCGATGTCCCCTATACTCGGCGGTTTGGGTTCTATCCTTTTTCAAAGGATAGTCTGAGTTCATGTCAGAAATCAAAGATTTCTGAGCATCTCGAGAATCTTCGATTCTCAAGACTTCCCCGCTGGGGCGTTGGTTTATAGTTACAATGGCTAACCTTAAGATTCCAGAAATAAGCAATGATGCAACAATCAATGTAGCTTTGGATACTATTAACAAAGGGAAACAGGCGTTAATATTTGTTAATTCTAAGAGAAGTGCAGAAAAGACTGCTGAGGAAGTAGGTAAAAAAGTAACAGGAGTTAATGAAGCTTGGAGTGTGTTGAGTACTAAGGTTATGAAGGTACTTGCTAGCCCCACAACTCAGTGTAAACGATTATGTGGTTGTCTGCTTAAAGGGGTAGCATTCCATCATGCAGGACTTGCTGCAAAGCAAAGAGAGTTGATTGAAGATGGTTTTCGGGATGGAGTTGTTAAAGTGATTGCTAGTACTCCGACCTTAGCTGCTGGATTAGATTTACCTGCATTTCGAGCAGTTATTAGAGATTTGAAACGATTTTGTAATCGGGGAATGGCTCCTATACCTGTTCTGGAATATTTGCAGATGAGTGGTCGTGCAGGAAGGCCTAACTATGATACCTTTGGTGAGAGTATTTGTATTGCTAAGAGTGAAGCTGAAAAGGAAGCTATCACTGAAGAATATATTAATGGTGATCCTGAGGAAATTTATAGTAAGTTAGCTGTTGAACCTGTTTTGCGGACGTATCTTTTAAGTTTGATAGCGTCAAAATTTGTTCGGTCTCGTAAACAGATTTTAGAATTTTTTGGAAAAACATTTTGGGCTTATCAATATGAAGATATGGGTAAATTGGAAGAGATAATTGAACGAATGTTACAATTGTTGGAGGAATGGGAATTTATTAAAAGTTCTAAAGACGATTTTATTAGTGCCGATAATTTGGATAGTGTTACTTATAGGGCTACACTCATGGGAAAACGAGTTGCTGAGCTTTATTTGGATCCTTATACGGCAAACCAGTTGGTTGAGGGCATTAGGAAAACGCATTCAATTAAATATGGCGACTTTAGTTTCTTTCAGCTTCTTTGTAATACTTTGGAGATGAGGCCACTCTTGAATGTTAGACAGAAAGAGTATGATATCGTTGAAGAGGCTATCATGAAGTATGAAGGGACGTTATTGGGTAGTGAGCCTGATTATTTTGATGATGAGCATGGAGATTATATGAAATCGATTAAGACCTCACTCTTTTTTATGGATTGGGTGGAAGAGAAGGGTGAGGATGCTTTGTTGGAGCATTATGGAATACGTCCTGGGGAGATTCGATATAAGTTGAACAGTGCGGATTGGTTATTTTATGCGATGGAAGAGTTGACTAGGCTACTTGGTTTTCATGATTTGATTAAAGTGATTGGTAGGTTGCGATTTAGAGTTAAACATGGCATTAAAGATGAATTGGTTAGTCTTGTTCGGTTGAAAGGAATCGGTAGAGTGCGTGCTCGGAAATTATTTAGGAATGGGATTAAAGATGTTCGAGGGTTGAAACAGATTGATGTTGGTAGGTTGGGAGTGATTTTAGGAAAAGGTATGGCTGAGAAGATTAAGAAAGAGTTAGATCAAGATGTTTCAGTTGTTAAGAAAGGAACTCGGAAAGGTCAGACGAGTGTTGAGAAATTTATTAAGTAATTATTTGTTTTCTCTGTTGTAATGTGTGAATCCTTCACCTTCAAAGCAATGGTCTAGAATCTTTTCAAATATTTCTGGAGATTTGTACATTCCTGAGACGGACATGGCATTTATTTGTCTGTAGATTGATTCTGCTACTAATGGTGCCATGGACATGACACACTTTAGCCATGATGAGTTTTCCTTTATGTAGTCGTCTGATCTTTGGATGGTGTCTGTTGTGATAATCTTTGGTTGTGATTTTGCGTTTTGTAATTTTTCTTCAGCTGAGACGTCATGTTTTGGAGAAGCTACCAAATGTGTTGGTAAGAAGTATACTGATTTTGCTCCATATTTTTCTTTCAGATCTGCTGAAGCTGTGATTAGTGTTCCTCCTGTGTCCATGATGTCGTCGAATACTAAAACGTGTCTGTCTTTGATATTCTCTGATAGTTGAAGGGATTCTGATTGTGATTCTCCTTGAGTTTCTTCAAATTTTCCTCTCGTTTTTTGTCTCTTTGCTAATGGGAGGTCAAGGTAATTTGCTGCCTCTTTTGCTGCTAATACTGAACCTGCATCTGGAGAGAGGACTGCTAGGTTTTCTTTATGTGTATTGTTTTGGTAGAATTCTTTGAATAAATGTCGTTTGATGTACCAACCGAATAACGGGAGTGAGGGAAGATTGTCTACTGGGATGTCAAAGAAGCCTGTAATTTGTTCTGCATGGAGGTGGGAGGTTATGTATCTCTTAAAATTGTGGCCGCCTGCAGCTTGGAGACAGTCTGCAAACATCTTTGAAGGGATAGGAACTCGTCCGTCGTCCTTTTTATCTCCTCTTGAGTTCAGGTAGGTTTGGCAGAGCATAAACCCTTCATCGTTGGCTCTTTTTAATGCATCTGTGATGAGTAGGAGGTCATAGTTTGTTTGATCTGGATGACCTACATTATGGTTGTGGATTACGAACACTTTATTTCCTCTCACAGACGTTCCTAATTGGGTAAACCTTGAACCGTCTGGGAAGAGTTTGTCTGAAATAATATCTTGTTTGAATTTTATGGCTTCTGGATGGGTTTTTAGATAGTGAGATACTTTATCTGCGAAAGGTTGTGAGTAGGAGTTTGCGATAAGGACAAAGTCTAGTTTTTCCATGTTTTGAAGGGTGCTTGGATGATTTTTAAGGATGTGTATGGTGGAGGATATATGTATGGAAAGGTTTTTATACTACTTTTGTTGAATGTAGACTAGTTTAGGGGTGAACAATGGTACTATTTGCAAACGGATTTCCAGTTTTAGAACTATTAATGGTCTTTTCTATAATTGTAGTTATCTATCTCGTTTTTTTAGAAGTTGAGCTTAAGCAACTTCGGAAAGTGAGTAAGAAGTTTCAAGAGGATGAACATGATTTGGTTAAAGAATTGAGATTGTTGCGTGAGGAGATTTCTGAACTCAAGGAGATTATTAAAAAATGACTGAACAGATGGTAGGATCTCATAAAGGAGAGAAAATGGCTATGAATAATGAGATGAATATAGAGAAACTCAAGAACTTGTTGATTACCTTAGATACTGAAATGGTTGCCTATCGAAAACAAGTAGGGAGTATGGGTAAGTATGATGATGTAATGAAAGTGCTTGAAGAGATGAACGCTAAATTTACTGCTGTTGAGGAAGATAAAGCTTATACAGAAGAAATGGTAGGAAAGGTGCATGATATTGCACAGCAGGTCAATTCTAAATTCGACGAATTTTCGGATGCTTTAGGGGCTATTGGAGAATTGAAGCAAAATGTTGAGCACTTAACTACTAATATGCCACAGCATAAACATGTGGTGACTAAGCAGGAGTTGAATAAAGTTTTGAGGGTACACCATGATGAAGTTACTGGGACACTTAAAGATTACAAACAAGGATTAGATAGAAGCGCAAAGGAATTTGAAGTTCACCATTTAAAACATCCTCAAGTACGACCTGTTGATGTGGATTTTAGAAATGTAGCGTTGGATAAAGTGGATACGATTAGTAAAGATGTTGCAGGATTAAAAGGATATGCTCAAAAGAATTTTCAAGGTGATGAATTAAGTAGGATCCATCATGAAATTAAAACTATTGAGAATCAAAATATATCTACAATTGGTGCTTTAGATTCTGGTAGTCATAGTAATGAGCATATTGGTGCACATATTGAGAGATCTGCAGAGAAAGTTAAAGGTTTACGGAGTGCATTGATTGGTACAAGTGTAGATACAGGTAAAAAAGAGAAACTACATCGAGTATTACGAAAACGTCAGTTTAGAACTGCTCATCAAGATGAAGATCATGTTTCCAAAGTTGATATTGGGATTGGTAAAGTGCGTGAGAGTGCCCTGTCCCATAATCCCATTCATGAAGCGTTTAGTGATGTTCGAAAACAAGTCTATGGAAAAGAGTTGTTAAAAGAAGTTATTTCTGATGTTGCTTTAGCAAAACAGCAAGCAGCTCCTGATAGTAGTCCTATTGCATTAGATCATGTTATGAGTAACGATACAGTTGATCGATTACAAGAGATGATTCGAGTTATTCATGCTAAGATGGCTGGAGGAGATTCTGCTGGAGCTACTTCTGAGTATGAGAGAGCGATGGAATTTTATTTGAAATTACATGAAGAAGATAAAGAAGATTTAGATAGAAGTTATGATGCATTAGTTGATGCTTATAATAAGATAGTTGATACGTAAAGGCTTATGGTACTTCGTAGAATTCTTCTGTTGTGAATGTATGTGAGTGACTAATTTCGCGGGATCTGTAACATAAATGGATGTAATCAATCTTGGTCTTTCCCATGAACAAAATATTAGAAAGCAGGGCTGGCTGATTTTGAATATGTGTAATAGATTTTGCTTTTTCCAGAAATCCTGGAAGATCACGGTCAATCGATGCTCTTAATTTTCTATTTTCTATTACTTGCGCATCTTTTGTCATTTGTCTAATGCCTGAAACACATACTGTATATGGGATGTCACAATCAAAGGAAATCATCTACATACCCATTCCTGGTGGCATTCCGCCCATACCTGGAGGTGGCATTGGAGGTTCAGAGTTTGAAGAACCAGAACCAGCAATAACGTCATCTATTCTTAGGATCATTTCAGCTACTTCAGCTGCAGATGAGATAGCTTGAGTCTTGATTTTTAGGGGTTCGATAACACCTTCTTTCCAGGCGTCTACAACTTTTCCTGAAAATACATTTATGCCTGCCCCTGTTTGTTTCTTTTCGTGGGCTGATTTTAGGGCGGTGAGTATGTCAATGGGGTCAAGACCTGCGTTTTCAGCCAGAGTTCTTGGAATGATCTCCATGGCTTCTGCAAATGCTTTTACTGCTAGTTGTTCTCTTCCCTCTAATTTGTCTGAGAATTTTAATAGTTCACGTGCAAGCTCAACTTCTGTTGCGCCAGCCCCAGCAACTACTTTTCCAACTTTAAGAGCTGAGATAACATCGCCGATTGCATCTTCCATAGCTCTTTTGATTTCATCAACAACGTGATCTGTACCACCTTTAATTAAAATAGTAACTGCTTTTGGATTCTTGCATTTTCTGACATAGGTCATTTCTTCGTCTCCAATTTTAACTTCTTCTACAAGACCTGCTTGACCTAGATCATTTGAAGTTAAGTCCTTGATGTTTGAGACAATATTAGCTCCTGTTGCTCGCTGGAGTGCTTCCATGTCAGATTTTTTTACTCTTCGCACAGCGTAGATATTTTCTTTTGCAAGATAGTGTTGGGCAACATCGTCAATGCCTTTTTGGCAGACTAGGACTGTAGCTCCACTAGATTTTATTTTATTTACCATATCATGGAGCATTTTTTCTTCTTGCTCGATAAAATTGTTTAGTTGTGTTGGATCTGAGATTTGGACTTTGGTGTCTGTCTCAGGTGATTTAATTTCAACAGCAGCATCAACTAATGCTATTTTTGCATTGTTTACTTGTCTCTCCATTTGTGGATGGACTCTTTCTTTGTCTAGGACAATTCCTTGGACTAATTCTGTGTCAAATACTGAACCGCCAACTTTCTTTTCAACTCTTACGTCTTCTTTGTCGATTGATATGGAGTCTGTAGTTTTTTCTGCAACAGCTTTAACTGCATCAACAGTTATTGCAGCAAGTTGTTCTTTAGCTGTTTCAGCACCTTTACCAGTCATTGCTGTCATGGCAATCTTTTTTAGAATGTCTGTATCTTTTTCTGTTACCGGTTGTGCCATGTTGTTTAAGATTAATTGTGCTTGTTCTGCTGCGATTCTGAAACCTTTTGCTAGAACTGTTGGGTGGACGTCTTTATCTAGTAAGTCTTCTGCAGACTTTAATAGTTCACCTGCGATAACAACTGCTGTAGTTGTGCCATCTCCTACTTCATTTTCTTGTGTTTTTGCCACTTCAACGATCATTTTGGCTGAAGGGTGTTCAATGTTCATTTCCTCTAGAATTGTTACACCATCGTTTGTTACTGTTATGTCTCCTATAGAATCTACAATCATCTTGTCCATCCCTTTTGGACCAAGTGTAGTTCTTACTGTGTCTGCGACTTCTTTTGCAGCAGCTATGTTTGCCTTTTGAGCGTTTTTTCCTTGGGTTCTGGTTGAACCTTCAGGAAGGATAAATACTGGTTGTAGATCTTTTGTCATTTTTAATTTTCCCCCTTATTTCTTGGATAGAGGGAGCTTAGGTTGATTTATAAATGTATTGGAAAAGCTAACGCTTGTTCCAGACCAAAGAAACTGTGCGTTTCTTTGGTACCTGAATAATCTAGCGATTATTCCTGTCCACAGAAACTAAAAGTTTCTTTGGTACCTAAATTTATGTTAGAAATAAACTAGTTATGGCTGAATATATAGGCACTTGATGGATGCAGTAACACTTCCTGCGTTTGGATTAGTATATACTCCTCCTCTGGTTATAAGGCATTCGGTCAAATGATGCAGTCCATTACTACTCCGTGCCTCGCCTATAAAAATAGCTCCAGTTTTCGGAATACCGTGTGAACAATCAGCATCTGTCCAAGTATGTCGTCTCCATTTTGTTCTTAGAGTGGGAAAGAATTTATAACATAGAGTTGCTCTGGAACTTCCGTATTTTGTTAAAATGCCATTAATATTGACTTTACCGTCTCCTTTGAATGAAATAACATTTATGTCTGGATCTACTCCTCCTTCTGCACCATCACCATGATAAAGGTTAAGTGCATCTTCGGTTCCTGGTGGAATATACCAACCAAAACGTGAATTAGTAACACCATTAGATCTTCGCAACAGATAATTTGCGACTTGACCTCCACCTTCGTTAATAACTGTAGTAGTAACTGCTTTTGGATCACTACCACTAACTGTTAGCCAACTATGTGTTTCTATTGGGTGTGGGGCGGGGGTGCCGATGCCGACTTTACCCATAGCTGTAATTCTTACTTTTTCAGTTCCATATGTGAAGGTTAAGTCATTACTTGGAGCTACTTCTTGGATATCCCAGAAAACACCATTACCAGCTGTGTCTTCTAGGCGAAGGATACCTAACTCAGCTGTTCCGGAAACAGATAGACTTGGAATTGGACTGTTAAAATCAATCTGAGAAACATCATGACCATTAGGGGGTGCTGTTGCAATGGCTATTCCTGCTATAAGAACGACGATTAAAGCTGTGAGGTATGCTAAATGATGTTTTTCTATGTCTATTTGGATACGCATATAGGTTTTTTGGGATTGGGATATAAAAATATTGTTATTGCAAAGGTTTAAAAAAGAAAGCAAACATAGGAAATGTATGCCAATGGAAAATAATGGTGGAAATGGTAATCTCTCTAATATTTTACAAGAAGATTACGAAGGATTAAGGATGCATTTCTTGGAAGGAGATAGTGATAAACCTACAGTTGTCTATGCCAAAGGATTAAGTTATCCTAGTCACGCTTTCCAATGGATGCATATGTTTAATGCATGTGGTATGGGTGCTGTTTTTGCTCCTTATAGAGGTAGTTGGGGGAGTGAAGGAAGTTTCTTGAGTGAAGCTGGTGATGTACTTTCTCCTGAGCAAGATGTTGCTGACATGGTTGCTTTTGCAGATCTTTTGAATCCTGATAGTTATGTGATTATTGCGGGGAATTGTTTTGGTGCTTCACCTGCTTTGGTTGCTGGTGCGCAAGATGATTCCGTTAGTAAAATTATGACTTGGGGTGGGATGATTTATAGTGATGATGTTTCATCAAACATTAGATATTCAACATTGACTTATGAATCTCAACCAGGTATTGATCATTTAGTTGATAAGTGCATAGATTTGGGGAGGAATTTGAAGGATGGAGGGATTGAAGGGGAAGAGTATTTTGATACCTATAATGGGTTTAGCCATGATGTGTGGGAAAAAATGATAAATGGAGGGACTAGTCTTAATCCTTATAGACATCTTTCTGAATTAGCTGACAAAGATGTGTTATTGTTTGCTCCTAAAGAAGATCATCTAATTCATCCACAGAGGAGTCATGACTTTACGGAAGCTTTGAAGCACTATAATGGGAATGTTACTTTACATGAACCTGAAGGTGGACATAAGACTGGATTTGGTGAACAGGAAATGGTGCAAACATTGACTTGGATGTTGGGTAAGAGTCCTGAAGAGATGGCAGGTGGTTTTCAAACCATAGCTGGTTTTGGAAATTATGCTCAGGAAGTGAGTTTTGATGGGAAGACAGTTACTGTTCCTTTTTACGAGCTTAATCGAGAGCAATTGCAAGGATTTAAAGATGAAAGATTAGTGCATGATAAGCCTTTGGAAGAATTATTCACTATGATTTACTAGGTTTTACTTTAATTAAGTCTTTCTTTGCGTAGTGTCTGACTAAGATTAATGAGGCAATAAGAGATCCTATTGCGTTGAATAAGATGTCAACTGCGTTGTTGAGATAGTCTCCTACAGTGGTTGCTCCTAGGAAGACTACTCCTGTTAGTTCAATTATTTCTCCTAGAGATGCTAGGCCGAAGCCCACTATGAATATCAAAAATCCAAAATAGAATTTTCTTTTTTTGACTCTTTCAATTAATGAAGGTTCTAATAATGAAAAACCGACAAAAGCTAAGAGAAATGATGTGATTGTATGGATTAAATTGTCATAACCGAAGATGAGGAAATTTAACTCGTAGATTAGTGTTCCTTTGTAGGTGAATAATCCTCCGATGAAGTGTAGTAAACCGTAAAGGGCAAAGATAACTAATATGAATACAGGAAATCGTAATTTTTTATGGAGTCCTTCTAGGACGAAAAGACAGAGTATGAGGACAACAGCATAGTATAAGAATTCTGTGTTATCTCGCATAAAGGATAAGATTGCGAAGAATACGAGGTAAAAATACATGAAGAATAGTACAATATTGTCTTGGCTAAAATGCCTTGTGAGCGACATAGTCGTTTTTTTCCCTATAACTTTATAAAGATTTTCTTTGTTCTAATGGTTATGATTATTACTATATCTGGGAATCCTGGCAGTGGGAAGAATACTGTTGGGGAAATGCTTGCTAAGGAGTTAAAGTATGAGTATATTGTTATGGGTGATATTCGGCGGCAGATTGCAGAAGATCGAGGGATTTCATTGGCTGATTTGAATAAATCTGATGAAGAGAGTGGAGAGACTGATAAAATCGTAGATGATAAACTCGTTCAGATTGGAAAAGAGCAAGATAATATTGTTGTTGTTGGTCGAGTAGGTTTTCACTTTATTCCTGATTCTTTTAAGATATTTTTAGATGTTGATGTTGAGGAAGGGGCTAAGCGGATTTCTATTCAAGCTCGAGAACATGAAAAATATAAAGATGTAGAGTATGGAGTGGAGAAGATTAATGAGAGGATTAAATCGGATGATTTTAGATATAAGAAATTATATTCAATTGATTATTTAGATAAAGAGAATTATGATCTTTGGGTAGATACTACCCCTATTTCTGCAAAAGAAGTATTTGATACTGTGTTGGAGAAGGTTAAAGAAAAGATTTAAATAGCGTCTAGAACCACTATTTTCTATGTTATACTTAATAGGAATCGGACTTGGTGATGAGAGAGATATTACTGAGAAAGGTTTAGAGTTGGTACGTAACGCTGATACGGTCTATTTGGAGAGTTATACTTCTACACTTGCAGTTGGTAAGGAAGCTCTAGAGAAACTGTATGGTTGTGATGTTATTATTTGTGATAGGGAGATGGCTGAGCAAGGGATGGAGGAGATTGTTTTAGAGAGTAAGAAGAAGAATATTGCTTTTTTAGTTATTGGTGATGTATTTTCGGCTACTACGCATACTAATTATTTAGTTGAGGCTCGGAAGGCTGGAGTTGAGGTAGAGATTGTTCATAATGCTTCTATTTTGACTGCTGTTGGTGTAACTGGATTACAACTGTATAATTTTGGTAAGGTTACTAGTATTCCTTATCATCATACCGATGTAAAAGGACCTGTTAATGTATTGAAAATGAATCAGAAGAATGGAATGCATACTTTGTTTTTGCTTGATTTAGATCCTAGTTCTGACAATTATCTTAGTATTAAGGAAGCTTGTGCCTATTTGATTAAGAATAAGGTTGACGGTAAGACTATTGCTGTTGGGTGTGCACGATTAGGTAGGAAAGATTTTATTGTTAAGAAAGGGACAGTTTCTAGTTTGCAGAAAGTTGACTTTGGAAAGGCACCGTATAGTTTGGTTATTCCTGGCAAAATGCATTTTGCAGAAGAAGAAGCTTTGGACATGTGGAAATAGAATTCTAATAGTAATTGCAGTTCAACAAAAAGGTTTTTAAAGGATGTCTCGACCCTATAAGGCATAGCCCCTTGGTGTAGTGGTCAATCATTATGCCCTTTGGAGGCATAGACGGCGGTTCAAATCCGCCAGGGGCTATCCATTTTTTTATTGTAACTTTTTGTTTATTTTCTTTTTTAATGTATTTACTTTCTTCTTAAATTTTCGTACATTATATTTTAATTTTTTTTGTATATTTTTATGAACTGCTTTTATTTTTTTAGTTGTCTTTTTCTGAAACTTCAATTGTTTATTATTTATCTTAAAGGGGAGCTTTAGATTTTTGAACTTTACTGCATATGCACCTATTAATGTGAAGAGTATAAGTAATAAAATCAAAGTATTTTCGTTTAGCCTCCCTGTGAAATTAATAACATTGGCAAAGGCCTTACCAATCAGGTTTGAATTGGAGGAAAGGTGTGGTGATGTGTGGTCTGGATCTTGAGGAGGGGAATACATGCAAGATTGTTGAATTACTGGTACACCACTGCCACAGGTGCCTCTTCGTATGCAAGATCGTAGTTGTGTGGAATCTATAGAGCATGGACCCCAAATAGAACAGTCCCATCTTGGTGTGCAAGTTGATCTTGAAGTGTGGCTGCCTGAAGTTGAAGAATCTGATGAAGTTGTTGTTGATAGTCCAGGTTCAACGTTTTCTGTACCGAATACACCAAATGAACTGAAGCTTGTGACATTACCCCAAACATAGTTTAGGTCTTCCTCTACCCCTCCTGGATCTAGGAGATCCCACTCTGTGGCATTTTCATTATATTTGTAAAGTCTTAGAGTCGATTCCCTGAGATCTGAGTCTTCAATTTCTTCATCCGTATAATAAATTCTGACTGTAGCTGTTGTGATATTTTGATTAATAGCAGGATCAACTATAATGTCAATGTATTTTTTCAATTCAGTTACTGTTGTTGGAGTTGATTCCTTAGTATTGTTTGAATATTGGGCAATCCCCACAGATGCATTCTTAGATATTCCTGAAGAGATTTTTATCCATGTACCTGTTCTATTGGTGGAGTTTACAATAATCGATCTATTTGCTCTAAAGCGTACTGATGAGTTCAAAGATGTGTTTATTGAATGAGTAGATAGCGCTACAATTGCACCATTTTCTTGTTCTTGATAATTTCCTGACGTATCATTTACGATAATATCTAGGACATATGTCCCTGATGATTGAGATGAACTATTCCAACTTCCATTGTATAAACCGTTTAATAAACCTAAGGTGATATTTAATGAACTATTTTCATCGGGTTTTTGAATATAAGCAGTGACAGTGGAGACGTTATGATTATCTGATGTGTTTACTGAAACATTAAAAATGGTTCCCTTAAGACCAATAGTAGGTGTAACATCAACTGTGTGAATTATGGGTTTAGTTGTATCTGTAACATTTACAAACATTATTTCTGCATTTGTGTTGTTCAATGTATCATTAACTGTGATGTTGAACCAATAAAGATTCAAGTCAAGTATCGTATTATTTTGTAGATACCCTGTACAATTGATTTGGAAATTTGAATTGTTTAGATGGAAACAACTAATGTTACTTGCATCTGTTGCCGTTATTGCATATGTAAATGATGTATTAAATTCTACAGTTTGGTTGGCAATGGTGGTAAAGATCGGAGCAGTTGTGTCTGTGATGTTTATCCATATACTTTGGGCACCTGTATTGTTGGCTGTATCATTAACTGATACATTTATCCAATATTGTTTACTTGTTAAGTCTAGATTATTTTCTAAGACACCTGAACAGCTTATTTTGAAATTTGTTGTGTCATTTACTGTGAAACATGCTACTTCTCTGGCGTCACTTGCATTAATATCAAATCTAAGGGATAATCCATACTCTGAAGTAATATTTGAGATGTTGGTGAATATTGGAGCAGTATTATCTATTGTTGTTGTTCTTTGTTCTGTGTTTTGTGAATTACCTGATTGGTCTGATGCAAATGTTTGGTAGGTGTAATTTCCGTCGGTGAGAATTGTAGTGGTGTTGAAACTTTGGTTGATGTAGAGATTCCAAATGTTCGTGTCTGTCTTTTTTAGATTTGAGGCGTAGAGTTGGTAGACTTCTTGAGATGACATACTTATATTCCATATTCTTGGTTCATCGATAATTCCGTTGTGTTCATAATCTGTTGAGACTCTTCTACCAATGTATAGATTTGTTGTAACAGCTTGTGGAGATTTAACACTTGAGAAAGATTTGTTTAGAATTCCGTCTATGTATATATGGGCGTTATTGGCTGCATCTCTGACTCCTACGATGTGATGCCATACTTCTGTAGTGAGTGCTGAATTTGATACGTATTCAGCCCAAGAACCGTCGTTAATTGCTAGATAAGGTTTGCTGGCTTTGAAACCAAGATCATAGCTTCCGCCACTGGATCCGTCTTTAGTGATTATGAATGAGTAATCTCCATCATGTTCAAATACATAGGTCCAAGCTGAAAGGGTGAATGAATCTCCTAGGTTGAGACTTGGATCGTTACCTACATCAATGAATCCTCCCGAGCCATCGAATTCAAATCCTGAACCGTAAGGCGAGGATGAGTTATAGGTAACACCATGCAGTGTTCCATTATTTTTGTATGTACTGAGATCGATTGTTTTATTTGATGTGCCTGCTGCATAATTTTCTCCTATTGATGTTATGTTTTCAAAATTAAACATGAGGACTAAAGAGTTGTTGAAGTATGTGAAATTAGTCTTGTTCCAAGTAGAGATTATTTCTCCTGGACCTTGTAGGTTCCCTATTGAAACATTCAGCTGAATTGCTTCATCAGATACAACGGATCCATTCGATAGAGTTGGAGCAGTAAACTCTAGGGTAGGGGCATCTGTGTCTGTAACATTTACGAATATTTTTTCATTATTTGTTCTATTAGAGGTGTCGTTGATTGTGATATTTATCCAATATATGGAGAGCCCTAGAGGAGTGTTGTTTTCTAAGAGTCCTGCACACGTTATTTGGAAGTTTGCAGTATCATTAACTGTGAAACAACTGAGGCCATTTGGATCTGAAGCTTGAATTGTGTAAGACAGTGCAGTTTCGAATTCTATGGTTTGATTTTGAATGGAGGTAAATAGTGGTGCAACTGTGTCTGTGATGTTTACGAAAATTATTTCTGAATTCTTTTGATTGAGAGTGTCATTTGCAGTTATGTTTAGCCAGTGATTTTTGAGATCTAAGAATGAATTATTTTGTAGAAGACCTGCGCAATCAATCTGGAAGTTCTCTGTATCATTAACTGTGAAACAACTTACATTACTTGGATCGGATGCGTTTATATTGTGAGTAAATGATGTGTTGTATTCTATTGTAAGATTGTTAATATTGTCAAATGTTGGAGGGGAAATGTCTGGAGTAATATTCACCCACATAATTTCTGATTTGTTGTTGTCTGAGGTATCATTAACAGTGATGTTAAGATTGTAAATGGCTACATTTAGGATTGTGTTGTTTAGTAGTATACCGTCGCAGTCAATCTGGAAATTATCTGAATCATTTACTTTGTAACAATCTATTGCAATGTTATCGGATGCGCTAATGTCATGGCGGAGGGCTGTTCCGAACTCTAGAGTTTGGTTGTTGATGTCATCTATTGTTGGAGGGGAAATGTCTGGAGTAATATTCACCCACATAATTTCTGATTTGTTGTTGTCTGAGGTATCATTAACAGTGATGTTAAGATTGTAAATGGCTACATTTAGGATTGTGTTGTTTAGT
>Ga0187833_10000726_pt1 | contig 38227 bp, 38 predicted proteins | sample ETNtaG_37_FD_167968 | JGI IMG/M metagenome (GOLD analysis project Ga0187833, IMG submission 167968) | Marine microbial and viral communities from oxygen minimum zone, Eastern Pacific Ocean - ETNP2014_SV_400_PacBio MetaG (Illumina Assembly) | ecosystem: Environmental > Aquatic > Marine > Hypoxic...
TTACCATGGGATCAGTAAAACTAATACTGGCAGACTGGTATTTAGGACGATCGGCGTTTGGATTGTAGCCCATATTATAATTCGTACCAACATTGAAACTTAAATTAAGGCTCTGTCCTTTTCCGCGAAAATTCGGGAGTGCCAACCCACCGCCACCCGTCATACCATAGGATTGGGTATAACCCATATTCGCATTTGCCTGTCCAGCTGGTTTTTCTTCCACTGTGATTTCTAAATCTACCTTGTCCTCAGACACAGGCACCACGTCTGGTACAACATTCGCAAAGAAGTTCAACATCATGACCTCTCGATGACTACGCATCAACCTTCCACGATTAAACACATCACCAGGAAAAACCCGCAATTGTCGACGAATTACATTTTCTCTTGTCCGGGTATTACCTTTAATGGCAATATGATTGATGTAAACTTTGTGATTTTCTGTTAAGACAAAATGGATGTCTAACGAATCTTCACCTACGGGTGTGATCTCAGGTTCAATCCGGCTGTAGATATAACCACGATCCATATATAAACCCTGGACACGATCAAAAACTGCAAGGTTAAAATCTTCATCACTATATCGATCACCCGATTCCAACCCTAAGGAGCGTTGAAGCATTTCTTCATCGAAGAGGGTCATACCTTCCCACGAAAAATGTCGGTACTTATATTGTGGTCCTTCATCAACGGTTACAACCAAATTCAACATCTTTTTGTTTTCACTAAACTGAATAGTATCACTAACGATTCGAAAATCCCTATAGCCTTTATTCCGATAGTACGTGGAAACAAGATTCAAGTCTTCATCAAATTTTTTATCATCAAATGTGGATCGCCAGAACATATACCAACGTTGCTGTTTGGTCTCCTTCATAGTCCAGCGTAGTCTTAAATCTGAATAAGATTCATTACCTTCAAAAATAATTTTTCCAGTCTTAATCTTATTATTTTCTTGTATGTTGAAAACCACATTTCGAACTAGGTCTTTTGCTCTACCATCAAAAAGTGTGGATTCTTCCACAGGAATTTCTAATACAGGATTGATTTCCGCATTCAAATACCCTTTTTCTTCATACAACTCTTTGATTGTTTTTGCAGTCTCATGAAGTGTGTTAGGCCTAAGTCGCTGGCCTTTGGACAAATTGATCTCATCTTCAAATTTTCGGTCTTTTATTTTTTTATTCCCATTATAAGACAAATCGCCCAAAATATAATTTTCTTTCACCAAAATAGTTAAAGATAATCCTTCATCCGTCTCATTATCATACCGTAATTGAATATCCTGAAAAAGCCCTAATTGCCAAAGCCTTTTTATGGCTCGAGGAAATTCTGCTTGTGAAATGGTTTGTCCTTCACGAAGTCCGGCTGTAAAAAGAATTGTATTCTCAGATGTAACAGCATTCCCTTCTACATTCACACTGTCTAACGTGATATCTGCTGGAATTCCCTGGGCAATCCCGAGAGTTAAACTCAAAATAAAAATAAATAATTTTTTCATATTTTAATTGTTTACCTGTTCGCTAACCTTTCCAAATCGTCGTTCCCGTGATTGATATTCTAATATTGCTTCTATGAGAGCATCTTCACGAAATGCCGGCCAAAATGTTTTCGTCATTAAAATTTCTGAATAAGCACATTGCCATAATAAAAAGTTACTTAAACGATACTCCCCACTGGTGCGTATCAATAGATCTGGGTTAGGCATGTCTGATGTTGAAAGCATATTGGAGAAAATAGTTTCATTTATTTCATCCAATTTTAAATCACCATTTTTAACTTTTTTTGCAATAGCTTGAACCGCTGAAACCATTTCCTGGCGACTTCCATAATTCAATGCAAGACAAAGGTTCAATCCTGTATTGTTTTTGGTTATCTCGATTCCATCAAAAATCCCTTTTTGCGTGGATTTCGGCAACTTCTTCAAATCACCTATTGCAGTAAAACGAACATTATTTTTATGCAGTTCTCTTACTTCTGTACTGATGGTTTTTAATAGGAGTGTCATGAGAGCACTCACTTCAGCTTTGGGACGTCGCCAATTCTCTGTTGAAAATGTATAGAGCGTCAGGTGTTTTACACCGATCTCTCCACAAACACGAGTAATCTCTCGAACTGAATTGACTCCTTCCTTATGTCCTGCAAGCCTCGGTAAAGAACGCTCCTTAGCCCAACGACCATTGCCGTCCATAATAATGGCAATATGTTCTGGGATATGCCCACCTAGGATATTTTCTTTCATTGATTGTGTCATAATAATAAGGAAAAAAGCGGGCGAAATTAACCAAGGCAATAATCGGATACAACCGAGTTACCATAGCTCATACCTCCCTGAATTTGCAGTAGTACGGATGAACCAACATTCCGTTCGCTGTTCATTTAATCAAGAGAAGATAAAAGATTTTGAGCAATTTGATGATAGAGTTGCCCCAATGAGGAATCCGGATCTTTTTGTGCCACTGGAACACCGGTATCGGTTGCAGACATAATTTCAGATGAAATAGGTATTGTACCCAGAAGAGGAACGCCAAGTCGTTCACTCTCTTTTTTACCACCACCTGTTTTAAAAAGATCCATTGTGAAACTGAATTTTCCTGTGCTATCTAGGTCTATATTTTCACCATTGATGGTCATGGCTGAAATATCACCGTCTACTGCACCTTCCAAAACTAATCCGGACATATTTTCGATTACACCCAAAACAGGAGTATTCACTTTTCTAAACATGTCAGCTCCTTTACGAACATCTGCAAGGGCAATGTCCTGTGGTGTGGTCACCATAACTGCACCTGACATTCGAAGTTTTTGTGTGAGTGTCAACTGGATATCACCCGTACCTGGTGGTAAGTCCAAAATCATAACATCCAATTCTCCCCATTTTACATCGCGAAAAAACTGTTCTGTCATTCTCGCCACCAACGGCCCACGCCAAATGACCGGTGTTTCGTTCCCACTTATAAATCCAAAACTCATGACCTTAATGCCAAATTTTTCTAAAGGAATCAATTTTTTATCCTGGGTCATTTCCGGCTGTTCATTGAGCCCGAGAACAATGGGAAGAGAAGGACCATAAATATCAAGGTCAAGCAAGCCAACCTTTTTCCCTTGTATTGCCATGGCGCAAGCTAAGTTGGCAGCAATAGTAGATTTCCCCACACCGCCTTTTCCACTGGCAATCGCGATTACATGTTTGACATTATCAAGAATAGCCGGATGCGCTTGCTGTTGAGGCTCAATTGGTGGAGCCTGACTCGGTGCATCCCCTGATATTTCAATTGAAACTTTTACAAAATATTCAGATAATACCTGTTTTATAATTTTGACTACTTCTTGTTTCTTTGCTTCGTTTTGTGATGTGATATTGAGGTAAACAGTCACAGCCTTTTCACCAACTATCACATCTTTCACCATTCCAAAGGAAACAATATCCCTGGAAAATCCGGGATAATTAATCGTTTTTAATTTATCTATTACGTTTTCTTTATTCATGATTTATGCTGAAAAAAAGCGGCTGCCAAGTGACAGCCGCTTTTAATTATCTTAAGCTATGTTTTATTTTTTACCCTGCATATTCGCGACCAAACCATTCGTAGTTAATTTTGGAATATTTGTGCCACTCTTCTGGAACTTCACTTTCTTCAAAGATCGCTTCTACTGGACATTCCGGTTCACAAGCACCACAGTCGATACATTCTTCAGGATCAATATAAAGCATATCTTCATCTTTCGGGACAAACCCGTCTACTTTTGCTTCTTCGCCGGCACCTTCTTTATCATAAGGGCCATGAATACAATCTACGGGGCAAACCTCTACACAGGCGGTGTCACAGGTTCCTACACAAGGTTCAGCAATAATGTACGTCATTCTCGTACTCCTTTGTAATAATGTTTAAATCTTGGTTCAAAATGGAGTCTCAATTTAAAGGGAAAATCTATATGTAAAAAACGTTTTGGAACTAATTTCTACGCCTAATTCATCGATGAAAAAAGATCAGAATCACAATCTGGCCCTACTTTGGTCCGCCCAAGCCATTTCTCAAACGGGAGATGCCATTTATCAACTAGCTCTCATCTGGCTCGTTTTGGATATGACAAATTCATCTATCATTACCGGAATTGTAGCTATGAGCGCCTATTTACCTGCTCTGATTTTCGGACTTTATGCAGGCGTTTTTTCAGACCGATTAAACCGTTTGCGACTCATGATTTTTGCCAATGCTGGACAAGCGCTGACTGTATTATTGATTCCATTATTTCTTTGGTGTGGATATAAAAATGTCTGGATTATTTGTGGATTAGCATTTCTTCGCAGTTGTTTTAATACTCTTTTTCAACCAGCATTGAATTCGATCGTTCCTATGCTCTTTTCCAGAGATCATCTTGTGAGAATTAATGCCATTTTGGTAACATCCGGGCAATTAGCCTGGATGATGGGACCATTTTTTGCAGGGATTCTCTTGACAATGGTTTCGCTACCTAATCTGTTTTTAGTGGATGGTGGATCATTTTTCATTGGAATTAGTTTGCTCCTGTTTATCAAAAAACCCAAGAATCCTAACCGGGTTGAAGATCATAGTCACTGGGATAATTTGAAGCAGGGGTTATTATATCTCTTCAGGGAAAAACCTATCTTCTGGATGATGATTATTACATTTATTAATAATTTTTTTATTATGGGACCAGCAATTGTGGGATTACCAATTTTAGTGAAAAATGCACTACACGGCACCCCGTCTGATTTTGCTTTTGTAGAAGGATGTATGGCAGTCGGCGCATTGTTAGGATCGCTTCTCGTTTCAAAATTAAATGGACGGATGCCTAATGGAATGGTTTGGAGTATTGGACTCATATTAGATGGCATTACATTCTCTCTAGTGTATTGGGCCGAGTCCGTAGAAATGGCTATGGTCATTATTTGCTTACATGGAATAGGTATTCCATTTATTATGATAAGTCGAACCTCAATTATCCAGATTCATACTCCAAATCAATATCATGGCAGATTATTCTCTGTTGTTCATTTAGGTGTTGTCGGAACGACCGCTATTTCTGCTGGTTTTGTAGGAGTTATCACATCCATTATTTCAGTGAAAATATTATTCTTTGGTATCGGAATTGGGGCAGCCCTTTGTGGCATAATTGGCCTGATTGCCCCATCTTTACGAAATCTCCGTTAAGTTTGATTTATGAATTATATCATTATTGATTCTGGGACATCTTCAACAAAAGCATTTTTGTTTAATTCTGATGGCATGGTTCTTCATTCTCAAAAAATAAAACATGCATTATTTCGACCTAAACAATATCATGTCGAATCTGATGCCCTTGTAATTTTGGAGACTTGCAAATCTCTCTTTGAAAAAATGGTGATCGCATCCGGTGATATGGAAGTTCATTCTTCTGGTTTGGCTATTCAACGCTCTACTTTTTTATTTTGGGAAAAGGAATCCTGTACGCCTGTTACGCCGGCTTTAAGTTGGCAGGATAGTAGAGCGTATGCTATTGTGGAAGAATTTTCCACCCATAGTGACAAACTTTGGCAAATTACGGGGACACCATTGAGTGCTCATTTTGGTGGACCCAAATTTTTACACATGATCCGGGAAAATCCACAATTACAAAAACGTATTAAAAATGGAGAATTATATTTTGGACCATTGAGTGCATTTCTTTCCCAAGCTCTGACAGGAACCGCTGGTGTAGAAGAATCCATCGCCTGCCGATCTTTGCTTTATGATATTCATAAGGGGAATTGGTCAGATTTCGCTTTAAATCTATTCGGAGTTTCTCCGCAATATCTACCGCCATTGGTTCCTGTAAAATATGATTTTGGCTATATGCTCGATTCAAAAATTCCACTTGCTATTGTTATTGGCGACCAGCAAGCAGCTCTCATTGGCCAAGCAGGACTGAAGCTTGGTAGTATTGCAACCAACTTTGGCACATCAGGTAGTGTACAATTCAATGCAGGGCAAAACCCAACAATAGTTAATGGACTTATTTCCAGTGTCTTTTACTCAGATGAAAATATTAAATATTTTATGGTGGAAGGAACTATTAATGCATGTAATTCTCTTTTCTATCATTTGGAAGAAGAACTGGGGATTCCTCATGATAAAATGGAATGGGATTACCGGGCTTCAAAAACAGAAACAGATGGGATATTCATTCCCGGTTTTAACGGACTTGCGGCACCTTATTGGAGGCCAGGGTTTAATGATGTTTATATTGATTTGGACAAAAGATCAGATAAAGAAGAAATTGTGCGAGCAGGAATGGAATCCATTGGATTTTTAGTGAGTGATATTTTGGAATGCCTGGAACCAATCATGTCTTCAAAACCCTCACTTTTGACGGCAGCTGGTGGCGGATCCCGCTCTCCCTTGCTTCAATTTATTGCTGATTTAACGGGAATATCCGTGGGACATTCCACCATGAAGGATAGAACCGCCTATGGAATTTTTAGACTCTTAAACCCTACCTATCAATCTGATTCATCCAAAAGTGTAGATCAGATTTATTTTCCAATTCCATCACAAAAAATAAATGAGAAAAAATTGAAATGGCGGAATGCAATAGAAAAATTTATCAAGTAAAAGTGGAATTCTTTAGGCGCTATTTCGCAAGAGCGCCCATGGGGTCCCAAGGTTTCAGTGAAATAGCTTCGCTCGTTTCAAATATTTCAACCAAATCATCGGATAAACAGGATTTATGGACCACCACTTCATAATTATACTCATCAAACCATAAATCTGTCATAATATGATAACCCTTATTACCACCTTTATCACCCCAACTATTTTCTACTCTCCACTTTAAAGGATTTCCTTTTGAATCCAAATCTACTCCCGTGAATAGCATGGCATGGGTCATTTGGCTATCTCCATATTCTAACCTTGCTGCTTTATCCATACCGAATTTGGTACCATAAAAAGAATCAAAATCAAAGAGGGCTATATCCATCACACCCAAATCACGGTGGAAATGTTTACTCACATCACAACCAAACCAAACGGGATCTCCATTTTTCAATGAGTTAATAGCAGCTTGTTTCATGGCATTACTTTCAACATTCAAATATCGAATGCTATGGCCTTCAACCACATTCCCCAACATTTCTACTGTATACACTTTATTATATTCTTTATCACTCATAGGACAATTAATTAAACATACATATTCATCCAGATTGAGTCCAACATGATTACTATAAAAAGATTGGGGTGTCAATTTTTCGAACCTGGAAAAGCTTTGTTTCTTATCTCGAATTTGCCAATCAAATGAATTAGGCGGTGTACCCAAATGAATGGTGAGCATTTGATATATTTCTTCCAACATGTCTGTTTTCATGGATTGTAATTGAGAATCAGATGAACTTTTTTGTGAAGATTCTCTAAGCTGTTTCGCAAATTCACGAAGCTTGCGGGTGATCATTCGATTCATTCTCATTGATTTGCTGGATGAATAAGATTCCGGCATTTCTGATTGTGGAACCACGCCATATTTATTAATAAGATTTACCCACATATCCCATTGACCACCATCCTGAATTGGGTTATCCAAAAGATGCATCACAAGCCGACTGCTCCAATGTAGATCGGTAGTTTTTAAAATAGATTCCAAAAAGTAATTTGATTTTTCCAGTTTATCCCAAAACATGAAATAACTTTGAGAGAATTGGAAATCTTTCAAGTTATGTTTTCGCCCCAAATAGATTCTGAAAAGATTCAAACCAGCAAATCCCCAGCAACGTCCACTGGATTTTTGATTGGTCGCAGGCATTTCCCCTGAAACTATATCAGAAAATGAATGGTCAATTTTCCTAAAATGCTCCCAATCCATTGTGAGCTCAATAACTTCATTCCTAATAGATGCATTCCGAGCCAGACGAACCTGCGGGTTGGCTAGGGTGTTTTTCCTGAAACTATTGAGGGTCTTTTTTAAGATTCTTTTACTCATTATAATTCCTCTTTTAATTTATTTGTAGTGAATTAATCAATTCTTCAGTTGCCTCCCAAAGTTTTTTTTGATCTTCCTTGATATAGGAAGCTTTCGAACTTTGTACAACTTTACATTTATCAAAATATTTGCCACTGATTCCGGCAACATCATCCGACGATGATAAATAAACACTGGTTCTAGCACCCTTTACTATATCAATTGCAAAAAGCATTTTTGCAATTTTAATGGAATTTTTAGCGAATCCCAGATTATTATTCCCAAAACTTGAATCCACAAAACCTGGATGTAAACAATTAAAGGTCACACCTGAGTATGAAAAACGATGATAACATTCATAGGTGAACATAATATTCATGAGTTTGGATCGCCCATATGCCGGCCACCCTTTATAATCATTTATGCCTTGAATATCTTCAAAATCTAATTCTGTATTTTTATGTGCTGTAGAAGCAACATTAATAATGCGACCCGGGATTCCATGCTTCACTATTTCCAATAAATGTGTCGTAAGATAAAAATAGGATAAATGGTTCAAGGCGAATGTTTTTTCAAGTCCTTCATCTGTCATTTTTAATTTGCTGAAGTAGGCACCAGCATTATTTAACAGGACATCAATAGTTTCATATGTTCTTTTAATTTCAACTACCAAGTTTTGGACACTTTTCATGATAGATAAATCAGCGTAATGAAATCGAATGGAATTATTACCCGTTTCATGAATTAATTCAGAAACAACAGACTTTCCTTTTTCCAAGTTGCGCCCAACGAGAACAAGGGAATAATTCTTGTGTGCTAATTCGAGGGCAGTTTGGTTTCCAATTCCGTCCGTGGCACCCGTTATTAGACAGGTTTTTTTCATTTAATACATGCTCATTATGCCAAGCATGATTAACATGAAGTATGGGACTAAGTCCGCAGCACCAATATAATCCTTCGCCAATCTCTGTCCAGTAAAAAGAACAATGATGGTAAGTGCCAACCACACAAATCCATAAAAGATCCATAGAGTAACTCGTTCTGCGAATGCATAATAGATTCCATAGACCAGCATAAGTCCACCTGTTAATTCCAAAATAGTTAACAATGATAAAGATAGCTTTGTAATGCCTTTCAACGGTGAGTTTGCAAAATGTACTTCAAAATATTCCAGATTCCCTTTGCGATCCATCATTTTATCAATGGCCGATTGTAAAAATGTAATTGCCATAAGAATGGCTATCAATATTTGACACAACACTAGTGGTCCTGTGAATTTGACACCCAATAATTCAATCCTGTCTCCGTAGCGCTCTTCAACAGTTGGTGATGAAGAAATTGTGGGCTGTGCAACTAGTGCCGTATTTAAAATAAAAACTGAGAAAAGGATGAGTGATAATTGTTTCATAGATGGCCTCATGCTTGGATTAATAATTGAATACGATCCCTTACAAGATCCCGAATTTCTTCTACAGATAAGTTTTCAAAGTCTTTTTTCTCTATGGGGACACCAAATCGTGTTATCAGTTTACCTGGTGTGAGTACCCAATCATTCTTCTTCTTTGCTTTATAAGCCCCAATTACCCCAACCGGTATAATCGTTGCACCGGTATTTTTTGCTAAATGAAAGGGGCCTTTTTTGAAGGGGTTCATTTCACCTGTTAATGTTCGTGTTCCTTCCGGAGAAATTAATAAAGAGACACCACTATTTAAGGCATCTTCAGCTTTGGATAAACTACTGAGCGCTTTTTTAATTTCTTTGCGGACAATGGGAATAATACCATATTGTTTCATAATAAAGCCCCAAATTGGATATTTGAATTGTTCAATAGCTCCCACAGCAGTGATATAATGAGGTATGAATGCAGCAAGCATAAATTGATCAAACATGGATTCATGATTGAACATATAGAGATAGGGCTGTCCATCCGGATTGGGTGGATCATTTTCCCTACTTAACCATTGTCCAGCCAAAAAACAATAAGCCCAACATATGGGTCGAATGATAAAATGGAGAATATTCCGGGGTAAAATAATAAATGACATAAAAAATAATACCATTGTAATGGCAAAAAAGATAAACCACAGTGGCCAAAGAATAATTGAAATAATTGTATTAAACATCCCAACCTTGTTTTTCTAAAATTGAAAAAAGTTTGTGATTAGCTTTAGGAAAAGGAAATTCATCTATTTGGTTTGGTTTGATCCATTTAGAATTTTGCTGACAACGAATTGTTGTGCCATTCTCTTCGCAGTGGAATCCATGGAACGTGATGGAAAAATGTGTGTAGGCATGTTTGATTTCGCCGATCTTTTTCAGAATCTTTGGTTTGGCCCCACATTCTTCTTTGATTTCTCGCCGAAGTGCATCAGTGAGTGATTCTCCATCTTCTACTTTCCCTCCGGGGAATTCCCACAGACCAGCCAGCATACCGCCATCGCCTCGTTTTTGGATATAAAATCTGTCTTCTCGCCAAATTAGACCGGCAACGATTTCATAATGAGGAGGTTTTTTCTTTTTAATTGATAATGGGTACGACTCAGGCACACCCATGGCAAATGCCCTGCAGTTAAAAGACAAGGGGCATTTGCCACAATACGGATTCCTAGGAGAACAAATTTTAGCACCCAGTTCCATTATGCTCTGGTTGAAATCACCAGGATTATCCGTTAATATATTCATTGTCAAATAGTTTTTTATTCGGGACATATTTCTATTTGATAAATTTTTTAATCCAAGGATGCGTGCAATAACACGCTTTACATTTCCATCAATCGCAATATAAGGTTGATTATAGGCAATAGACAAAACAGCTGCTGCTGTATAATCTCCTACGCCAGGCAATGCTCGAAATTCTAACCAATTGTCAGGAATAACACCGCCATGTTTTCCAACAACTATCTTTGTAGCTTTATGGAAATTCCTGCATCGGGAATAATAACCAAGCCCTTCCCAAAGTTTTAATAATAATTCCTGATCGGCATTTGCCACTGATTTAATAGTTGGATATTTACTGACCCATTTCAAGAAAAAAGGTATTACAGTTTCAATCTGAGTTTGTTGAAGCATTATTTCAGATAACCAAATTTTGTAAGGGTCATCTATATCTCGAAATGGCAGAATTCTTTTTTGTTTATTATACCAAGTTACAATAGATAACGTGAAATTATTTTTTTGCATTATACAAGTTTATCATTTTTTAGAATCAACTTTGATAAAATCCAATGTAGAGAAGAAACATGTTCTATCATTTCATTCCGATCTAATGGATCTACTTCTCTTTCTATGGCTGCACCAAGTGAATCAAATTGTTGTTCTAGTTGTGTTTGAATCTCATCTCCAGCTTGTGTGAGAGTGACCTGGATGACACGTTTATCATAATTTGCAGAGCGACGATTTACCCATCCTTTTTTTTCGAGACCCATAACAAGTCGAGTGGCAGTGCTATTATCTATGCCAATTTTTTTTGATAATGCAGACATTTCAATCCCATCATCAGGAATAATAGATAAAGCCAAGATTTGAGGGAATGACGCTCCACTTATCGAGACATTTTTCCGGTACAAACTTTGAAGATCAATTAAAAATGAAGAAAGTAACTCGCTGTAATTCATATTTGCAGTTTACAAATATTATGGAATGGTTAAAAAGAGAATAATTGCAATGTTTATTTCAACCACAATCTCCAAACTTTTTTTATATTCAAAAAGGAGGTAGCTCTTTTAGCCGAATGGCATGATTAGTTAAAATATTTTTCGCGATATTGCGTGTTATATCATCACCTAAGTGACCAACTACATTCCAATGGTCTATCTGAATTGGGCCTATTGCATACCATTGGCCAGAAATAAGGAATTCACTTTCATCGTAGATTACAATTGGATCGGCACCATTTGTTCCTGTTGTTGGGCCTGCCATAGAGATAGTATTAACAATACCATCATTCTCAAACCACGTCGAATCAGTAGTTTCTCCATTGGCCCAGTATCCTACACGTGAACCTAGTATTTTTGATCTACTACGAGTGAGTAGAGATGTCCCTTCAATAGGCAAATGATTTGGAGAATCTTCACTTTTTTCTGTAGTTGACGTGCTGATGGAGAAATAATACACATCTGGATCTGCGAGAAGAAAACTATTTAATTCCTGTGCACCAACTATAGATAAATCCCATGCACTTATATTTTTTGTAGCCCAGGCATCATGTGTTCGCATACGTTTAACATACCCTGCCCATGATTCATTTTTGCCTCGCGAAAATCTCCATTGTTCTAGATCAAAATCATAAAACCGTGTTCCAACAACCCCGGCTAAACCAACAAAATATTGTACAAATGGGATTGTTTTACTTACCACATTAGCTAGTGTAGTACCATTATGTGGTGTTGAAATAGATGTTATGCTCCTTACCCAATTCAAATGAGATTGCCCAAGCAATTCTGATTCTTCTAAATTATCGGTTTGTTCACTTTCACTAATTTTTTGGGTTAAAAGATACTGTAGCATGCGAGCAGTTTGGCCCCCCATGCTGTGTCCCATTAAATGCACAGGATGTTCTGCACTCCACTCTGGATATAATTCTTTGAATATTTTCCCTTTTGGTTTTTGAATCACATTAAATATTTCTGAATGAGCTTTTCCATAATCTACTTGTCCACCTTTTAACTGGGTATACACTTCTATGGCACGTTCCCAATTTGATGAAACAGGACCTACTGAAACTGTAAAAACTGTGTGGCCTTGATCCCGAAGCATTTGAGAATAATCTTCCCTACCGCCCCAATAATTATAACCACCCATTTCGTCTTCACCCCAGCCCATAAATCCATGTATCAATACAATAGGATAATTATTTTGGGCGAAAATCACTCCGATACATAACAGGATGATGATAATTTTTCTCATTAAAGTTGAATTCCTATCTGGAAACCATGGATCGTCGCTCCGGTACCAAAAATAAATGTACCATAATTGATGGATGTAACCCCAGTATTGATTCCAAAACCAAAACCTGAAGCACCAATCACTGATCTTAGAAAATCCTGTTGTGTATTATGATCCAATTTTCGTGTGGAAGTTCCCCATCTAATTCCAATCCCATTTTTTAAATTAAAATCTCCACCTAAAAATATTTCCGGCTCAGCTTGCTCTTTTGAAAAGATTGTATCCAAATAAAGAGTAAGTGGAAGATGTGCTAATTTTTTTGTCCCACTAATCACTGTTTTAGGTATGATTGTCCCTTGTGCAAAATTATTACCATCAAATGTTTTTCCAATGTTGTGAAATGACACTCCGAATGTTGCCTGAAACTTTTGAATATAGAATGCGCTTCCAAGCGATATTAGAATGGCTTTTATCTGATGATCTTTTAATGATGCATTATAGAATTGAGCAGAGGTTCCAATGCTCAAAGGAATTGTTCTTACCTGTTTTGAATAACCGTATTGAAGCCACGTATCGCCAGATTGATATGCCCCCGTGGACTGAAAATTGTCATCATATCCGTCGAATGTTCCGTAAGAAATATGTCGTACAGAAAATATACCGAATCCTTTTTTCCATGGCAGACTCATTCCAGCACTCTGACTGGTAATACCCGCCTGATAACGAATGATAGATGTGGAAAAATATCGCCCAGTATCTGCAACAGATGGATTTAATTTTGATGAAATTGGAGATGGATTCAAAAACCCTGCTCCACCCAATCCAAGTTGAAACGAAGAAGTAAATACATCAAATCCAGGATAACCAGTTTCTGCGGATAAACAGGAGAGAATAATAATGAAAAATGAAAAAAACTGTTTCTTTCTGACCCGTCTCGACTTTTCGGTGAGGCAGGCTAACGCAGTATTTTGGGATGTTTGGGGCTTTATTGACATCAAATCAAACTTAATGGGTCAAAATGAATATTGATCCGGTTTTTTCCTGGACGGTATTTTTTCTGAAAATCCCTGAAGTTATTCGTAATAAATTGGTGAAGTTTTTGTCCATTTGGATCTACTTTTTTTAATGATTTAAAAACGATCTGAAACCTATAATTGTTTCGCAGTTTTTCAAGGTAACATGATGATGGTCCCAAAACATCTAACCCTTTATATTTCCCTTTTAATGCTTTGGCAATTCTTTCTGACAGGGAATTTGCAGATGTTTGATTTTGGCCGGTAATCTCTATTTTTGCCAACCAGCTAAAGGGTGGATATTTTAATTCATTCCGTTCACTCAATGCAATATTGTAATATTTCATCATATCTAGCTTTGCTGCATTCTTGATTACCGGATTATCAGGTACATAGGTTTGTATAACAACTTCACCAGGTTTGAGTCGCCGACCGGCTCTTCCGGAAGCTTGATAAATAAGTTGGAAAATTCGTTCCCCGGCACGGAAATCTGGAAGATGTAATCCTAAATCCGCGTTTATAATACCTACCAACGTTGCATTCGGGAAATCCAATCCTTTTGCAATCATTTGTGTTCCTAGAAGGATATCTAATTTACCATCAGAAAAATCTTTTAATATTTTAGTTAGACCGCTGCCTGTCCGGGCTGTATCCATATCCAACCGCCCTAGTCGTGCATCAGGAAATGTCTCTTTGATTAAAGATTCTACCCGTTGGGTTCCAGTACCTGAATATTTCATATTTGGGCTTTGGCAACTGCGACATGCTTCCCGTTGCTTTGTTTCAAAATGGCCACAGCAATGACAAATCAGCTGAGACCCTTTTCGGTGATACGTAAGAGCGACCTTGCATTGTGGACACATGACTATGTCGCCACAATCTCCACAGCGAACCACTGGAGAATAACCACGGCGATTTTGAAGCAAAATAATTTGCTCTTTTTTTTGCAACCGGTCTTCGATCTTATCTTGGAGCAACCCTGAAAATATTTGCCCAAATTTGCCTGATTCTTCCTGATTACCCAACATATCCACCAAATGAACCTGGGGATATTTTGCACCGCCAAAGCGTTCCGGTAAATGGAGATAGGTCAATTTTTTATGAAGATAATTGTAATAGCTCTCCAAACTAGGAGTCGCACTAGAGAGAACCACAGAGGATCCTTCATAAGTAGCGCGCATAAGTGCTACATCCCGGGCATGATACCGTGGTGCAGGCGCATCCTGACGAAAAGATGATTCTTGTTCTTCATCAATGACAATTAATCCAAGATCTTTCAAAGGAGCAAATACTGCGCTTCTTGCTCCAATTACAACCTTGAATGACCCCTTGCATATCTCCTTCCAGGTCCAGGAGCGCTGCGCCTGTGTTAGCTTAGAATGCCAGAGAGCAATGCTGTCACCAAAAACAGCTCGGAACCGACCAGCGATTTGGGGAGTAAGAGAAATTTCTGGGAGTAGAATTATAGCGGTTCGACTTTGATCTAAACAGTGTCGAACAGCTTCAATATAAATTTCTGTTTTTCCGCTTCCTGTTACGCCATGGAGCAAAAAAGGTGAATAATTTTTAGAATCCAACGATTGAATGATCGCAGTTACAACCGTTTTCTGGTGTTTATTAAATTCTATCTTTTTATGAATGGGATCAAAGGTAAACCCTGTGACATCTGGTAATGAAGTTTCTTCAAATATGGAAACCAATCCCCGTTTTTCTAGCCCACGACAGCCAGTTAATGGATTGGATGCCAACTCTTTTAATGAAGAAACTTTGATAGGTTTTTCAGTTTTCAAAATTTCTTGGTATAGCTCATATTGTTTGGGCGCCCGTTTTTTAACCGCTTCCAGATCGTCATCACCTGTGATTATGGGCTGAACCATCCAGTTTTTTGGTGGATTGTATCGCGTTGACAAATTCTTTGGAAGAACAGCCTTCCCAACTTGTCCCAAGGGCGTTACATAATATTCACTCATCCATTGAATTAATTTCCATAGTTCCTGGGTCATAATTGGCAAATCATCCACGAGACCGTCAATCTCTTTTAATTTACCCGCAAAGGATGATTTTGTATTGAGTTCAGTAATAATACCTTGAGTTTTTCGCGGACCAAATTGAACATTAACCCGTGAACCGATCTTGACATCTTGCGCTATTTTCTCGGGAACTTTATAAGTAAAAGTTATAAAATTGGAAATTGGAAATGCGACGTCTGCAAACATAACCTGTGAGTTTATGGATCAGGATTTTCTAGGGCAATAAAAAACCCCAGCATCCAAAATCAAAATGAAATTGGAGTGCAGGGGTTGAATGCATTCTATCTAGTTTATGACTTAATCACGTAAATCTTAACGTCACCGTTTAAATCATCGCTTACACGAACCGGTACATGGTAGATTCCCAATGCTTTGATGGGCTCATCCAATAAAATGGCATGGCGATCAACAATAATGCTTTTTTCTTCAAGAGCTTTGTGAATATCCAACGTGGTGATAGAGCCAAACATTTTGTCTTCCTCGCCCACTTGTGCTTCTATCGTAATCTCTATTTTAGATAGCCGATCAACCATGGCTCCATCTGCAGCCGCTTCCCGAACTTTACGCATTTTAACGATTTGTTTTCGTTCTTCTGCCACAGCTAAGTTCCGTTTGGACGCTCGGAGAGCCAATCCTTCTGGAACTAGTTTATTACGGGCATAACCAGGTTTTACATTCACAACATCACCGGCTTCACCGAGACCATTTACATCTTGTAGTAAAATAATTTCCATGATCTTACTCCTTATTCTGAACCGCGGTCGACGTACGGCATTAATGCAATTGAGCGCGACCGTTTGATGGCCCGAACCAACTTTCGGTGCATTTTTGCACTACTACCGGTAATCCGACGCGGCATGATTTTACCTTGGTCATTCACAAAACGTCGTAGGAGTCTCACATCTTTATAATCGATGTCTGTGATACCATTTTCTTTAAAATAGCAAAATTTATTTCTACTCTGAAATGCCATTATTCAGCCTCCTTTTCTTCAGTGTCTTCTTCTGAGCCTTCATCAGATACACCTTCAGTAGTTTCTGTTTCTTCAGTTGAATCTTCCTCAGTAACGTCAGATTGAGTTTCAGTTTCTTCAGAAGTAGTTTCAACCACTGCTTCGTTCGCAGGTGTTTCTTCTACGGTACTTTCAGAGGCTTCTTTTTCAACCGGTTTTTCTTTCACTTCTTCTACATAGACTTCTGGTTTTTCATCTAAGGCAACTGTCATATGACGAAGAACGGAATTGTTTAATTTCATCCAAGTATTAAATTCGTTCATTTGATTCTGCTCGCCACCTTCAAATTGCAATAGGATAAAAGAACCATATTTCTGATTCTCAATTTGATACGCAAGACGCTTCTTTCCCCATACACGATGATTGATCAGCTTTGATTTTGTTTTCCCTAATGCAGTTCCGATCTCGCCCATGGTGATATCCAAGGCCTCATTTTCCAGATTCGGATTTACAATATAGAGTGTTTCATAATACCGCATAATAACTCCTTATTTTTTTACGCAATCAGCGGTGCGATGACCAGTGAAACCACGGACATTAGTTTAATTAAAATATTTAGTGAGGGGCCGGATGTATCCTTAAAAGGATCACCTACTGTGTCACCTACAACAGCTGCTTTATGTGCTTCAGACCCTTTCCCGATGGCTTCACCATTTACAGTTACGCCCTCTTCAATCATTTTCTTTGCATTATCCCAAGCACCACCAGCATTAGACTGGAAAATTGCCATGAGAACACCACAAACGGTAACGCCGGCAAGCAGTCCGCCTAATGTTTCCGGGCCAAAAATGAATCCAACTACAACTGGCGTACTCACAGCCAACACACCTGGCATAACCATTTCTTTAATGGCGGATTGTGTGGAGATCTCAACACAACGACCATGTTCAGCTTTATCTAATGCATCTTCATAAGCAGAACGATCATCCTCATCCCAGTTTTGCTCATCTTTCAGTTGCATGAGTTCCAGCGCTTTTTTCAATTCAGGAATATCCCTGAATTGGCGACGAACTTCTTCGATCATGGCCATTGCCGCCCGGCCCACAGCACCCATAGCCATGGAAGAGAATAGAAAGGGTAACATGCCACCCACAAATAATCCAGCCATCACCCAGGCATTTGAAATATCTATGGCAACAACAGCTTGTGCTTTTGCCGCAGCAGATTCCACACCACTTTCAATAAGTTCTTTATAACGAACATTAAATACTGTAGTTCTAAAAGCAGCAAATAATGCCAAGGCAGTAAGTGCCGCAGAACCGATGGCAAATCCTTTTCCGATGGCAGCGGTTGTGTTGCCAACTGCATCCAATTTATCGGTTCGTTCACGAACTTCCGCAGGTAATTCAGCCATTTCAGCAATCCCACCGGCATTATCTGAAATGGGGCCGTAGGCATCAACAGCCAATTGGATTCCCGTATTTGCCAACATACCTAAGGCAGCCATGGCAATGCCATACAGTCCGGCAAAGTGAAAAGCACCTATGATACTTGAAGCAATGATCAGGATCGGAATTGCCGTTGATTGCATGCCGACACCCAAACCCGCAATAATGTTTGTGGCCGGTCCTGTGATAGATTGCTCCGTGATGGATCTGACGGGTTGTGTACCTGTTCCAGTATAATGTTCAGTAATCATACCAATACCGAGACCCGCAGCCAATCCGATGACAGTTGCATAGAATACACCCATGCTTGTGAATTCATTGCCACCTTGCATAAATGTTGCCGGCAAGAATTCCTGGATCAAAAAGTAAATGGCTGCGACCATGATAGCCGAACTGCCAAACTCACCCTGGTTTAACGCTTTTTGTGGATCACCGCCATCTTTTACAGAAACCATAAAAGTCCCAATGATAGAAACAACGATACCTGCCGCTGCAATAAATAAGGGCAGTATAACAAAATTCATGTCAAATTTTCCAAGGGTCAGAATGCTGGCTCCCAAAACCATGGAACCCACAATGGAGCCCACATAAGATTCAAACAAGTCTGCGCCCATGCCCGCAACATCACCTACGTTATCACCCACATTATCGGCGATCGTGGCAGGATTCAAGGGATGATCTTCCGGGATACCCGCTTCAACTTTACCCACGAGGTCAGCGCCTACATCGGCAGCCTTTGTATAAATACCTCCGCCCACACGAGCAAACAAAGCGATGGAAGATGCGCCCAAGGAAAACCCTGAAATAACATTTAAAACAATTATCATAGAGGTTGCATCCGTGCCATATAAATTTGTGTAATACATGAATAAACCACCCAAACCAAGAACGCCCAATCCAACTACACTTAAACCCATCACAGATCCGCCGCTAAATGCAACATTCAGGGCAGTGGCAAGCCCAGTCCTAGCAGCGTTTGTTGTACGGGTGTTGGCTTTGGTCGCCACTTTCATGCCGAGAAAACCGGCCAGTCCGGATGCTACAGCACCCACAACAAATGAAAGGGAGATCAATGCGCTGGAATCAGCTCTGCCGTTATTGGCAAATCCAAGTAGGAATGCAACAGCCACAACAAAAATAGCCAAAACACGATACTCTGCTTTCAAGAAAGCCATAGCACCATCAGCAATACTTTTACCGATGGATTTCATACGATCTGTTCCTTCATCCTGTGCTTCGATCCAACTTGTTTTCCAAAAGGAATAAACCATCGCCAAAGCACCAGCGCCGATCACATACATTAAATTAGAACTCATGGTTTCAATATCTCCTCAATTAAGAATTAAAATGATTCATGGTGTGGTTTAGCCCCCGCACCAAAAGATTTGCTAAAGCATCAGCACCTTGTTTTACCATGGCTTCTGCTTCAAGCTCATCATCTGATCTGAAAGGTTTCAAAACATATTTTTCTGCAGGTCGCATATTTTCATCCGTACCTATACCTAAACGTACTCGGGGGAATTGGTCTGACTGGATTTGATAAATTATACTCTCCATCCCACGATGACATCCGTCGCCGCCTTTTGGACGAATTCTAATCGACCCAAGAGGCAGATCCACATCGTCCAAGATTACATGAATATCGGAAGGCAAAATATCCCAGAGATTTGCCACTTCTTTCACAGCGTTTCCGCTACGATTCATGCCGGTTGTTGGTTTTACCAACAGAGCTTCCCGTCTTTTATGTTGTGCAAATACAAAAGGGCCTTTTCCAGGTTTAAATGACAGCTTTTGGCGGCGTGCTAATTCGTCCACTACCCAAAATCCTGCATTGTGTTTCGTATTTGCATATTCGTCACCGGGATTGCCTAAACCAATAAAAGCGATCATGATTCTTTCGAATCGTCTCCTGAATCTTCTTCAGATGCTTTATCATCTTCGCCCTCTTCGCCTTCTTCGCCCTCTTCACCCTCTTCGCCCTCTTCACCTTCAAGTTCTTCAACTTCAGGCTCTTCTTCAGCTGCAGGCGGATGAACAGATACTATATTTAAGCCTTCAGCAGATAATATCTCTACATCTTCATCATCAATTGTAATGTCTGCTACACTTTTTGCAGAATTCATTTCAAGATCCTCAATATTCAATTCAATCTGATCCGGCACATCTGTTGGAAAACAACTGATCTCAATCTGTGTCATGGATTGCGATAATACTCCCCCTTCCGTGACACCTAATGGTTCACCAATCAATACTAAGGGCACAGAAATAGTTATTTTCTCTGATCGGCGCACTCGCATTAGATCAATGTGAATCACTTCATCCGTCACAGGATGATATTGTAATTCCTTGATCATGGTAAACTGTGTATCCCCTCCTTGCTCAACCTCAAAAATATGTTGACCAGATTGTAATGCATGATACAGTATTAGTTTATCTACCGATATATTTACATTAGCTTCACCTGCATAATAGAGAACGCCGGGAATGAGTCCCGATCGACGAATAGTTTTTGCCCCTTTCGTCCGCGTGAGATTTCTATCTTTAATTTCTAATTTGTAATACGATGATGCCATCGTTTTTTCTCCTAATTAAAATTCAAACAAAGCACTGATTGATTCACCATTATGAATTCGGTTAACTGCTTCGCCAAAAACAATCCCTACAGTTACAATATCCATATTATCCATGCATTTTTCCATGGGAATATCGATCGTATCTGTCACAATAATTTTTCTAATTTTTGATTTAATTAACCTTTCTATGGCTGGGCCGGATAACACGCCATGTGTTGCCACAGCCGTAACTGAATTTGCACCTTGTTTTAAAGCGGCTTGAGCTGCGTTAATTGTAGTTCCGGCAGTATCAATCATATCATCAATAATAAGCACATCCATATCTTTGAGGTCACCAATAAGATGACTCACTTCTGCTTGATTGGGTGCATACCGACGTTTATCAATTATTGCAAAATGCATTCCCAATCGTTTTGCATAGGCTTGACTCATTTTTGCTGATCCAATATCTGGTGCCAGCACAACGGTATGGTCCGGATCCAACCCTTCATTCTTAATTGCATCCAATAACACCATTCTGCTATATAAATGATCAAACGGAATTTTAGCAAATCCCTGGATCTGTGTAGAATGAAGATCCATTGTAATAATTCTATCTGCACCCATTGCTGTAAAAATATCGATCATAACTCGAGATGAAATAGGTACACGAGGTTGATCTTTCCTATCTTGACGTCCATAACCAAAATAAGGGATAACAACTGTTACACGATCCGCAGAAGCACGAACTGCTGCATCCACCATCAATGCCAATTCCAAAATATTCTCAGATGGTCCATTCGTGGATTGAATCAAAAACACATCGGTCCCACGAATATTTTCTTCAAACTTGATCCATAATTCACCATCGGAAAAGGTGCTAATAGATATTTCACCCAATTCACATCCAAGTGATTTTGCAATCTTTTTGGCCAAAGCAGGGTTACTGCGACCACTAAATATTTTTAGTTTGTTATTCATAATATTTTTTCTGAGTTAATATGAGCTGGGGCGCAGGGATTCGAACCCCAACTGCCTGGACCAAAACCAGGTGTACTGCCATTATACTACGCCCCAAATAAATTGGGTGTTGTTACAAATTAGAGAGTTGGATTGGTGATAAATGTATTGTATCGGGATGAAAAATGTGACTCGGCTGATTTGGCATCTGCATCTTCGTCAAAAACCCCAAACACAGTCGAGCCTGAGCCCGACAAACTGGCGAAACGAGCCCCATGGACTCGAAGCGAATTTTTTATTTGTCCAATCTCTGGATATGCTGGAACAACGATTGCTTCAAAATCATTCTCAAAAAGCTCAAAAGGAATAATCTCCTTTCGAATAAAGCCCAGAAAATTAACTACCTCGTTTGGCCTGTCCAAAATATTTTTTAACTCACCATATGCCCATTTTGTATCAATATGTAAATCCGGGGCTACCAATAAATAGCACCCATTAATTATTGTTTCAATTGGTTTTAAGATTTCACCAACTCCATTTCCGATCTGTGTTTTTCCCTTAATAAAGAACGGAACATCCGCACCTAAATCCAGACCTATGATTTCTAGCTCGTCATCACTCACATCCAATTCATAAAGCCTACGCAGTCCTTTTAAGATGGTGGCTGCATTGGATGAACCTCCACCCAAACCACCACCAGCAGGAATTCTTTTCTCCAGCTCGATTGAGACACCACCAAGTCCAAATGCATCTACCATTTTTTGCCATGCCTTTACACATAGATTGGAATCATCTTTAGGCAGCCAATCCACATTGGAAGAAAATTGGCAACTGGAATCTCTTTTTTCTAATTTGATTGTATCATGAAAATCCAGCTCTTGGAAAATAGTGTGAATATTATGGTAACCATCCGGGCGCTGGTTCCGTATTTGGAGACCAATATTAACCTTCGCGTGGGACTTAAGTAGAAGATGGTTCATGCTTAATACAAAGCGTTGCAATGGCCTGTACTGCCCAGCCGGAACTATCGCCCACAAATCCAAGATGGTCTGTGGTTGTGGCTTTTATGGAAACTTTGGATTCATCAATTTGCATGGAATAAGCTAAATTATATTTCATTTGGGGAATATATTTTTCCAGTTTTGGTTTTTGGAGAATAATGGTTGCGTCTATGTTATTGATTTCAAATCCAGCTTCCCGAATTCGTTTAACAGCATCGGCTAAAAAGTAGCTGCTGGGAGCACCTTCCCAATTAGCATCATTACTGGGAAAAAATTGACCAATGTCACCCAATGCGGATGCACCAAGAAGCGCATCCACCACCGCATGAATCAAAGCATCGCCATCTGAATGTCCCACTGACCCAAAAGATGATGGTATATCCACACCCCCTATAGTAAGTAATTCTCCTTTCGCCAACTGGTGGACATCATATCCTGTACCTACTCTGTTCATAATACTGATCCCTGAGCCTGTCGAGAGGCAACTAATTCCGCTCGTATCCAATCATCTTTTGTGGTAATCTTAAAATTGTTTGATTCTCCATCTACCAGTTTGATGGAGAATCCCATTGCTTCCATTAATGCGGACTCATCGGTTCCGATTAGGTTTTCTTTTTCGGCATTATACAACGCCTGAAGTAATTTATTTTTATGAAAACATTGAGGAGTTTGCGCCAGCCATATTTTTTCACGATCAAGCGTTTCTTTTATAAATCCATTTTCAGTAAATTTTACTGTATCTTTACTGGGGATCCCCACAACGGCACCATCTGCAAATTCACAAGCAGAAATGGATCGCTGAATAAGGTCTTCTGTCACAAAAGGCCGGGCAGCATCGTGGATGCAAACTAATGTTGAATGCGAGTCAGATACATCTATGCCATTTTTCACAGAATCCTGCCGACGTGTACCCCCAGCCACCACTTTCACCGGTTTTCCGGCTGACATGGACAGCACATCTCGATGGGTGGAGTCTACACTAGCACTGGGCACAGCCACAATAATTTCGTCAATATAGTCCGATTGCAAAAATAGTTTCAAGGTATGAAAGAGAAGCGGACGGCCAGAAAACAATTTAAATTGTTTTTCTTCGCCAAACCGTTCGCCAGAACCAGCAGCAGGAATGATTGCGGATACTTTCATATTACAAAAGTTTTTAGATTACAGGATAATCATGGCATCACCATAGCTCAAAAAGCGATAATTCTGTTTTTTAGCTTCCAGGTATGCTTTTTTGATCAATTTGCGACCAGCAAATGCACTGACCATCATAAACAATGTCGATTTAGGCGCATGAAAATTGGTTATCATTTTATCCACCATTTTATATTCGTAGGGTGGGTAAATAAATTTATCCGTCCAACCCCTTTTTGGAGTTACCTGGAATCCGGATATGGCAATTGTTTCTAATGCGCGCACGGTGGATGTCCCGACAGCAATGATCTTCCGATGCCGCTTTTTAGCCTGGTTGATTGCCATGGCCGTTTTAGGGGACACTTCGAAATATTCAGAATCCATCTGGTGTCGATTCAGATCTTCTACTTGAACAGGGCGAAAAGTTCCAAGTCCAATATGAAGTGTAACATTTTCAATCTTGGTGCCTTTGTCTTTTACTTTTTTGATGAGCCCTTTAGTAAAATGGAGTCCAGCAGTCGGGGCAGCCACAGCACCACGTTCTTGCGCATATATGGTTTGATACCTCTTTTTATCCACGGAATCAGCATCACGGTCAATGTAGGGAGGAAGGGGAGATGTGCCGATTCTGTCAATGACACTATGGAAATTAGCGCCATCATATTCGAAACGAACCACACGACCGCCTGAAACCGTATTATCTATCACATCGCACATAAGTTTTGGTGTGAATGCCAATTTATTCCCGATGCGGACTTTCCGGGCAGGTTTTACCATAACTTCCCAGAGATCATGTGCTAATTCACGGAGTAAAAAAACTTCCACTTTAGCAGCGGTCCGGTCTTTCGTTGCAAAAAGCCGTGCAGGAAATACTTTTGTATTATTAACCACCATAAGGTCATTTTTGCGCATATAATCTGTGATATTCAGGAATTTTCTATGTTCAATTTTCCCCGTATCACGGTTCACTACCATTAATCGTGATAAATCCCGCCTGGACTCCGGGTACTGGGCAATGAGTTTTTTTGGTAGGCGATAATTAAAATCACCAAGTTTATACTTTTTCTTTTTATCGATCATTCAAATAACCTCGTTTGGTCTGTTGTTAATTCTTTTCCAAGTAAATTGTATGCTGCTTTCTGGGCAATGCGTCCCCTTGGTGTACGGTGTAAAAATCCTTCCTTGATCAAAAAAGGCTCATATACATCTTCTATGGTGATGGGCTCTTCTCCTATGGCAACTGCCAACGATTTTACGCCCACAGGACCACCATTAAACTTATCTATAATGACTTCCAGAATCTTCCGATCCATGTCATCCAATCCAATATCATCTATGCCTAATTTTTCCAAGGATGCCTTGGCCACATCAATATTGATCTTGCCGGAAGCTTTGACTTGTGCAAAATCTCGAGACCGTCTCAATATACGATTGGCGATCCGTGGAGTTCCACGGGCGCGTCTGGCTAGTTCCATAGCGCCTTCATCATCAATATCTACTTCCAATATTTCGGCGGACCTATTAATTATGTGGAAAAGATCTTCTGCTTCATAATAATCCACACGAAGTACCACACCAAAACGATCTCGCAAAGGTGAAGTGAGATTCCCCAATCGTGTGGTAGCACCAATGAGGGTAAATGGTTCAATCGTCAGTTGTACACTACGGGCACTGGGGCCCTTATCAATCATAATATCGATGGAAAAATCTTCCATGGCAGAATAGAGATATTCTTCCACTACTGCATTAAGACGATGAATCTCATCGATGAAAAATACATCACGGTGACCTAAATTAGTGATCATTCCTGCCAAGTCGCCCGCTCGTTCCACTACTGGTCCGGATGCTTGTTTTATGTTGGATTTTAGTTCCTTGGAAACAATATTGGCGAGAGTAGTTTTTCCCAATCCCGGTGGACCAAATAGAAGAACATGATCCAAAGCATCTCCACGAGAGTTAGATGCTTCAATGTAAAGTTTCAAATTATCCACCAATTCTTTCTGACCAATAAATTCATCAAATTGAGAGGGGCGAAGAGATTTTTCAACAACACTATCATCATCGAACGGTGTTGGGTCTGTAATATGTATCTCTGTCATTAAGTAAAATGGATGTAAATCAGTTTAAAACTGACTCTAAAGATACAATCTCAAATTGCTGTCGTAAAGACAGAGAGGGAGAAAAATTTGACTACTATAGTGCGAGCCTTGGATCCGTAGCTACTGGTATGCTTACTTTGGCGTAGATTCATCATAATATTAATACATTGATTAGTAAAATCTTTTACAATCCCCCAATGTTTAAAAATGTGCTTTAATTCTGCAGGAGATCTCATGCCGCGATTTCCTTTTTCATTAAAATTTGTTTTAAAAATGATCCAGTATAAGATGTTTTCACTGATGCAATTTCTTCCGGGGTGCCGGTGGCCAAAACAGTCCCGCCATCGTCACCGCCTTCTGGGCCCAAATCGATGATCCAATCCGCAGTCTTGATCACATCCAAATTATGTTCAATGACCAAAACTGTATTTCCACGTTCCACCAAACGCTGGAGCACATGCAAGAGCATCCTGATGTCCTCGAAATGGAGGCCTGTGGTAGGTTCGTCCAAAATGTAGAGTGTTTTTGCGGCAGATACTTTAGAAAGTTCCGTGGCCAGTTTTACCCGTTGCGCTTCTCCACCGGAAAGTGTTGTGGCTTGCTGCCCCAAATGGATATAGCCTAGTCCCACATCATTTAATGTATGGAGTTTTTTATGGATAGATGGAATATTTTTAAAAAACTCCAACGCTTCAGATACTGGCATACCCAACACTTCAGCAATGGATTTGCCCCTGTATTTCACTTCCAATGTTTCTCGGTTATATCGTTTTCCTGCACAAACTTCACAGGTTACATACACATCAGGGAGAAAATTCATTTCAATTTTAATAATGCCATCACCTTCACAGGATTCACAGCGACCACCTTTTACGTTAAATGAAAAACGACCAGGTTTATAACCTCGAATTTTAGATTCCGGTAATTTGGCAAACATATCGCGAATGAATGTGAAAACACCAGTATAAGTTGCAGGATTGGATCTCGGCGTCCGGCCTATGGGTTTTTGGTCAATATCTACCACCTTATCAAGAAACTTCGCTCCTGTGATAGAATCAAATTCCAATGGGTAAGTCCGCGCCCTGTTCAATTCTTTCGCTAAAGCAGGAAAGAGAGTCTCATTCACCAACGAACTTTTGCCACTTCCGGATACACCCGTTACAGCAATAAATCGGCCCAATGGAAAATCCACATCAATAGATTTTAAATTATTTCCTGTGGCGCCTTTGATTGATAATTGATTTGAGCTTCCATTTCGGCGGACCTTTGGAATACGAATTTGTTTTTTACCGGAAAGATATTTACCCGTAAGTGACTTATTGGATTTTAATAATTGCTTTGGGGGTCCTGCAAAAGTGATTTCTCCGCCATGTTTCCCAGCGCCTGGACCTAAATCGATAACATAATCCGCCGCTTCTATCGTTTCTTTATCGTGCTCTACAACTAAAATGGAATTCCCAATATCTCGAAGTGATTTTAAGGTCTTCAGCAACCGATTATTATCACGTGGGTGGAGCCCGATAGATGGCTCGTCCAAAATATATAGGACGCCCATTAATTGGGAACCAATCTGTGTGGCAAGTCGAATTCGCTGGGATTCTCCTCCTGATAAAGTGGTGGCTGAGCGATCTAAGGTGAGATAACTCAATCCTACATTGACCAAAAAACTCAATCGCTTACAAATCTCTTTCAGGATCTGATCAGCAATAGCATGCTCCATTTTTGTGAGATTTACGTTTTGAAAAAAGATATTTAAATCCCGGATGGACATGGAAGACACATGGCCAATATTTTTTTCATTAATCATAACCCCAAGTGTTTCCTTCCGGAGCCTAGCGCCTTTACAATCAGAACAAGGGCGCATACTCATAAATTGTTCGATCCATTCGCGAATGCCAGAAGATTTAGTTTGGGTGTAGCGGCGCATTAAATTCGGAATAGCCCCTTCCCAGCCTCCGGAATAAGTTCCACTCCAACGCTCGGAACTGTAGTCCATTTTAAATTTTTTATCTCCAGTACCGTAGAGCAACATTTGACGAACATTGGGATCCATCTTAATCCATCGCGTAGTAAAATTGAATTTGTAATGACGGGAGAGACTTTTCAGGATACTGCCATACCAGTTCCCTCGGGGTTGTTCTCCCAGCGATGCAATGGCGCCCTGAATAAGACTTTTGGATTTATCAGGCACGATCAAATTAGGATCCACTTCCATATGAGACCCCAATCCATCACATTTTGGGCAGGCACCATAAGGAGAATTAAATGAGAACATTCGTGGCACCATTTCTTCCATGGAAACCTCACAATCGGGACAGGCAAAATGTTCAGAAAACAAATGTTCTTTATTTGGTAATTCATTGACCAAAATGAGACCACTGCCAATCTTCAGTGCTAATTCAATGGATTCGGTCAAGCGCTCATGTATGTCTTTCTTTATTATGAGTCGATCCACCACAATCTCGATGGTGTGTTTTTTATTTTTATTCAAAATGATCTTATCATCTACAGACATTACGTCACCATCTACTCGAACACGTAGGAAACCTTCTTTCCTGATCTCATCAAAAACGCCTTTATGTTTTCCTTTGCGTCCACGAATAAGGGGGGCCAAAATATGCATTTTAGTCCCGGATTTGAATTTGCTCACTGTATCCACGATTTGCTGGACTGTTTGTTTTTGGATCGGTTTTCTACACTTCCAACAATGGGGTAATCCAATATGGGCATAAAGGAGTCGAAGATAGTCATGGATTTCCGTAACAGTACCAACAGTGGATCTTGGATTTCGAGCTGTGGCTTTCTGTTCGATGGAAATGGCTGGAGATAATCCTTCAATGCCATCCATGTCCGGTTTTTCCATGATACCTAGAAATTGCCGTGCATAAGACGAGAGCGATTCTACATATCTCCTTTGGCCTTCTGCATAAATTGTATCGAATGCGAGAGATGATTTTCCTGAGCCGGACAAACCAGTGATTACTACCAGTTTATCCCTGGGAATTTCTACATTGATATCTTTAAGATTATGTTGGCGTGCACCTTTGACTATGATCTTATCAGTGGGATTTGGCATCGCAGTTTACACCCTATAATTCGAGACAATTCTGAACATCCCGGAATTTACAGACTTTTGATTCAGCACCCCAAAGACGATTTACTTTTTTTCCATAACTTTATTAGATGTGCAAAAAAGATACCAAGTTATTCCTGAGATTCATTTCTATTAAGAAATCATTAATATAGTTTTAAAATTTTCTGAAAGGACTAAGTTAGCCTTAAACCACATTTACATTGGTATGCACTTTAATTCTAACATTAGAAAATCAAGAAATTTTGTTTTCATTTACTTGACACGGAATTCCAGAATTGGTACTTTGAACCATGGGTTCTTTAACAAACCAAATCCTTATCTCCATGCCTCACATGGCAGATCCCTATTTTTCCAAAGCTGTGGTTTATGTCTGTGAACATAACAAGGAAGGTGCCATGGGTATGATAATCAATAAGCAGTTTCAGGCACCGGACTTAAAAGAACTATTTGAAAAACTCTATATTGGTGATGATACCATTCATTCTTTGGTAAATGATATTTTTTTTGGCGGTCCTATTCTTTTAGAAAGAGGAATTGTACTTCATGATGCCGCCTATAAATCTGAAGGGACAATCAATATCTCCGACCACATTTCAATGACCAGTCAACAACATGTTTTGAAAGAGCTTCAACATAAACCGGATATTCCATTCAAATTGATGTTGGGGCACTCAGGATGGTCGCAGGGACAATTGGAAAGAGAAATTGAAAATGGTGATTGGCTCATGCAAACCACCACGAGAGATTTTATTTTCAAGGTTACTCCAGAACAAATGTGGCAACAAGCAATTGGATCTCTGGGAATGGATCTTGGCCCTTCCTTGGGCATAAGCGGGCAAGCCTAATCTAATATTTAACGCATTAATGCTCGAATCGTAGCATTTGATTCAGCCAATCGATCACTCAATAATTTTACAACAAGAGAACATTTTAATTTCTTTGGATCATAATTATCATGTCGCCCGATAATCAAATAAATGAACTAACGCGTCTATTTAAAGAAAACGCCCATGATGAAAATGCAGTGCACATGGCCCAATATATGAAAGGTCATTTCCCTTTTTTTGGTATCAAAAGTACCTTAAGACGGGGCATCCAGAGGGAGTGGTGGCGAGGACATTCAATCCATTCTGAAAATGAGCTTCAATCGATTATTGCAACCCTGTGGGCGTTGGATAAAAGAGAATATCAATATGTTGGACTTGACTTGGGGAAGCGGTACAAAGAATATTTTACACCGGCATCTATTCCCTTTATCCGAAAATTGATAACAACAAAATCTTGGTGGGATACGGTGGATGCCATAGCCAGCCACATGGTCGGAGCAATAGTTTTCAATTATCCAGAAATGGTTACAATCATGGATGAATGGATCGACCATGAGAATATGTGGATTCGCCGAACCGCTATTTTACATCAATTGAATTTTAAGGACAGAACAGACCCAAAACGGCTTTTTGATTATTGTAAAAAACAGATGAATGAGTCTGACTTCTTTATCCGGAAAGCCATTGGCTGGGCACTGCGTCAATATTCTTATGTGGATGCATCCGCTGTGATCCAGTTTGTAAAAACATATGAATCAGAGTTAAGCACCTCGAGTAAATCGGAAGCATTGAAAGCATTGAAGCGGAAAGGGAAGATTTAGGGTTTTATTATTATATCTTTCACTGTCCCTCATGACACTAAATAACCCACAATAAAGTTCAAATCTTCCCCTAATTTTAATGATGCGAAAAATACTCCCACCGCTAGCAGTTATTTTTGCGGCCCTTCTATGGAGCGCGGATGGATTCTTAAGACAGGAGCTTTATTCCATATCATCTTTTTTGGTAGTGACTCTCGAACATGCATTTGGGGCGCTTCTGTTTTTACCATTTCTTATCAAAACGTGGCCAGAGATAAAAAAACTGGGGCAACGTGGTTGGATCTCTGTCTTATGGATCTCTATCTGCGGTGGAATTTTAGGAACATACTTTTACACGAAAGCATTGAGCTATGTAGACTATATCGATCTGTCGGTGGTCGTACTTTTACAGAAACTCCAACCGATTTTTGCCATTTCCCTCGCAGCCATAATTTTAAAAGAGAAACTAACCAAGAGATTTATTGGCTTGGCTCTATTGGCCATGTTAGGTGCTTATCTTGTCACATTTGGAACCACATCTATTGCGGACTGGGATGATAAAACACTCATTGCAGCGCTCCTGGCAACATTGGCCGCATTCAGTTGGGGGAGCTCCACCGTTCTTGGAAAACATGCGTTGAATCGATTACCCTTTACTGCTGTTACTGCACTGCGATTATCTTTAACAGCTGTATGTGCTCTCATTATTTTTACCGTTACGTCGGATGGTCTTGGAACACTAGAACTCACAACTCATCAATGGCGGAATTTGGTTATTATTGTCATGTCTACCGGTGCTGTGGCACTTTTCATTTATTATTTTGGGCTCAAGCATATGAAGGCATCCCATGCCACAGTTTATGAATTGACATGGCCCCTGTCTGCTGTTTTTCTTGATTGGATTATTCGGGGTCATATTTTGGGATTCGCACAAATTATCGGTGCAATTCTGCTTCTGGGATCTATGATTCTTCTCACTCGGGAGGAGACCTATGGCTGAGTTAACTCTCAAAGATCATAATCATAATTTAAAATATAATCTTGTTCATGAATTCTGTTGGGGGTTCGGTATCGCATTCCATACGCTTTATGCGGTTGTGCCATTGTTTTTAAGGGAATTGGGTGCACCAGAAAGTATTGCTGTTTCCACTGCCGGATTATTTTCGATTCTTATTGCGTTACCAACTTTAATTATTGCGACTCTTGGGAGAAATATCCGCAATATCAAAAAAGCTGTTATCCTGGTACACATAATCATTCTAATGGTGGCATTTTCCATGGGATTCACATTTACTATTCTGGATCCTGAACAAATTCAAACTGCTTGGAAAATATATTTTTCTTATTTCATATTGTATTCTTTATCGATAGGGATAATTATACCTATTTGGGCTGAATTTTTAAATCAGTCCACTTTGAAATCCGAACGAGGAAAATTTTTTGGTTTAGGATTTGCCCTTAACAGTGTGGGTAGTTTTTTAGGTGGATTTATCTTAAGATTTCTATTATCCAGCAACATACCATTCCCTAGAAATTTTGGAATTGGTTTTTTTATACTCTTTATAAGCCTAACAATTGGCACGTTTCTGTTTTTGTTTTTCCGGGTCAAGCCACCAAAGAAAGAACACCGCCACAAAACTATTAAAGATTTTTTAACTGAAACAAAATCGATTGTGGTTGGTCATAAAAATTTCCAAAAATACATTTTATCCCGCATCCTCTTCGCTGCACATTTACCGGGATTGGGCCTTTATGCAATTTATTGTCAGGATAAATTCAATTTTGATGTGAGTCAAGCCGGAATCTTTACAATCCTGAATGTGATAGCATCTGGATTTACCAGTTATGTTGTAGGAATATTAGGAGATAGAATGGGTCATAAATCCGGAATGATGGTTGCCTATTTGGCCCACTTCACAGCAGTATTCCTTGCTATTTTTTCACAGAATATGTTATGGGTTTATGCGGTTTTCATGGCCATAGGCGCAGGTCAAGGTGCTTTTATGCCCTCGGCCATGAATCTTATCTATGATTTTGCTGAAGAGCGGGATACCAAAACATACATGGCTTTAATGGATACTATGCTTGCACCGTTTGTTTTAATTTTTATTGTGGGCATTGGCTATATGGTTCGGTTCGGTAATTATACCCTGTCGCTTTATATTATTGGCGCGAGTCTTTTTTTAGGCATGGCAATACTCCATTTTGTCGTTCGTGATCCAAAACAGTCCTCAGAACATGCATTTAATGTTGATGGATTTTCTTCTTGATTTTCAACCACCTAATACTAAAAATTCATGTTCTATTATGATTGATTATATATCCCGACGCTGCCGATTGCTGTTACCCGCCTTTCTGGTACTGATGATTAGTGCATGCCAGGAAGACCCTTCGCGCCATTTAAATCTTGGAAATTGGTATCTTCAAAAAGGACTTTTAGATGAAGCCATCATGGAATATCGTGAAGTTTCCCGTCTTTATTCAGGTGATCCGAGCCAACTTGCTCGAGATGAATACCAAATTTTAGGTAAAGCCCACTTTAAGCTTGCCATCGCTTATACAAAAAAAGGGTGGTGGGCCTATGCTTTGAATGAGGCAAAACGGAGTTTTGATATCACACCCAATAAGGATTGTCATGATCTTGTTGGGCTTATTGAAACAAAGATTGCTCAGGGTATTGACTCCTAATTCAGGAGTTCTTAGATAGCTCTCTTTCTACAAAGATCCACCCCATAAACACCACAAACCCAACGGCCCATCCACCAATGACCTGGTGAGGCATGTGGACACCTAGATAAATTCTTGAAAATCCCACCATGAAAATCATTACTGAAGCTGGTATAATTCTATTATAATGGTGTCCGAGCCAGCCCCACACTACCATAGCCATTTGTGCATGGCCACTTGGGAACCCAAATCCTGAAACTGAAATAAGGTGTAATTCTTCCGGTGGGCGGGCTAAGGCAAATCCCTCTTTTAGACATTTCATTATGATTGCTGATAAAATTATAATACCAAGAAATGATAGCCAATTTTTTCGATTTAAATAAAAAAATGATATAATAAGATAAATTGGATAAGCAGTACCATTGCCCAATAGTGTTATGCCTTTCATGAGGAAAAGGATAATTGGAAAATCGAATTGTTGTAGGAATTGAATTAATTCCATAGTGAAAAAATTACATAACCTTTCAAAAGATATCCTTTGTTAGGTTTGATAACCATTAGAAAGAACCGGAACGGGACTCCCCGCCATCACAATAAATGATGGAACAATTGATGAAATCTGCTTCTGGTTGTAAAAGCATTGAAATGGTTCCCGCCACATCTTCCGGGGTGGTTGTTCGGCGCATTGGATTTCGTTTCTTAGTGTTTTCGATCCACTTTTCCCATCCTTCTGTAATCTTTGTTAATGCACGGGTTGGTGTAACGCCAGCTTGGATTGCGTTAGCTGTAATTCCAAATTGCCCTAACTCCCATCCAATCTGTCGGATAATTGCTTCCATAGCGACTTTTGCCACACTAACAGGACCATATCCTTCCATGGCTACATAATTTCCCTCGCTAGTAAGCCCCATGACACGTGAGCCGTTTGCCAGAAGCCCTTCCGCATATAACTTTTGTGTCCAATACAACAGAGCATTACCCATAACATGAACCGTCATATCCATTTGTCGTTGAGTGACAGGCTTTTCACCAAATAAATTGGTGGTGGTACCGAACGCAATAGAATGGAGCAGAAGTTTCACCGGTTCTCCACTCGTAATCTCCTTGATTTGTGGAATATATTTATCCATGGTTTCTTCTGCCGCTGCATTTGTATTAAAATAATGACACCGACCACCAGTGATCTCATTCACTTCAGTGATTGTTTCTACTGCTAATTTTTTTGCATCTCCACGATCAAAATGAAACGCAATAATTCCATAACCATCCTTTGCAAGCCGCTTTGCTGTGGCTGCCCCATGGCCAGTTGAACCTCCTAATATTAATACCCATTCAGACATTTTGTTCTCCAAATTTCAGCATGCAATTTACCGGATTATTTTGAAAGTTGAACATGAAATGTCGGTTCATAAATTCAAATATTTGTCGTACTCTCACCCCCTTATAATCATAGGATAATAAAACATATCATGATAGTAAAAAGCAGTTATACAAAAGAAGAATTAATCCAAAGCGGTGAAGGGATTCTGGGTGGAATGGAAAATGGAAAATTACCCTTAGCTCCCATGCTTATGATGGACCGTATCACAGAGATCAATGATAATGGTGGCCAATATGCAAAAGGACAGATTATAGCAGAACTGGACATCACTGACGAACTTTGGTTTTTTCATTGCCATTTTAAAGGTGATCCAGTTATGCCCGGATGTTTAGGGCTTGATGGCATGTGGCAATTGGTTGGATTCTTTTTATCCTGGATTGGCGGTCAGGGTCGTGGACGTGCTTTAGGCGTTGGTGATATGAAATTTAAAGGACAAGTCCGCCCCTACCATGATACTATCACATATAAAATTGATATTAAAAAAATTCTGAATCGGCGTGGGAAATATCTGATTTGGGCCGATGGCACATTGAGTACAAGTGAAGATCGAACTATTTATTTTGCAAAAAATCTACAAGTTGGGTTGTTTGATAATCTCACTTACGATTTTGGTGGCGATCCTGCTTTGGATTCATTTTAAATTATTCGATTTTCTATTTAAATAATGGCCCTCCAATGTGGAATTGTAGGACTACCCAATGTGGGAAAGTCTACCCTATTTAACGCCCTGACAGAATCAGGCGTTCCAGCTGAAAATTATCCTTTTTGCACTATTGAACCCCATGTCGGAATTGTAGAGCTACCTGACCTCAGGTTGAATGAGCTTGGGAAAATCTATAAACCAAAAAAAATAATCCATGCAACCGTTGAATTCACAGATATCGCCGGAATCGTACGAGGTGCCAGTAAAGGTGAAGGTTTAGGAAATAAATTTCTCGGACAGATCCGACAGACTACCGTAATCATTCACGTGGTACGTTGCTTTGAAAATGATAATATCACTCATGTTGATGGCAACGTGAACCCAATCCGAGATGCTGAAACAATTGAAACAGAATTACTACTAGCTGATCTGGAAACATTGGATAAACGCAAACATAAAACAGAAAAAATGGCTCGCTCCAGAGACAAAATTGCCAAAAAAGAATTGAGGCTTATAAATCGACTACTCAAACATTGTAATGAAGGGCACCGTGCTCGAACATTGCCAGTGGATGACACCGATGAAAAAAAGATTCTACGTTCTCTTCATCTTCTCAGTAACAAACCAATCTTGTATATTGCCAATGTGGATGAAGCAGAGATTATGCAAGAAGAGCGGAACAAACATGTTCAGGCTCTTTTTGATTTTGCTGAAAAAGAGGGGAATTCTGCTGTCAGAATCTGTGCATCCATCGAACAAGAGATCGCAGTTTTACCTGACGATGAAAAAGGCTTATTTCTCACAGAGTATAATCTTCCAGAACCGGGACTCCATAAAGTAATTCATGCTGGGTTTAGGCTATTAGGACTTCAAACTTATTTTACGTGCGGTGAGCAAGAAGTCCGAGCCTGGACCATTCCTGTGGGTGCGTCAGCTCCAAAAGCAGCAGGTGAAATACATACGGATTTTGAACGTGGTTTCATTAAAGCAGAAATATTCCAATATGATGAAATTTTAAAGCACGGTTCAGAAAAAACACTTTCAGATTTGGGATTGATCCGTCAGGAAGGCAAGCAATATATTGTGAAAGATGGAGATTGTATTTTCTTTAAATTTAATGTCTAATGGCAAATTAATACAAAAAAAGGGCAGTTTTCACTGCCCTTTTTAATTTTTAAAATAGAGACGTTTTATTCGTCTTCATCCTCTTCGTCCTCTTCTTCCCAATCATCATCTTCTTCGTCATCATCATAGTAATAATCAGGTGGATAAGCAAAATATGGATTGTTTGCCATGTTGTATGGATCATAAGGGTTCGGTTCTTCTTCCTTTTTTTCTTCTACTACAACTTCAGGGGTCGCTTCCTGTTTTACCACAATCACCCGTGGTTCATCTGATGCTTCAGTGGGCTCTTGTGATTGTTTAATTGCATCCATGACCAAGTCTCGATCAGAATCTGATAACCCACTACTGCCTGCTTGAGCCACTGTAGATGATGCCTGATTTCGGAAATTGAGCCCAGTTAACACTGCAAAAAATAGGATTACCAATGCAAAAATAGAACCTTCGGGTTGAAATTCAAATCCGCCAAACATATTTTGCGTAACACCAAACCCAAAGAATATCCCAATAGAAAGTAAGATACCAAACAGCAGGATCATGTTACCCATTTGTTGCGGCATGTTCGATTCCATCACTAGCATGTACAGAAACCAAACCATGATCCCAGCAACTGCAATAATGATGCTCACTAGAAATTCTCCCAAGAGGAGCGATGTAAAAAAGCCGACGACGCCGGCTGCCGGAATTATAAATCCTATCCCGGATTTCATGTCGTTAGCCATGATGAAACTCCATTAATACCTCGATTTACACTAAAAATTGCCGTTTGTTCTTCACAAATGCAAGATTTTTCCCAATTGAATAAGTTGCGGTTTTCTGTCATGTATTCCCCATTCTTGATTATGTAAATTTCACCCTTATTTATGCGAAATGAATCAATCAAAGTTGGTGTGATTGGTGTGGGTCATTTAGGTCAGCATCACACAAAACATTATGCATCCTTACAGGATGCGGAACTTGTGGGTGTCTATGATACAGATACAGACCGAGCTATATCTATCGCCAGTCAAAATAGCACAAAACCATTTACAGAATTATCATCTTTATTAGATGTAGTTGAGGCAGTCTCTATTGTAACACCAACGAAATTTCACGTTGATGTGGCGGCGGCATGTATCCAAGCAGGAAAACATGTTTTTATCGAAAAACCTATTACCACAACATTGGAAGAGGCTGATCGTCTTCTCTTATTAGCAAAAGAAAAAGGGACCATGATCCAGGTCGGGCATATAGAAAGATTAAATCCTGCACTCCTGGCTCTTCAACCCTTTACTATTAATCCAAAATTCATTGAGATCCAAAGACTGGCACCTTACACTACTCGGGGAACAGATGTCCCTGTCGTATTGGATCTCATGATCCATGATATCGATATTTTATTATCCCTAGTGGATTCGCCGGTTAATACCATTCGTGCGACAGGGTTATCTATTCTTACTGATTCTGTAGATATTGCCCACGCAAGGATTAGGTTTGGGAATGGAACGGTAGCCAGCATCATGTCCAGCCGCGTGGCAAAAGACAAAGTCCGAAAAGTAAAAGTTTTTCAACGAGATCTTTATGCCACTATCGATCTTTTATTAGGGCTGACAGAGATTTATAAAGTGGTTGGTGACCCAGATGAGGACTCGCAAGCCCTCATGACTGCACCCTTTGAATATGATGGGTCTGAGCGGTTCAT
>Ga0187833_10000729_pt1 | contig 38131 bp, 38 predicted proteins | sample ETNtaG_37_FD_167968 | JGI IMG/M metagenome (GOLD analysis project Ga0187833, IMG submission 167968) | Marine microbial and viral communities from oxygen minimum zone, Eastern Pacific Ocean - ETNP2014_SV_400_PacBio MetaG (Illumina Assembly) | ecosystem: Environmental > Aquatic > Marine > Hypoxic...
GGTTGGAGTGGAAGGGGTTCTTAATATACCCTCAGATTACCCTTATAGTACTGCCTAAACAACGCGGAAATTAGGAGATTAATAGTTAACACAATTATTAGGTATGCATCTGAATTGAACAATTCAACCGTAATTTCCAAAAACTGTGACCATTTTGTGACCAAATGGGCTTTAATGGTCAACCATCACCTACCGCATAAACACTAAATCCGTGCCTGAGAAAAAGTGGTACCCCTAACAGGACTCGAACCTGTGCCTCCGGTTTAGGAAACCGGTGCTCTATCCTCCTGAGCTATAGGGGCGAGAAGTAATTCTAGGCACAAAATTGTATCAGATGGCGACCGTTTTTGATCCCTGATTTTCTGGAAAGTGGCGAACCTTTTTTATTTGCCCTCGCCTCGGCCGGCTTTCAATCGCATTTCTGCTTGAATGAGCATTAAATCCGAATAGCGTGTACCATCCTCCCTGTTAAAAACGCAACTAGGTACTGCTCAAATTAGTTCACTTTAAGAATTAAGGAAGGAGTGTGAATCATGGGCGAGCTCACCGGAGAACAAATTATCGCGAAGGCACTGAAGACGCAAGGCGTGGAGCATGGATTTGGGGTTGTCGGTATCCCAGTTGGAGGTATTGCCGGTGCCATGATGAATGAAGGTATGACCTATCACGGAATGCGCCACGAGATGCCAGCCACATATGCGGCGCAGGCAGTGTCCTACCTGAGTGGGAATGGGGGAATCGGAGTCGCGCTTGCAGTATCAGGACCGGGTGTGCTGAATGCCGTAGGCGCCTATGCGAACGCATGGTCAAATCGATGGCCAATGTTACTACTTGGCGGATCTTATGAAAGATCTGGGCACATGCAGGGATTCTTCCAGGAAACTGATCAGCTGACTGCTATGCGACCCTACTCGAAATTTGCTGAACGTGTGGAAGACCCGTACAGATTGCCGATCTATATTGCTGAGGCAATAAAAAAGGCGACTCATGGTACTCCTGGTCCGGCGTATCTGGATCTCCCAGGTGATGTTATACAAAATAGCTGGGACGAAGACAAAGTAATTTGGGCTCCCAAGGTGCTCAGTCCTAGGAAAACCTTATCGGATCCGGCTGATGTTGAGTCCGCAATCGAGGCTTTAAAAACCGCTGAGCAGCCACTGGTTATTTTCGGCAAGGGCGTGAATAACGCTGATGCGGCCAGCGAGATGAGAGAGTTTGTTGAAAGAACTGGGATACCTTATCTCGCCATGCCTATGGCGAAAGGTATTATCCCTGATGATCACCCACAATCCGCGGCTGCCGGTCGTTCATTCGTGCTTCAAAATGCCGATCTGGTTGTGTTAGTAGGAGCTCGACTGAATTGGATGTTGCACTTCGGACTTCCTCCACGATTCAGAGAAGATGTGAGAATAATTCAGTTAGATTTTAACCCAGAGGAAATCGGAGTAAATGTGGCGACTGAGGTTGCATTGATTGGTGACGCCAAACTCACTCTACGTCAGATGATTGATGTATTGGACAGAGATCAATGGCAATTCCCACAGGATTCAGAATGGTTGAATGAAGTGGGTGCCAAGGTGCGGGAAAATTCTGAGATTGTCCAGGAGATGATGCAGGAAGAGACCTCGCCTCTTGGATATTATCGGGCGTTACGTTCCATCAACGAGAGTTTGCCGGATGATACGGTCTTTGTAGCTGAAGGTGCTAGTACGATGGACATTTCACGTACTGTTGTCAACCAGATGCAGCCACGAACGCGTTTAGATGCGTCTTCGTATGGATCTATGGGATTAGGACATGGGTTCGCTATTGCCGCTGCGGTGCAGACAGGTAAGCGAGTAATTTGTCTCCAAGGTGATGCAGCTTTCGGTTTTGGCGGAACAGAGTGTGAGGTCGCGGTGCGACATAACCTTCCTATTACGTGGATTGTATTCAACAATGGCGGAATCGGCGGTCATGATCCAGAGATGTCTTCGGGCGCTGAATCAGGGTTTCTTCCACAAGGAGCCATGAACTTTAACGCTCGTTATGACGTGATGATGGAAGGCCTTGGAGGGGTCGGTTACAACGCTAACAACTCAGAAGAGTTAGATGATCATATCGACGCAGCGTTAAGGGTGGATGGGCCATCTCTGATTAATGTTCCGTTGGCTCCTGACGCAAAGCGAAAGCCCCAGAAATTTGCTTGGTTAACTCGAACATAAGTTTAGAACTGGAAGTAGTTTTTTCCCCGAACTATAGAGCCATAGAAAAAAGTGGCGGGGAAATTGAGAGTCGGTGAGAGTCTTTGAGAGAATATGGTGAGAGTTGGTTGTGCCTAGAGATAGTCTCTGATAGCTACTGAGGCAGTTCGGAGTCCCTTTAGGAAACCGGTGCTCTATCCTCCTGAGCTATAGGGGCCAATTACACTTCTCAGCAAAAGATTGTACCAAATAGGAATCTATAAAACGGGTTATGGGCCAAGTTAAACCTACGTACCTAAAACTATGCCCGAATAGAGACGGGTCGAATTCTAATGAAACCGTCTATTTTAGAAATGTCACTAACGTGGCCATTCGAGAATCACTCATTTCTTATCCGACTCTATGTGGTCGAGGAAACGGGTAGAACGAAGGTCTCTTTCTGCCACAAACTTTAAATATTTCCTTAAAACCGTCGTAACTTCAAATAGTGCCTCTTTTGGAAATAACACGCCTGATAGTCTCGCTATATCGCCATGCTGGTTCTGAATCCACCTTAGAATCTTCATCGCGTCCATGGATAAATGGAAACTAGATGAAGATAAGATCGTGTCACAAGATCCGCATAGCACTCCCCCAGAATCGGCATTAAACGTATAAGGCCCAGGCTCAAGTTCTTTTCTACATTCAACGCATTGACCAAACTCTGGACGAAAGCCACAGTATTGGAGCAAACAAAGCTCAAACGTGGGAATTAACACATCGCTGATATTTCCATCATTAAGAATCCGAAGTGTTTTTTCAAGTAAATTAAATAGTCTGTGATTTGGAGCCCAGTCGTCGCCAAAAGTATCTATCAGTTCAGCAAGGTAAATTCCCTGGGCAATCCTTCCTAAGTCAGATTTGAGATCTACAAACGAATTGATAGCTACGCATTCATTAACATTGTCTAGAGACCTACCACGAGAAAGGGAAATATGAACGAGATTCAGTGGTTCCAATGTGCCGCCAAATCTACTACCAGGTCTTCTCAGGCCTTTTGCTACCGCCGTGATCCTGCCAAAAGTTGACGTATAAAGTGTGACGATCCTGTCAGCTTCGCCAATTGGCCTATATCTCAGCACTGCTGCAGTAGTTTGATAGCTCCTGCTTCTGGTCATCTCATTGCTTTTGAGAAAGACGGGCCATTATCGAACAATTAGAATTGTTGTCTACCTTCAAGTGCCCGGCCTAGTGTCGCTTCGTCAGCATATTCTATATCACCTCCAACGGGTAATCCCCTGGCAGGCCTAGTTATCCTGACACCAAGTCCTTCTATTAATCTGTGAATGTACATGGAGGTAGCCTCGCCTTCAAGATTGGGATTGGTAGCCAAAATAACCTCTTCAATTTCCTCCAACTTAAGCCTTTCGAGAAGAGGTTTGATTTTAAGATCTTCAGGTCCAATTCCATTCATCGGTGAAATTGACCCATGTAGAACATGATAAATACCATCAAAACTTGACGTTTTTTCTAGTGCAACAACATCGAGCGGTTGTTCCACCACGCAAAGTGTTCCCGTCGCTCTATTGTTATCAATGCAAATTCCGCACGGATCCATTTCCGTAATATGAAAGCATCGCGAGCAAAAAGTAATATTCCTTTTTACCGAAACGATTGCCGAAGACAAATTCTCAGCCTGCTCTGCCGGCATCCGAATAAGATAATAAGTAAGACGCTGAGCCGATTTTGGGCCTATACCAGGCAGACGACCAAGTTCATCAACCAACCGTTGTACCTGGGGGGTTCCCCCATAAGATTCATTTACCATGACTGATGCCTGATTGTATAGCAATTCAAATCGATCACATCAGCCCGGGAATGTTTAATCCACCTGTGAGCGCCCCCATCTTGGAAGACGCTAGCTCCTGTGCCTTTTCAATTGCTCCATTCAAAGCTGATTGAATCAGATCTTGAAGCATTTCAACATCATTCGGATCTACAGCGTCAGGGTCAATTTCAATGCTTTGAACAACCATCTTACCCGTTACCACAACCCTAACAGCCCCCCCACCTGAAGAGTGCTCCACAGTAGATGCTTCAATCTCTTCCTGAAGTTTTATCATCTGCTTTTGCAATTGTTGCGCCTGCTTCATCATATTCCTATTCATCAAGTCGACTTACCTCTCTCTCTTCAACTATACGGGCTCCAAGCGATTGAGCAGCCCTGACTAAATGACTTCTCTGAGAAGCAGGCTTGCTATTGGCTCTAGCTGAGTCACCCATAAGTTCGATCTGGATCTCATATTGTTTCCCTAGAGTTTTTTCCACAACTTCCTTTAGTTGGCTCATAACGATCGGGTCATCAAGTTCTCCTTCAATTCTCTCGACATGAGAGGAATGTTGGAAAAGAAACACGATTGAATCGTCTCGAATATTTCTTTCCATGCATCCTCTTAGAAGAGCCCCTACATTGAATCGATTCCCTGTTTGTCTTAGGGACCTTAACAGTTCGTTCCATTTAGCATCTAAGTCCCGCTCCGATTCTGTTCTTGAGGATTCCCCTGGCTTCTGCCGGGCGAGGTTAGATCTTGGCTTTTTAGCAGATTGTATGTTTCTACCAGTCTCTTGCCTCCCGGGTTTGTTAACCGGCCTCATGGGAAGGGAAGTAGCTTCTTTCTTTGAGGGTCTAGCTTGTGGCCTTGAGGTGGGGGCAGGCACAGCGCTGCCATTACCATAAGACTGGGCGGGCATGGTAATGGCATTAATGTTAGTGGTGGGATCTGAAATAGACTCCACTATCGCAAGTTCAAGAGGAAGGGATTGGTTTGTAGAATCCTTGAAATCAACAGATCCGAATATTCTTGCTAAATAAACCAGCCTATCCAAATTTACAGAGGACGATAACTCTTGAAGGATCTCCAGTAACGATTCTCCTAGATCTTCTCCAGACGTAGCACCCACATTCAATAATATGAGAGATCTGATTAGTTCTATAACATCCGAATGAACTTGCCTGGGCTCTTTGCCTCCAGATAAAAGTTCCGAGAGAAGTGTGAGGCTTCCTTTGAGATCTCGTTCGGCTATCTTTTTGACTAGCTCTGCTGGCACAGACTCATCACCCATGTTCAACAATGTGCGAAGATTGTCTTCAGTGACCGGTGAATCAAATGAAACTATTGCCTGGTCCAACAGGTTTTCTGCGTCGCGAAGGCTACCCGTAGACTTACGGGCAATGAGGGTTAATGCATTGCTCTCGACCTCAACACCTTCCCCCTCACATAAAGACGTAAGTTTCTCACACATTGCTTCAATCGGAATCCTGCGAAAGTCAAAGCGCTGGCATCGCGATATTATTGTCAAAGGCACCCTTTGTACGTCAGTGGTTGCAAGAATTAGAATAGCGTGAGGCGGAGGCTCCTCCAATGTCTTGAGGAGTGCGTTGAAAGCCTCCTGGGTGAGCATGTGAACTTCATCGATGATATAAACCTTGTACTTTGCCTCACCAGGACCATAGTGAATCTTCTCGGTTAAATCTCTGATATCTGCAATTCTTCTATTACTGGCCGCGTCGATTTCTATGAGATCCATTGCCCTACCCTCAGTGATGGAAGTGCACATTGCACATTCATTATCGGGCTGTCCGTCGACTGGAAAAAGGCAGTTAACCGCTTTAGCCATTATTCTTGCCGTACTAGTTTTGCCCGTCCCCCTAGGGCCGCAGAAAAGGTACGCATGTGAAACCCTCTCTGATCGAACGGCCTGGGTGAGAGTCTTAGCCACATGGTCCTGTCCCACAAGCTCTGACAATGAACCGGGACGCCATTTTCTATAGAGGACTTCAGTCATGTCTTGAAGCCTTTTGAATTATATCTTTTTCCATCTTTTCCATTTCTAGGCGCTCGTCGGGTTCCGTATGATCGTAGCCTAGCAGGTGAAGGAATCCATGGGCAACAAGTTTTACGAGTTCAGCTTCAATATTGATCCCGTTTTCTTTAGCTTGCCTGCCGGCCTGAGGAACCGATATAAGAACCTCGCCGATTTGGAATAACTCCCCGGGTGGAAGTACAAATTGCCCTTCAAAGTCTCTTGCAGGACACCCTTTATCGCTACCGTAGTACTCACCCTCATAATTATTTGAGAAAGACAAGACGTCTGTAATCTCATCAAGTCCCCGGTGAATCTTATTAAGACTTTGTATCGTCGAATCATCAGTAAATGCGAGACTTGCTGCTCCGGTCGAAATTCCGCAGTGTCGCAACACGACCGTAGCGATCTCTTTCATTCCATGAAGGTCGGGGAGAATATTGTTAGCATCAGGGATATCAATTGCCAACTCAATTTGAATGTCATCCCTCAAAGGCAGTACCTGTAGATATATATTTCGACTGAATAGTATCGCAGCTGCAGATTTGAGGTTGCGGATCTTAAGGGAAATTAGAAAGCGGAAAGTTTCAGCAGATGTTTACTATTGACCCATACTTATTGGTCCGCACATCATACGAATTTCCTTCATAAGTGAATCGAGCCTTGAATCCCGGTACCTTATTTTTGCCCGGATCAACCGAGCAACCGAGGCTGTTATCTGGCCATACTTCACTTTCTATAGAAAGGAAGGTTAAATCCGGTTGATCCACCTTCAACTCGCCGGCTAGATACCATGCTGCGGAAACCTCTGCGCATTTCGCCCCATCTTCACTGCTGGGTGATGTTTGCGCGGAGGAAGCACCATTCTTGATCTCAGTAGCTTGATCTATACCTGTACGAATTTGCTCAAAGAGTTCCCCGAAGCCCACAACTGGCATGACAACGGTTGTGTCTGTTGACAGTATCTCCTTTAAAGATTCAAGTGATCTCTGGAAGGAATAGAATTCTGGATCTTGCTCGAGTGCCGCTGCAAATATTCTGGTTGCGTCGGCCTCACCACATCCCCTTACAATGTTGCTATCCCTCTCTGCATTAGCGCTGATAATCGTCGCCTTTCGATCAGCGTTCGCTCTTACTTGTGCGTCAATTTCGGCACCTTCTGCCCTCTCTTTATCGGCCTTTCGCTTCCGTTCAGCCTGCATCCTTGCATACACACTTTCAGCTATTTCACCCGGGAAATCTGCTCTTTTTATCTTTACGTCCTCAACCTCTATTCCAAACTCAGCAAGCATTGGGTACACCGAGAGTAATACATTCTCCAGCATTTCATCGCGCTTTGTGGTAATAATCTCTGATTGATCATGGCTTGCAATTTCTCTTCGTAGCTCGGAAGAAATAATGTCTACAGCCTTGCTTGCAGCATCAGTTTCATCGATGAATTTCTGCCTGAATATTTTTGGAACATTGATCCGGCCCCTAGCGTACATGTCGATAATGAGTCGTTTCTTATCCTTGGTAAGTAATGAGTCTGGCGGCGCATCAAAAATCAGCAGGCGTTTCTCATAACGCGTGACAGCGTCTAGGAATGGAGCCTTGAGGTTAAGTCCGGAGGTTTGCCTAACGCTAGTAATTTCACCAAACCTTGTTACTACAGCTACCTCTGTTTCGTCCACAGTGAAAAACAGCTGAGGAAGTAAAATGGCTGCGATTACTATCGCCGCAACTATGATTATCGCAAATGACTTCATATTTCGTATTACTCGTTGCCACCTTGTACTGGCACCGGAACTACATTACTTCTGTCTTTATTGGGAGCCATTATTATTATCTCACCAGGGTCTCCAAGAATCTTGCTGATACCCGGAAGAATCTCCTCCATCGCTTCCAAATAAAGCCTCTTTCGTGTAATGTCTCGTGATTTCACATATTCGCGCTGTATCGCTAAAAATCTTTCAGCCTCACCAGTCGCAATCGCAATCTTTTGTTGCCGGAAGCCTTCAGCATCCTGCAGTGCCTTGGCAGCATCACCTCTCGCTCTAGGAAGTACATCCTCTTTGTAGGCATCCGCCAGGTTAATGATTTTTGCCTTATCTTCCTTCGCCCTGACCACGTCGTCGAAGGCATCTTTCACCTGTTCGGGAGCAAAAACGTTGAGAAGCTTTACTTCACGTATATTTATTCCCGATTTGTAGTCATCAAGAATATCCTGAAGCTTTTTCTTAGTATCGAACTGAATCTGTTCTTTTTTATCTGTTAAAACATCATCAATTGGGCGGCTGCCTATCACTTGCCTTAAAGAAGTCTCGGTAGCATCTTTAAGAGTAGCTCCTTCAGGAGAAACAACCTTATATAGGTAATTCTTCAAGTTCTTTATGTCGTACTGAACAAGGAGTTGTACGTCCACTATATTTGGGGCTTCACCAGGTCTCCCATCCTCATCCGGGTCACCGGTAATCATAAGAGACTCGCTAAGAACGGGAGTATCACCACGAATACCAAGCTCTAGCCTGCGAACCTCATCTACCCGAACTATGTCCCTGGCACCGATTGGCCCTGGCCACCACCACTGAAGGCCTGGTCCTTTGGTATCGGAATAAGCTCCAAACCTTTTGAGGGCTGCTTCTTCCCCTGGATTGACTGTAAACACACCGCTGGCTGCCCAAACGGCCACAGCAACTCCAATGATAACGAGTATTACCACAGGGCCTATACCTTTACCAGAGCCACCAAATCTTCCAAAAATAGATTTGAAACGGGAAAGGATCTTTTCGAGATTTACTTCTGGTTCTTCTTGTCTATACATAACTTAAAGCGCCCTCGCGCAGTTTACTAGTCTAACATAGCGGAGGTGACAAACCTATGAATCTTCTTACTGTTACCCTACTCGTTGAAGGGAATCACCGGATCGCTTGAATATAGATTCTAGTTAGTCAGATCACGTAGCTCCCAAATTTTTTTGTGGGGAATATCCAAATTGAGCAAAGAATCATTGCGTATATGTGTAATAGGATGTGGAGGATATGCCAATACCGTAATGACTGAAACGAAAGGTTTGTCCGGTGTGGAGTTCTCTTTCGCCAGCCGTGATTTTGCAAAAGCAGAATCGTACCGAAATAAGTTTTCTGGCGTTAAAGCATACGGAAGTTACGAAGAAGCATTGGCAGATGACGACAATGACGCGGTATACATATTTAGCCCCCACGACCTTCATCTCGGTCACGCTGAAATGGCGGCAACTGCCGGTAAACATGTGCTAGTTGAAAAACCTATAGCAAGAACGATTGAAGAAGCTCAACGTATGATCGAATGTGCGAGATCAAACGGAGTTAACTTGATGGTGGCGGAGAATTATCGATTCATACCGGCCTTAGACAAAGCTCTTGATGTGATGAAAGCCGCCGCCGAAAATGGAATTGGTCAGCTACGTTCAATCAGAATTACCTGCGAAGGATACAGGGAGCCAAGTGAGTGGAGACGCAGTCTTCGAAGAACAGGGGGAGGAGTATTTATAGACGGAGGGATTCATTTCGTAAACCTGCTTATAAGTCTCGGTGGATTCCCGGAACGTATATCAGCGACATGGCTACCCAAGGTTTTTAAGAGTTCTGAAGGTGAAGACGGAATCAACTTATTGGCGAGACTTCCCAAGGGAGCTTCAGGTACGATCCTGTTCTCGCGAGCCACAAACATATCTGAAACAAGGCAACATGTGACTGTTGACGGGGGTCGCGGACGATTAACTTTCATGCCGTATGGTAGCGAAGTCATTTTACAAAAGGGCGCAACCAAGAGAAAGATCAGAACTAGTAAATCTTACCGTGGAACAAGAAAAATGGTTAGAGAATTCCGGGAGTCAATAATAGAAAACAGGGAGCCCGTGATGTCTGGTGAGAAAGGTCTTGATGACCTATCGATTGTATTGGCTAGTTATAGATCAGCGGAGTCATTAACAGAAGTCACCCCCAGGCAGTATTCCCTCTAGTGAAAGTACTGTCATGCTATCGAAACAGGTTCAGAAATCTGTCTTGGTAAAACTCAAACACCCCCCACTTATCTAATTCTGTTTTAAGCATTTCGGGGCTTCCTCCCATCTTCACAGACTTAAACATCTCCTCAATTTGGTTAACAGCGGCCTGAGGTATACCACCTGCTGATGACTTAGGTTCCATGAGACCCCTAGTTCTCATTTCCTGCGCGTTATATGAAGCGGACGAAGCAGTGAACTCATAAATGAATTTCATCAATGCAACATCCCAGAACTCATCTACACCAACAATCACAACCGACAGATCGTTCTTTTTTTCTTTCAGATCTGTGGAAATACGGTTACCAATCTCCGCTGGAATACCACTCAATATCTCTAGGTTCTCCGCTTCATTTCGGTACTGATAAAGGATCCCTGGGCTGTTCGCTCCGTAGCTCTGAGAAACATGTCGCATATACTCGTATGCATGATCACTAAACCCCTTCAAGTTCAACGCATAGGTCGGGGTAATCAATGACGGCTGTTCAGCTATCACCCTACCTTTTCTCACAACGGTTTCAAGATTCTTTTTAGCCGAGTCGATAGCCGTATATATTGGCTCTGTTACGATAAAATAATCTATATTGGTGACACCAAAAGTGGCCAGATGTTGTAGTGGAAACTTGACCACATAAGTTTGTTCAACAGCGCGAAGCCAGTCAGGATAAGTATTCATTGCATTATAGTAAACATGAATTATGTTTCATTGTTCCGATCGGGAAATTGTACAATATTTAGCTGATATTTATATTAGAATGGCAATATTGAAGAAGAAATTACTTGATCCTTCCCCTTCTTCGAGCCGCAATACCGACGGTAAGTCCCATCAATAAAAAAATTGACCCGTTTACTCTGTTATGAATCATCGAGACGCCACAATCTCTTGCATCAGGTAGGTTTTCGATTTGAGCATTTGAATCGAGTGATGAAGATTCTGAACCACGATCTAAATTTGGTGTAGGTGTAGGTTTCACTGACTTCAAAGACGTTACCGCCTTAGAACCGGCCTGCGGAGTTAGAGAAAAGACGGCTACTGTTGGGCGCGGCAGCGGTGTAGGAAGAATAGATGAGCCGTCAGGCATTTCATATTCTGGAGCCCCGATATGTTTCCTCCACCCATTCTCTATTTCAATCTTCTTCTTCTCGTAAACGTTTGTCATAGCGTCGTCAATATTAGATCCACTCTTTAAATCAGCAAGTAATTCTCTCATCTTGCCCGGACCATACCTAGTGATCATATATTCTATAAGCGAACTTGCCTGACCGTAGTAAATGATTACATCCTCCGGATTACCTGGCTTTCCAGGCATAGAAGTAATCGGCAGGATACGACCAGAATGAACAGCAAAATCAAGAGCAATGTCGTAAGAAAAACTTGGAGACACATTCCCAAATTCTGCGAGACCTTCGTGAAGCCAGTCCGGAACATTTCCAAAAACGCTTTGCCCCGCCCGATGGACAAGAATGTGAGTGACTTCGTGTGAAGCCGTTCCAGTTGAAAGGCGTCCTCCACCTAGTACTAACAAGGTTCCAATATTGTTAAAAGCTTGTCCTTCAGTGATCAACTCCCGACGGATAGTGGAACTACCAGGAGGGAGAGCAACCAACATTTCTTTTACGTTGTTATACATGGTGACCCTTATAGGATCCTCTTGACTCTCCCCTAAAACCGGTTCCATGAAACTCATAGTAGTAACTATGGCGTTCAGAACCTCTTCTGCCCTTGATTCAACAGGTCCGTGATAAGCAACGCTTATTGTTTCGAATTCGATCTCTTTCCATTCAAATCTGACATCGTGAAGAACAATTTCTGTCGGTTTTGTTTCCAAGGTGAGGCCGTCCCTCGCCGATACTTCCAAGCTATACGAAATTACCGTTCCCGGCGGTATATACCGGCTAGAAGTATTGGTGTTCCAAAACATATCTGCTGAAACTGTCTTGGATGGCTCAATATCAAAGTACTCGTAAACCCCAGACTTCTGCTGGCCGATTTTCATCCTCAAGGCAATTTCTTCGATCACAATGTCAGATTTGATTTCAACTCTGAAATTTATACCTCTGGGGAAATCACTAGTGGCCTCCGCTGATACCACTTCTATCATCCCATTTGATGTAGTAGCAGACACGGTGACTGGTGTCGATGTAGCGGTCTCAACGGTGATTAGTCCAGCATAGATTGGGGAAACGCTCTGTTGGTATATAAAAAGAGAAACTAACCCTATCCCAAGCGAAAGGATTATTCTCATCATCCTTGTTCTTACGACCAGATTATACGTCGGTATCCTCGCTAACTGCCGACTTCATATATTCGAGCAACATAGTTTCATTTGCCGCCCCGGTAAATGAAACTTTTTCGTTGATCACTGTAAGAGGAACACCTCTCACATTGTAAGAAGTACCAAGGTCTGGAAATTCCTGCACTTCAATTACCTCCGAAGTAACAAGATCTGAAACTACTGCCATCGAATGTGCCAGACTGGCAACAACCGGGCAATGTGGTCAATTAGGAGTAACAAATACTTTAATGGTCAGCTCATTTTCAAGATCTTTGAGAAACTCTAAAGTTTCTTCATTAAGGTTTGGTGCCCCCGACGAAACATTAACAATCGCCTCAAGCAGTACTGGGAATTCTGTCCCAGCAGGTATTCCAAGATATCTGACATTACTCTCTTCTCCCTTGGAAATGAGTATAGTTGGAATCCTCTCTACATTAGCTAATTCTGAGGCTTCTATATCCTCTCTGTGATTCACAGTTTGTAATATGACTCTTTCTGACAGGTCACTTACCTCTCTCAAAAGCTGCTCCGTAGGCTGACAAGTTTCACAATCCATGCCTGGAACAATTAACCCTTTTAAGTCTGGTTGAGTGAACAAAGTCACAGTGACATCCTCTACAAGTTCTTTCTCAAACCTGTCTCTCACAAAATTGCTATCATTTTCACTCAAGAATCGCATCTAATAACCTCCCCGTACTATGTCACCATTGTCATTATTCTTCCAAAGTCGACCATGAATGATAAAGTCTTTGAGCCGTGGTGAGCAGCCCCAGCACTGTTAAAACAAATAACACTATCATGACTGCCGACGGAGCCCAATGGGCAACTACGAGTCCAAACCCAAGAGCAAGTACTCTTTCAGGCCTCGTCATTATGCCTATCTTGCACTCAATACCAAGCCCCTCTGATCTGGCCCTGAGATAACTGACCAAGATCGATCCGATAAATGCAGTATATGAGAGTATTACCCCTAATTTATCGTAGCTGAACACACCAAGTACAGTATCGGAAGGAGCACTTAGGTAATAGATCAATAAGCCCAACAAAACTATAGCTTCCTGGATTCTATCTGAGACAGAATCCAGTAGGGCTCCAAATTTAGTGGCTATACCCTTTCTTCTTGCTAAACCACCGTCGATAAGATCTAGGGCGGCACCAGACAGCATCACTAGGCCGCCTATAAGAAGAGCTCCAGCCCCTATGAATAGGGCAGAGACAAATGTCACGGCTAGGCCTAGCAGGGTAACTCCGTTCGGTGAAAACCCTAATTTCTCAAAAAATGCTGAAACAGGTTCTTCATAATAACGGGAAAGAATCGCTCTCATTGAATCACGGTTCATCGAGAACAGAGGAGATAGAAAAAATACTTGTTTTGCTTAGAGTACATTCGCCAGTCCTTTGCTTGAATCGGCTGTTTGCAGAATCCGGTAGTAATCTATCAATTGAGCAGCAATATTTTCCCACCGATACTGTTCTACCCTGATGCGCCCACTGTTTCCAAGTCGGCTTCTTAATGCTTTGTCATTGACAAGTCTAACCAAAGATTCTTTTAAAGACTGAACATTCCGTGACTTAAACATCAAAGCTTCTCGCCCATCATGTACTACCTGGGAGAACCCCACTATGTCACTCGCTACTATTGCTGTTCTGCTTGCCATGGCTTCTAGCAACACAATTCCAAAACTCTCTTGCCCTGTAGCGGGGGCGCAAAAAATATCAGCCGAGGCGAAGTATCTGCATTTATCGGATTCTGATACTGCGCCTGCAAGAATCACATCTCCCGGACTGCGCTCGCCAAGTATTCTCATTGATTCGGCATCGAGATTTCCCCCGCCAACTACTATCAGTCTCGTATTTGGAAATTCCCATTTGAGATCACTGTATGCGGCGAGAAGATATTTCAGTCCCTTCCGCTTTTCCAACCTACCAAGAAAAAGTATATTTGTTTTGCCGTCGGAGAACCTTGGAAAGGGTGAAGCTTCAGAGAACTTCTTAAGATCAATCCCGTTTGGTATAACCTTGTAATCTCCAGGAATGTGGGTGCTTATGAAAGCGCGGGCCGGTTCTGATACCGCAATTTGTCCGTGTAAGAAGTTAGAATATTTTCGTAGAACTCGACTAGAAATAAATTTGTATAAGTGGCTACCTTTGAAAGTGTGATATGTACCTACCTTTATAGGGATGTCCCCTAAATTAAATGTCAAGGCACTCAGCGTAACCGCACTTGCAAAGGGCTCATGCAAATGAATTACATCGAATTTCTCACGCTCCATTAACCTCCATATTTTGGGTCGTATCCATACCGAAAGCGAAACCCGTGCAATTGATCCGCCCGACGGAACGGGCACTGGACGCCCCATCGGTATGAAATCATCGTCAATATCCGATTCTGATCTTGAAGATGGAGCAATGATACGAGAATCAATTCCCTTTCTACGAAATTGCTCGTTTAAATGCGAAACGTGATCATTAACGCCCCCGTGGGAATCGAAGTCGTACGGAGAAAAAAGACCAATCTTCAGAGATCGTTCCTTAACGATAGAGATTTCCTCCCGAACACACGTAGGAAGCGTTGAGTTTATACGCTAGCCTTGTGCAGATTCCTCCCCTGCTATGAAATCCTCCACAAGTTGCCTTGCTTCATCGTCTGTGTATTGTACTGGGGGTGATTTCATAAAATATGACGAAGGAGCTAGGATAGGACCACCAAGCCCACGGTCTTTTGCAATTTTTGCACATCTCACGGCATCAATAACTACTCCGGCAGAGTTTGGACTGTCCCATACTTCCATTTTCAATTCTATGTTTAGGGGAACATCGCCGAAACTCTTACCTTCCATTCGGATATAACACCATTTCCTGTCGGTCAGCCAGGGAACATAATCACTAGGTCCGACATGTACATCCCTATCTGGTATGAACTCATCCACTTGGGAAGTTACCGCTTGAGTTTTGGATATCTTCTTCGAAACAAGTCGGTCCCGGTCCAACATATTCATAAAATCTGTATTGCCACCGAAATTAAGCTGGTAGGTTCGCAGAAGTTCCACCCCTCTGTCCATGAAAAGCCGTGTCAACACTCTGTGAGTAATCGTTGCACCTACCTGGGATTTTATATCATCGCCGATGATTGGGGCACCAGCTTCTCGGAAACGTTTCTGCCAGTAGTCGTTCTCTCCGCTTGCAATAAATACCGGTATGCAATTAATAAGCCCGCATCCTGCTTGAAGAACCTGTTCAGCGTACCATTTAGTTGCCTCTTCTGAACCGACTGGCAAATAGTTAATAACAACATCAACTTCTCGCTCTTTCAGGATAGCAGCTACATCGTCAGTCCCCCCTTCTGCTTTAGTTATAATTTCTGACGTATACCGACCAATACCGTCATGAGTCATTCCCCTTTGTACAACAACATCTTGATTAGGTACATCTTGAAATTTAACTGTGTTGTTGGGTTCACTGAATATCGCTTCTGATAGATCTTTTCCGACCTTATTGGCATCCACATCAAACGCGGCTACAACATTAATATCTCCTATTCCATACTCGCCAAGGACTGGATGCATAAGCCCAGGAATCACATCATCCGGTCCAGCATCGGCGTATTTAGTGATCCCTTGCACCAGAGATGAAGCACAGTTTCCAACCCCAACGATCGCGACTTTAATATCAGCCAAAGTTCAAAAATCTCCTTTACAAGTAGAACACGCGAATTCAGTTCCGCGATATGCACAGAAAAAGGCGGGTAGCCGCCTTTCTATAAATTCAGTCTAGCATTTTGATTCCGCCGTTCACAACAAGAGCATGCATTTAAATTAAATACGAATTCTTTGACCCTCAATAGAGCGCATGCTAGCATGCCACGCTATCAGCTCTCATACAGGAAGGAAGCTTCTTTGAACCTAGCGAATTTACTGTCAAGAAAGACACCGTTTTTCTATGGCTGGGTAATTCTAGCAACATCCGGTTCAACGCAGGTCGTGCGCAATGCAGCGGCTAGCCTAACTTTAGCCGTGTTTATGTACCCGATGGCAGATGATCTTGGTTGGAGCCGCACGGTTCTTGCCGGAGCAGCAAGTGCGGGCGGATTGGCGTCTACATTTTTATCACCTGTGACAGGTTGGGCGGTCGACAAGTACGGAGCTAAGACCGTTCTCAGCATGAGCGTACTAGTACTTGGGATAACAACTTTTTTAACCGGTTGGGCAACAGTACCTATATTTTTTTACATCACTTACGGAATCGGCAGAGTCATATTTAGCAGCCCTGTGCAAATTGGATCTTCTGTTGTGGTCTCACGATGGTTTATAAAGAGGAGAGGTAGAGCAAACGGAATACTTTCATTTTGCCACTCGATAGGAATGACCGGATTCCCTCTAATGGCATCAATACTGATAGGAATATACGGATGGCAGGTTACTTGGCAAATTCTGGGTGTGGCCGTCTGGATAGTTGCCTTACTCCCTGTATTTTTATTTCTGGCAGAGACACCCGAGTCAGTAGGGGTATTACCGGACGGAGAAACTCCACTGAACGACCTAGAATCAACCTCAGACCGAGATATGGCAGGAGAAATATCTTGGACACTTAGGGAGGCAATGAAGACACCAGCCCTATGGCAGCTGGCGATGGGCACAGGATTCCTCTATGTTATCCAATCCGGTACCAATATACATATGGCTGCTTATTTACAAGACATAAATATGGATTCAAAAGTGGCAGCTTCGGCGGTGAGCCTAACCGCGGTATTCACAGGACTGGGTGGACTTGGCTGGGGTTTGATAATTGAAAAAGTGGCTGCAAGATTTTGCTATGCGCTTGTTGCGGCACTAATGGCGGCTTCTGCGTTATTGTTTATAGCAGTCAATAGTCCGCTAACAGCTTTGATGGTAGCCTCATTGTTTGGAATCTCTTTGGGTGGAGCGTTAGTGATTCCACCAGTAGCATTCGCAGATTACTTCGGCAGAGACTCTCTCGGAGCTATTAGAGGTATAACCGAACCATTTAATGCCTTTGGACAAGCAATTGGAGCACTACTATCTGGAATCGTCAGAGATGGAACAGGAAGCTATGAATTGGCGTTCTACACGATGGCTGTGGTGGCTTTGTTGGCTATATTCGTGACCGTTTCAGCAATTGTACCGAAGAAAATAGCTAATCGCCGACAGTAATCGAACAGCAAGAGGGGATCTGTTGAAGATCCCCTCTTTAACGTAATTCCTAGGTTTCTAAGCCCGGTATTTCTATCCAGAGCCCGGACCACGACCCATTGAATAAGGCTGCCATCTCTTCAGTCCTGTATCGGCCAACACGGCAGGATTCACACATGTTCTAGGCCATCTTCCAGTCAGAACTAAAGATATCTCCTGACCAACTCGCCGCCGCGTCTCAGGGGCCATACGTTGAGAGGCCGATGCAACATGAGGCGTTAAAATTACGTTGTCCATGTGTAACAGAGGATTTTCAGGATCCGGCGGCTCATCTTCCAGAACATCTAGACCAGCTCCAGCAATCCACCCCTCCTCCAGAGCCTTTATGAGAGCCTTCTCATCGACAGTTGGGCCTCTTCCGTTATTAATGAATAACGCCGAGGGCTTCATGACTCTGAATTGATCTTCAGACATTAAATGATGGACTTCCTGAGTCGACGGGGCATGCATAGAAACGAAATCTGAACGTTGCAAGAGCTCTTCAAGGCTGCTAATCGGTTCAACCCCATACTCAGTCATGGAAAGCTCCTCTATATAGGGATCAAAGGCAATCATATGTACGCCAAAAGCTTTCGCTCTGACAGAAGTAGCCTTAGCGACATGACCGAATGAAATAAAGCCGAGTGTCTGGCCCCAAAGCCTCGGAAACTCTGACAGCATAGGCCTTCCCTCAGACCACCGCCCCGTACGGACCATTTCATCCATCACATTGAGTCGCCTAAACGAGGCTAGCAGAAGCATAATCGTGTGATCAGCAACTTCCTCAATAAATGTATCAGGAACGTTTGTTACCGGTATACCATTTTCAGTAGCTGCTCCTACATCTACAGTATCAGCGCCAACACTACCAAGTGATATAACTTTGCAATTTTCTAGAGAATCGATAATGTTCTTTGTTATCCTGCGCCCTCTTCCGATAATGGCGTCAGCATCTCTTGCTTCTGAGATGAATTCTTCCTCAGAAGCGGCGTCTATTTCCACAATTTCTGCCCCAATCGGATCGAGTGATTGCCTTTCTAAACTATAGTGCCCGTCCGCCAGATCAAAGGTGACGCCTGCGGGCTTTTGGGTTACCACTTTATATTTAGCCAAATCTTGCCTCCAGTTTATCTGATCAAACGAAACACGTAGCTTTGGCAGCGCCCAAGGATAATATAATAGCCTAAATCTGTCCAATTAAAGATTCGCAGTTGATTAAAATATAGCTATGGAATTGACGGGTATTCCGTTGTATTGGTCAATTTCAATGGTGCTACAGAGAGCATAAATTCCCACCTGTTACGTTTGGCACAAGCCTCGGCAATATCCTCCAGGTTGGCGTCATCCAATATCCATTGCCCCATGGCCAATATTTCAATCTGATGGAGAGGCTGAATCACGTTTGGGTACGGTGGAGTAATGACGTCGTTTCCAGTACCCGTTCCCAATGCAGCTATACCCCGCTCGTGGGAGAAAGGCAAACATGCTGCGTGGCAGGCTGTCGATCCCGTTTGCCGGAAATCAACAGGTCCTTCGATATTTCGCCTATGCAGTTGCCCAGTTCTTGCAAGCAGAACATCGCCTTAAAGTATTATAAATCCGCATTCCTCCTTCACCTTCAAGATATCGGAATTAAAAACACCACCCCCACGCTCAATCCGGTTTGTACCCCTAATCCGGGGCACATCGATCAATATCCCGTGAGTAACTATTCCTTTCCCTGCCAGCTCTACTGACTCAGCTGTCGCGCTGAGATTAGTGGAAACGAGATGGACGGGTCTACCGTTATACATTTGGCCTTCTAAAAAATGGGCAAGACCATCAATATGAGTGACGGTGTAACGATGAAATACCATATCGATGTAATTGGTCGCCGCCTGGCTCACACGGGACGTGGCCTTATCCATTGTTGGCCATCATCTCCACTTTCAACCATATAGCGAACTACAGATGTCGTAGAATCCAGGCTCTCTTGAAAAGAAATCGGCCTTGCGCAAGAGACTGTCACTACATCCTCGACCAAAGACACAGCACCCTTCTTCTTCTTTTCATTTAGAAAATTCAACGTCCCCGGCATGTCTTCCTTTCCCCACCTACCCAAATTACTGAGGGACCGAAAATAATCCAATACTTGCTTCTCTGCAGGTATAGTGTCCATCACTTGTTATCCCCTGAAAATCAAATATGCCTAATTACTTTAAGTTTCATGTTAGTGTATAAACATTAATCTGGGATCTTCAAAAGATATAATATTCAAAGACCGAAGAAGGTCCAGGTAAAGTTTTTTTGCTCAAAAATATCTCAACAAATAGATTCCTGTCAGCTTTAGAGTTCAGGGATTATCGGATCCTCTGGATTGCCAACCTTAGTTCGGGGGCGGCAGCCTGGGCCTTGATCGTTGCCCGCGGTTGGTTGGTCTGGGACATGTCCGGCGAATCATCCATGGTGGGAATGGTTACTTTCCTAGCGATGATCCCGAGAGTAATCATTCCTCCATTCAGCGGATACCTCGCCGACAGGTTCGACCGTAAGAAGGTGATGGCGGGAATGTTCACGCTGAACCTGGCACACAACTTGGTTCTTGCAATACTTGTATTCAGCAGTGACATACAGATGTGGCATGTTATGTTGCTCGCATTTGTAAACGGTTCGGCTAGGTCAGCTCAGATGCCAGTTGGCCAGGCACTTCTGCCTAACCTCGTGCCCAAGAGACGTCTGCTCAACGCAATAGCACTCAATCAGGCAACGATGCATGGTTCCCGATTGGTCGGGCCCCTTGCGATTCTGCCACTTCTTTCGTTGGGAATCGAATGGGCATTTTTACTGTGCTCAGGATTTTACGTAATAAGCCTTTTTCAGACCCTACGAATAAGGACTTCTTCGACAGGTGCTATGGATCGCAGCCGTGGATTCTTATCGAATTTATCAGAAGGAATTCCCTACGTTTACCTACATCCTCAACTGCGGGTAATTGTTTTAATGGCATTTTTCCATTGCGGTTTCACTATGTCGTTCGAATCAGTACTTCCAGTGTTATCTGTAAATAAATTTGGAGCTAGTGAAGGCGCTGACTTTAGTATCATGATGATGTCAATCGGGGCTGGGGCACTCATAAGTGTGTTTTTTCTCTCCGGCGTGACAAAGGAAGAAACTAAAGGACGTTTGTTTCTCAACTTAGGCATCCTAAGTGGGCTAGCGCCAGTAGTACTTGCTCTCTCAGTAAACATGCCAATGGCAATTGCTGCCGCGATGCTCATGGGTGCTTCACAAGCCGGTTACATGACTCTCACCCACACTATGATCCAAACTGTCACGGAAGATTCGATTAGAGGAAGAGTTGGGGCTGTGTACTCCGTTCACATCGGGGGAATCATGGCATCGATGAACTGGGCGAATGGATTTATAGCAGATCTCCCTGTTCTCAGACTACATGCCTTAGGCGGTCTGTGGGACACTATACCTGCGGGGACAATGCTTACTGTGGGCGGAATTATTTTTATAGTGACAGTCTTGATTAGTTGGTGGCTAATGACTCTCCGCAGTATCTACAAAACTGGGTTGCCGACTGCATTACTTCCAAAAGAAGATTCTGAGTAAGACCAGGTATTGATTTCCAGCACATTCAGGCATATTCCAGGCATCGGTCCAAAAAAGGAATTGCGTATTTGGAAATGTGGCATCCTGAGTTGGAATGATTTCCTTAGTCATAAGTCGCATGACCTACCTCCTTCGCTTAGGACAACCGAGCAGGTGCGAATTGTGAGGGAATCGGTAAAAAAACTTAACGATGGTGACGTTCGATATTTTAGGGACGCATTACCAAGAGGAGAACTCTGGAGACTGTATCCAGATTTTCTAGAGAATGCTGGATTCCTCGATATAGAAACGACCGGACTAAGCCGGGATTACAGCGAACTAACCCTTATAGGAGTCGCTGATAAATATGGATACAGCAGCTTCATTTCAGGCGAGAATCTGGAAGAATTCCGAGGTGCTATAGACAAATATGACCTGATTATTACTTTTAATGGATCATCATTTGACATCCCGTTTATAGAGCATTATTTGGGAAACATATTCCGCAATTGTGCCCATATAGACCTCATGAGATTATTAAGACGCATTGGTTACGGTGGTGGCCTGAAAAAAATCGAATCGGATTTAGGAGTAGGTCGCCCTTCTTCACTGCGTGGCCTCTCTGGTTATGATGCGGTCAGAATGTGGAGGCTTCACATATTAGGAGACCAAAGAGCCCTCCCCACTCTTATCAGATATAACGCGGAAGATGTTGCGAGCCTCCCAGAACTAACTTCCATAGCATTTAACCAAATTATTGAACGCATAGGCGTGGAAGGATTTAATAAAGTTGGCTCTTTCAGGCCCGAGGTCAACCACTTGCCGTTTCACATTGATCTTATAGAAGACCTGACAAACCCTAGATATTGACGAGTCAGCATTTACGTCCAACCGAACCTGTCTCTGGTAATTAGACATGAAGCAGTTTCCATGACTATTTCTAGGTCTGCAGCTGTCGGCCCAACGACCTCACATTGAATCGATGCTGCCGCGACTCCAAACCTTACAGATTCTTTTGAATCCCAACCCTTGGTTACGCCGTAGAGATAGCCAGCGGAGAAAACAGCACCGGCCCCGTTAGCATCTACCAAGTTTACCGAAGGCGCTTTTACCGAAAAAGATTCACTTCCCGAGATGTATTTAGACCCTTTCGAGGCCCCTGTTATCAGGACAGAAGAAACTCCTTTTGTAAGCATGTGTGTTGCAACTAATTCAGGATCGGTATCATCATGTTCCGGCAAACTGACTTGAACCGTCGATGCATAAGGGAGGAGGTCGTCAGCTAACCTGGAATCGGTATACCGATCTTCCATGTTAATGAGCACTGGTATCTCATTCCTTTGAGCCTCTTCAAGTGCCACGGAGTTGTGAGGCCAGTCGTACCAATCCGCATAAACATGTCGACTACCTTCAATGATAGAGATGTCAGCTTGACTAAGAGTCTTCAGTACCTCAATTCTTCTATCCCAAACGAATGTCCGGCCCCCTGATGTGTCAGCAAACACTATTTCGTAAGGTGTTCTGAGGGTGGTATCTAATTCGAAATGACCTGTTATGCCCAGGGTCATTAACTCGTCTAACACGTTGTGACCAGACGGATCGTCTCCCAGTCTGTTTGCTACAAGCCCTACATTCAATCCCCATTGTTTGAGGGATGTGGCCACAATAGCAGCGTCTTCTGAAATATAGTCCGCTCTACCTGACCAGGTGGCACCTGTGTTCCACTCAGGCATTCTGTCTACCGTGTAAACTTCTGCAGGTGAAACTATCCCAACACATACTACTTCAGGAATCGGGGGTTGAGAATTTTTGGCGCGACCACCAGAGTCATCGTAAAACATTTTGTCTAGCATTAAATACCTTTAATTAAATCCAATCTTGAAAATTAGCTTGAACCCCCACACACTATTCTCATTTCAAATTCACCACTTCACTATTTTCAGTGGAAGATTCCACTTGTATCACAAAAGACAGTATCAAATGCTTGAAACGTCGGTGGCGTCAATACTGGTAGGGACAAATAAATTATCATGTTAGCTGACGATATTCTGACAGTGGGGGATGGAATATATCAAATTGGCCTTGGTGGTACATCTGCGACCTTAATTGAAACCAAAGAGGGACCGGTACTTATAGACGCCGGCTGGGTATGGAGTCGGGCCCGAATCCAAAAAAAACTTGGGGAACTTGGTTACCTGATTGAAGACGTCGCATTGCTGGCAATCACACATTTCCATCCCGACCACAGTGGAAGCGCAAAAGCCATAAAGTCAGAGAGTCGAGCTCCAGTGGCTATGCATGCAGAAGATGCTCTGGTCTTATCGAAAGAAATATCTATGCCGAGCGTAGTCAAGACTTGGTATGGGGAAATGTTTTTTAACCCGTTCTTGAATCTCCTCAGAGGTCCATCTGTCCACCCTGATTTAATACTTGAAAATGAGATGCCCCTGCCAGTTTCTACCAAGATCGAAGTGGTTCATACACCTGGACATACAGCTGGGAGCGTTTGTTTCCACATACCAGAAAAACGATTGTTAGTAGGAGGAGATGCCATGGAACACAAAGGGGGTCAATTGCACCCTCCCTCAAGATTTTTCAGCCAAGACCTCCATCAGGCAGCGCATTCGTTAAGAAAACTCAAAGATATAGATTGCGAGACTATCTGCCTCAGCCATTTTTCCCCCGTAATGGAAAACGGGAATATCCTTTTAGACGAACTTCTTGACAATATTTAATTCACGCCATCACTCTAATTACGTTTATATCGTCAGAATAGCCTGGAGGAAGTCTCCCTGATACTCATAATATTCGGTTTGACTCTGTTAGTGGTGCTTTTGATCATTGTTCTTGCAGTGGTCTACTACGCCTTAGAGGCGCGACGTCAAGGGTTCGAAATCGTCAGGGAAAAGGTCGAGTATTTTTCCACAGTGAATTGTGTGGACGACGAAAATGTAACACTGTCCCCACGTGGAGACGATATCAGAGTTATCACTCTTCCTATCGTAGGGCTGGTTTCCGAGGAAGGGAGTATTGTAGCGGGGGGCACCTCAATCCATCATCCAGACGCCATTACAAGGCAAGTGCTTTCGAGCAGTGGTTCAATAAGAAAAGGCAGTAATGTCCGCACTGACCTGTTTGTCTCTCAGTCGGATCCAAAAACATCCCTGGGAATAAGTTACGATGATGTTGAGTTTGAAAGTGAACTAGGTTTCTTCAAGGCTTGGGAGATAAGGCAAAACTCCAATAACTGGGTAATTTTTATCCACGGTCACAGGTCTAATCGACGAGAAAGCCTCCGATTCGCCAATCTCTTTAGGAAACTCTCGTTTAATCAGTTAATGATTACATATAGGAATGATCAGGAGGCTCTGTCAGATATCGGTGGGTATCATATGTTTGGACTCACTGAATGGAAGGATCTGGAAGGAGCCGTCAAATATGTGGTTCGGCAAGGGGGCACAAGCATCACTCTCTTCGGCCACAGCATGGGAGGATCAATAGTTCTAAAATTTCTTCTAGAATCAAGCATTTCTTGCACGGTTGAAAATATTATATTGGAGTCTCCTGCACTAGACCTCAATGCCATAGTCTTAGAGAAGGCAAAATCACTACCATTTCCCGCGTTGACACTATTATTGCCGGCGAAAAAGCTTGTCTCAAAGTTAGTTGGATTTGACTGGAAGGAACTAAATTATCTTTCCAGGTCACATGAGTTTAATACACCGATTCTCCTGATACACAGTGAAGACGACAGGACAGTTCCCGTAAAACTTAGCGATCTTCTTGCCGCTGAAAGACCGGATCTAGTGACGTATGTGCGTTTGCGACATGCACCACATGCAGCGGCCTGGAATGTTTGCAAGGAAAAAGTAGAGACCAGCATAACCTCTTTCCTCGAGGATAGTAGCAACTAGCATTCAACCGTAGAAAAAGGGATCCTTAGATACAAACCTATTGTGGTACATTCTGCTTCATTGCAACGAGGAGGATATTCTGATGACCAAAACCAGAGGCACAGGTATGCTAGCCGTATGGTGTGATATACCGAAGACTGTTGAAAACGAGTTCAACCGATGGTACAACGAAGAACACGTATATGAACGTTTATCAGTCCCTGGTGTCCTTAGCGCAGCGAGGTACGAGTCTGTAGTTAGCGGTCCCAAGCATCTAGCGGTTTACGAAATTGAATCTCCCGATGTACTCAGATCTGACGAGTACCTCAATTTGCGAAATAACCCGTCTGATTGGTCGAAAAGAATGTCTCCAGAAGTAATCGGCACCACATTCATCAGAAATATATACCAACAGATTTTCCCCGAACATCCCGATGACAAATCATTGACTAGCCCTTTAGCTGAGGCGTTGCAAATCGGGCGGATGAACATTCCAATGGAACTGGAGGATGAATGGAATCACTGGTATAACACTGTTTATGTACCAAATTATGAAACTGTTCCCGGGGTCATAAGAGGTCGGCGTTATAGGGCCACATCGGGTCAACCCGCCTACATGACCTTTTATGAGATGGAATCTCCAGAAACATCCAGGACCGACGAGTGGTTTAAACAGCAGACAGCCCATCCTTCAAACCCCCGCATGAGAAAGGCGATGCAACATGTTGCAGGTTCTCCAGGCATCTGGGTCAAAACATTCGATCCAAAATGATGAATCTTTCTTACTTCATAGACTGAGGGGTTCTGCATGGAATGGATGTTATTTGCCGTAGCCAGTTCCTTCACCTTTGCCCTTGTATCCGTTTTAGACAAACTGCTGATTTCCAACCATGTGGCAAATAGCAGGGTTTTCGTTGCAACAGTTGGAATAGCTCAGATTTTACTTGGACTCTTCGCTCTGCCCTTCGCATTGGAATCACCTTACCCAGTCACCGCTGTAATAATTGCTCTTCTTTCCGGGGTATTTTCAGGGGCTTACCTGGTGGCAATGTTCATAATAATGGAATCTCAGGATGTATCCAGGGTAGTTCCGGTAGTGTCTACATATCCAGTATTTGTAGCCTTACTGGCATATCTGTTTCTTGGAGAATCGGTCACTCCTATTGCCTGGATCTGTGTAGCAGTCACCGTAGCTGGAGCAGCCCTGGTTTCATTGGCTCCATCTAGTATTGGATCTCAGGGTAGCAGAGAAAGTATTGTTGCAATGGCCGTTCTTCTTATTGCGAGTATGTCTTTTGGACTAAGCCAGTTTCTCTCGAAAACAATTGCAGAGGATATGACTTTGTGGGGTCAGTTCATGCTGCGCGGGATGGGAGGCGGCATCGTTTGCGGATGCTTGATATTGTCACCATCAGTCCGAAATGGCCTTTTCGAGGTTCTCAGAAAACCTAAAACCCTCTCTCTGATAGTCTTGACTGAAGTCGTCCTTGTTTTCTTTGCGATACTATTCTTTTTTAGGGCCATTTATTCAGGGGAGGTTTATCTTACGGCCACAGTGATGGCTACTAGGCCTCTCTTCGTATTTGCTCTTACGCTTTTCCTTAGCATCCCATTCATTGGTCTATTTAAAGAATCAATGGAGGGCGCGGCTTTGACGACTAGGACTGCGGGAATAGTATTGACTGTTGGTGGAGTTATCGGCGTATCACTTTTGTAATCCTAATAGAAGAATTAAAAAATTAAAGAGATCGTAAGTATATGCAGTTTGGTAACTTTTTATTCCCTCATTCCAGTGGACCGGAAAATGATTTCGATGTCATTACGGAGGCCCTAGAAGAAGCCATTCTGAGCGAAAAACTGGGTTTTGATGCTGTGTGGCTAGGTGAACACCATCTCGACGGGGCATGTGCATATGTCGATCCCGTAACTTTTGCAGGGGCTGTTGTTGTCACCACCAAAGAAGTCACAATTGGATTCTCAGCCGTACAAATGGCCCTACACCATCCGACAAGACTGGCAGAGCAAATCTCTCTTTTGGACAACTTAAGCAGAGGACGTATCATACTAGGTCTCGGACGAGGTACAGCATATAACTTCTACGAATATAGAGCCTACGGTATACCTTTTGCGGAGGCACAAGACAGATTGATCGAATCTGAGAAAATTCTCGTCGCAGCATGGACTAATGAGTCACAGTTTGTTCATAAAGGAAAGTATTTCAACCTCGATATGTCTCCTTTGCGACCAAGCGTGTACAGAAAACCTCACCCGCCTCTAATTCGGGCCCTGGCCACTGAAAAGACAATGCTGGAAATGGCCAAGGAAGGCAAACCATTTATGTTGGTTGTTCAGTCTGACGACGAAACTGTTCGCCGATTCCATCTATACCAAGACGCTATGAAGGATCATGATTATTCACAGGATGAGGTTAAGACTAATCTTCGAAGTTGCTGGGTTTGGCGAAACATAATCGTTGCAGAGACTGATGAAAAGGCCAAATCACTCGCTCTGCCAGCATTCGAGGCGTCAAGTGAACTCGTGAGGCATGCCAGAGAATATCTAAACACAAGGGAAGAATTTGAGTCGGTCAGAGAAGGGCTGTCGAATCCTCGGTTTGGTATAGATCACAGCTTGATGTACGGATCACCTGCGACGATTAGGTCCCGAATTCAAAGGCTAGAAGATGCCTCCGTTGGAGGGCTTATTCTCCATTTCAGGGTAGGTACTTTATCCAAACAACAAAATGAAGAAAGCTTGGAACTATTCGCCAACGAGGTTATGCCGAGTTTTCGCCGTAATCTCTAAGCAAACCACAAGTTTTACATCAGAGCGTTTTCACCAGTTATGTCTCGTCCTATAATCAACGTGTGTATGTCACGAGTGCCTTCATAAGTATCGACTGTTTCCAGATTTAACATATGCCGAATTATTGAATAGTCGAGGGTTATTCCACTGCCTCCGAGGATCTCCCTTGCAGTTCGAGCCGCCTTCAATGCAGCTCTTACATTCTCCCTTTTTGCGACTGAAACGTGATTGTACCCCATAGTACCTTTGTCCTTCATCTTGCCCAGTCTCCAGGCCAACAGTAGCCCTTTTGTATGGTCTGTGACCATATCAACCAGCTTATCTTGTACAAGCTGCCTGCTGGCTATTGGTTTCCCAAAGGTACTACGTGATTGAGAAAAGCGAAGGGCATCTTCATACACCCCCTCAAGAGCACCTAGAGAACCCCACGCTATACCGTATCTTGCCTGAGTTAGGCAGGAAAGGGGGGCCGAAAGGCCTTTACAGTTGGGCAACATTGCAGTTGCCGGTACTTCAACATCGTTTAAAACCAATTCGCTTGTAACAGAAGCTCGCATACTCATCTTCCGCTCGATCTTGTTTGCCCGGAAGCCTGTTGACTCCGTCGGCACAAGAAATCCCCTTACTGCATCATCATCATCCTTGGCCCAGATTAGAGCAACATCCGCCATGTTGCCGTTTGTTATCCACATCTTAGTTCCATTCAGTACGTACGTTTCACCACTTTTGCGCGCTCTGGTTTTCATAGCCCCCGGGTCTGAACCACCGTCGTGTTCTGTGAGTCCAAAACAGCCTACGGTCTGGCCTGCCGCCATTGCAGGTAGAAATGTACGCTTTTGCTCTTCTGAGCCGTACCTACTAATTGGATACATGACAAGTGCGCCCTGCACACTGGCAAAGCTACGAAATCCCGAATCGATTCTCTCAAGCTCATACATGATCAATCCATACGGAACGTTGCCCACACCTGCACATCCGTAGTCTCTAGATAAGTTAGCCCCAAGAAATCCCATTTCCCCAAACGTGGGGACAAGTTCCCTGGGAAATTCACCTTCCTCCCACCATACCGACGCGCTAGGTTTAACCTCGGATTCCAGATATTCTCTTGCAGAGGACTGAATCTGTCTGTCTTCTGTCTCGAAGAGTTCACTCACCGCGTAATAGTCAAGCATCTAATTCTCCATTCTCATCTATACGTATACTGCAAGTCCTAGAGATCGAACGTTCGAGGTAATAGTATGTGCTCTATTAGCCTTGTCTACCAGTCGGCTCGCGGGACGAATGAGATAAATGAACTCAACAAAATTACGCGATTTACCTAAAAGGAAACGAAAGATAATCCGAGCCTGGTGTATGTATGACTGGGCTAATTCCGCTTTTGCTACCAGCGGTACAGCCGCGATTGTCCCTTTATATTTCGTCATTTTATTCAAGGAGGCTTTAGGAAACGAAGCCGTGTTTTTCGGTTTCACCTTCACAGGAAGCTCAATGTGGAGCCTGGGAATCGCGATTTCGACTTCAATTGTTGCCCTGACTAGTCCTGTATTGGGGGTAATCGCTGATCGGGCAGCTATCAAAAAAACCCTTCTTGGGGTCTACACAATCGCCGGCTCTCTATTCACCTTCCTAGCATTTTTTTCTGCATACACTTCAGCTCCATGGGCATGGCTTTTTGGAACATTTCTCCTAGGCAATATCGGTTTCGCAGGAAGCCTTGTTTTCTACAATTCATTCCTTCCACATATCGCTCCTAGGCATCTGCTAGACGACGTGAGTTCGAGAGGATTCGCCTATGGTTATGTCGGAGGTGGGTTACTCTTGGGTATCCACCTTGTCATCTATTGGCTCACTTCAGAAACCGAAATCAGTGACCTTGTAACAAGGCTCTCCATAGCGTCTATAGGTCTCTGGTGGTTTTTTTGGTCTCTGTACACATTAAAGGTAGTACCTGAGCCAGAAGTAGCAACCCCCATTAAAGATTTAACAATCTTTTCGGCCATTAAACTTGGTTTCAGCGAAATTGGAAATACCTTTCGTGAACTAAGTCGATTCAAGGTAATCCTTCTTTACCTGTGTGCTTATCTACTGTTCAACGACGGCATTCAGACTGTATTGGGAATCGCTGGAGCTTTTGCTGCTGACACATTGGGCATTCTGATGGAATTCAATATGGCAACAATTCTCATTATCCAACTTGTAGCAGCTGTTGGCGCCATGACATTTAATCGCCTGTCAAATGCTTTAACGACCAAGAAAGCACTAACTGTATCCCTGATAGGATGGGCGTTTATAGTGCTATTCGGAGTTGCGATAGTCCCCCTTACCCCGTCGAATCATCAGGATTATGACTATCAATTAAGGTATGACCAGAACAAAGGCTCCTATACCGTAACTGCGGCTCCTGAGCTAAGTGATTCCCTAATAGATGGACTATGGAAGGAAGAAGTAGGACATATCACATCGGATGACATTTTATCTATCGATAAGGGAAGGGACTTAATCAGCCGGATCACTGAATTCGAAAACTCTTCGTACAGCGTCTCTGTCTTCGAAGGTCCCCTCGACAATGAACGAAGGATAGGAAATTATCATCCTTCTGTGCTCGGCGCGGGAAAATTGGATTGGTGGCCCTCTCTGGTACGTAAAACATTATGGGCACCCCTCGGATTAAATGTAGGCTATCAGTGGCTGTTGCTTGGGATAGCAGTCGGGATGGTAATGGGGGGAAGTCAGGCACTCTCCCGAAGCATTTTTGCCCAGATTTCTCCAGAAACTCGGAGTGGGGAGTTTTTTTCATTTTTCGGATTCATGGGCCGCGCGTCTTCCGTGTTTGGTCCCATGCTCTACGTTCTAGTTACCGGCTTATTGGACACAAGATCTGCTGTATTCTCAATCTTGCTGATCATAGTAGCTGGGACAATAGTCCTTAAATGGGTGGATGTTGACGCCGGGTCACGCATAGCAAGAGAAGAAGACCAACGCGTTAGGGAATCCTCTTTAGGATAGGTATCTATTTAAACAGAATTTTCCAAGAAATCCTGCGCCTGTTTAGGCCAATCTACAGTTACACCATCTATGCCTAACTCTCTTGCAATTTCTACTTGACTTGGCGACGACATTCCCCATGCCCCCACATAAAGTCCAGATTTATGGGCTTTTCGAACGATGTCTTTGCTTAGGGCTTCTATAAAGGGAAAGAATCCTTCGATTCCATTTTGAACACAAAACTTGATCATACCGAGACTTGGCTCCATTAATAGAAGGCCATGTCCCAATTCAGGTAGTATTTTCTTTGAAAGTAATACCTGTTCAGGAGCAAAAGAAATGACAGATATACCTGGTACCTGGAGATCACCTTTATCCGATGTCGACAGGGGCACCGGCATCCAACCGAGATTTGTAACCAGTTCTCTTAACGAGTTGATCAGGATTTCTTCCAACGACTTAAGCTCAACAAATATGTGTGCTTTTCCAGAATAGCGAACAAGGACTTCTTCAAGCGTCGGAACGGTCTCTCCAATAAACTTCGGGCCGAACCATGAACCAGCATCCAACTCCTTTATCTGGGCTAATGTAAACTCCTTAATCGCGCCGGAGCCGTCTGTTGTACGGTCCACATGCTCATCATGCATGACAATCGGGATCTGGTCCGCAGTCAAATGAATATCCAACTCAATATATGGAAATCCAGATTCAATAGACCAGTCAAAACTAGAAATGGTGTTCTCTGGCCGTTCGGAGGAATATCCTCGATGTGCAATTACTTTAATGGAACTAAATCGTTTCGCCATCTTTGCACGGTTGCCTCATAAGTCCGTTGGCTGATATGAAAGGATTTTAAGCTGAAATACCTGTCTATTAATATTAGCAACTAAACGAAGTAAGGGTAAAGTAACCGGCTTTGCTGTGCTAGTATTTTGACTCGCCATCTCATATTGGCCAACGTAGCTCAGTGGAAGAGCAGCTGTTTCGTAAACAGCAGGTCGGCGGTTCAAATCCGCCCGTTGGCTCCACCTTTGGAAGGAACACTATGCCGGGATTAAGTAACCATCAAATTGAATTACTGAAAGAACCTCATATCGCTCAATTCGTAACGTTGATGGACGACGGGTCACCTCAGATTTCACCTGTCTGGATTGACACTGATGGTATTAATGTCTTAGTTAACTCAGCCCTTGGACGATTAAAAACAAACAATATTGAGACAGATAGTCGAGTAGCGGTCGGGGTCTACGATCCTGCAAATGCCTATTCACGAGTGGTTAATATCACTGGTACTGTGAGTAGAATCACACAAGATGGTGCTGACGAACACATCAACCTTCTAGCAAAAAAATATCTCAACACGGAAGAGTACGAGGGTCGTAATATTCAAGATACCAGAGTAATAATAGTGATAAAACCAGATAGGATTACTGGGATCTAGGTTAACTCTACTAGAACCCTTTGTAGAGTTTGCTCTGTCCAAGATCAATTACTTGGAATGGAATACCGCTTTTTTCAGCTTTCTTTTCTGCGGCGGACGTAACAAGAAGGGTTCCTCCTGTTCCCAAAATTTTTCCATTAGCCATGATGGCATTTCCCGCGACGAAGGACATTACCGGCTCCCCCGATACTGGGTCAATTACAGTGATATCCGCGTCCGCTCCTTCCGTAAAATGGCCTTTGTTTTTTAGCCCTAGCATCCTTGAAGGAGTCAGTGACAATTTCTTCGACATTTCTAGCGGTGATATAGCTCCAAACTTCACGAGAGACATCGTGCTTTGTATGGCTATATTTCTGGGATGTGATCCGCCATCAGTGCTTACAGCATCTACTATAAACTCCCCATCGGAATTTTTAGCCGTAGTCAGGGAAAAAGCAGAAGCCGGAAGGTTAACCGGGAAACTCATTCCGATTCTGGTCTTAGAAGACTCGTACAACTTGAGTGCCTCAGGCCCTTTTACATAAGAGATATCATCTCCCTTTTGTTGAATTACTGACGCGTACCCATCAAGTATCGCAGCCTTCATGCCATCAAATGTAGGCGAATAATTCTTAGCCTGAAGGCAATTCCGGGGAACGTTAGCAATCACATTGCCCTCCCTATCGCAGGATCCATTAGTTCCATTGGGTATTGCGTGATATACCTCGGTGTTTAATTGACCCCTCATGTCTTTCATAATACTGATAGCTTCGACACATTCTTCTTCAGGGCGTTCGATTACTCCTCTACAATAAGAATTCACGTGGCATACATGAAGCCGCCCATCTCCTACAATGTCGGGTATCTCTCTTAATCCACCAAGATGGCTTCCGGAATCTTTCGTTCCAATATGAAAAGCAACATACGCATTTTGCTGGTTGCATTCACTAACGATATCGGCAGTAGTTTCTGAAGAAAATGGATGATATCCTCCAAGTATCTTCACACCAATACAACCTTGTCTCAATGCACCCGATACTGTTGTTGCAATTTCTCCTTTTGACGGGGAGTCAGACGGTATGGTCAATCCAGGAACCAGCGCTAGAAGACCTGCTACGTTAAGCCCAGCCCCCTTTCGATTTAATCCATTGATGAGATTATCTCCTGTCCCTCCCATATCCAAAACTGTGGTCGTACCTGCTCGCGCAAGCATCCGATAGCCTATCGCGGGGTCGACGGTTCTAGACATACCTGCGACGTGGGCGTGAGTATCAATCTGCCCAGGTATAGCCCAGAGTCCTGAAAGATCGATCGATCGATCAGTCTCAGATTCAGGCATTCGCTCCGAGATAGCTTCAACTAATCCAGCCCGGATTCCTATGTCCGACACCGAGTCAAAAGAATTAGCTGGATCTAAAACCCGACTTCCTCTTAAGACCAGATCATATCTTTGCATTTCAAATTATCCTCTGAATGGCATAAACTGACTCCATTTGGAAGCGCCTATAGTACACTAATCAGACACGAATTCTGATTAAAATTACGGCAGTCGTTAGGTTTAAATGCATACAGGAGTGTTTAATGATAGAAATAGGTGCGATAGCCCCGGAATTTACTTTGCCGGCGCATTCAGGCAAACCAGTCAGCTTAGGAGACTACAAGGGTCATAAAAATGTAGTTTTATCATTCCATATTCACTCATTTACAGGTGGTTGAACTCATCAAGTCTCTTCATTCCGCCAATATAACAAAGCATTTGAAGAGATAGATACCCAAGTTCTGGGCATCAGCTGTAACGCTAAACCGGTTCAAACGGCTTTTACGGCCACGTTGGGCTCTATACCGTATCCCATCCTGTCGGATTTTTATCCCCATGGAAGAATGTCTACTGATTACGGAGTATTCAATAAAGATACCGGAGTACCCAAGAGAGCGATCGTGATTATCGACAAAGAAGGCATCGTACAATTCAGCGAGACTTACAAATCCGCAATGGATCTGAATCCAAACGATATTCTAGCCAAAGTCAAAAAATTATAGCGAATACGTTTTTGACCGATATTTCCCAATTAGAAGACCGAAGCGTCTTACAAATAGGAGACCCTGTGATCTTATCGGATCGCAGGGAAAGGCAATACATGTTCGTTCTCGAACCCGGTGGAAGGTTTGAATCTCACATCGGTAATATAGATCATGAGGAGCTTGTTGGCAAAACGGAAGGCTCTTGGGTATACACGAAGACTGGACACTGGCTAATAGCTTTTAAGCCGACACGGGCGGAATACACTGTCAATATGAAACGGATAGCGACTGTTATCTATCCGAAAGACATAGGAACAATAATCAATTATTCAAATCTATTCCCTGGTGCACGGGTAGTAGAAGCTGGTTCAGGTTCCGGAGCCCTCACCATAGCCCTATCGAATGCCGTAGGACCATCTGGACATATATACAGCTACGACCTCAGAAAAGATATGTCAGAACTGGCTAAGGAAAACTTGTCACGTATATCCGAAACCCCTGATAACGTCACTTTCAAAGTCGAGGACACAAGTGTGCAAATTGACGAATCTGACGTCGACAGCGTGATATTCGATATGCCAGAGCCCTGGCACTGCGTGTCAAATGCTCATCGATGCCTGAGGCTTGGAGGTATAGTTCTCTCCTTCCTACCCACGGTCATGCAGGTCAGCGATTTTGTAAATTCACTAAAAGACACCGGCAAATTCGCGCTGATCAACACGCGAGAACTTATAGAGCGGCCATGGGATGTTGGCGCTCGAAGCATTCGTCCATCCCATCGAATGGTGGCCCATACCGGGTTTATAACGACCGCAAGAAAGTGTGTCCCAAGAGACGAAGATACCTAAATGATCATTTGCGTGACAAACCCGCGGCCATGTGTTGGGCACTTATTGGCGGAATCCTGAAGTTATCCCTCGCAAATTTTACAGTCGGAATGAGATCTTCGTAACAAATACCACGTAACCCCTTTTGCAGAATTTCCACCCTAAATCCTCCCAATCCCTCTTGCTCAACCAATCTGTTTACCAGTGCTACCTCCCTTCTCGGCGTAAATTCACCATCTGTGTTGACATTCAATACTTCTTCGAAATGGAGATCATAGAGCCAATCCCGCTGATTCGTTGAATGGAGGCTCTTCAGGTTATTGAGCAGTGCGAGTTCTCTAAAATACGAAAAGTTTACATGCGCACTGATGTCCTGATCTCCAACATGTTGCAAATAGCTCAGATTATCTATGTGGCGATAATAGGTTTGAATCAACCGGTGGGATCGATCCATAGAATAATACTCCTCTCGTTCCATACCGTAATCAACTGTTACAACGAATCCCGTTTGCAAAGCAGAACTGACGGATCGACACCAATCGTCCAACCGGGTACTTAACGGCCCCCTATAACCCTCCAAGCTAGGCAAATTTGCAATAATGTTCAACGCTTCCAATTCCTCCATTGGCTTCTCACTCAATGCTTCAACCAGATTCCCGTCCGAATCTAGTGAAATCATTACTTCGTGTATTCTGCCCGATCGTATTTCTATTACTCGCGTAGGCATAGCATCCAATAATTCATTAGAGAAAACAACGCCCGTAGTTTGAAGATTGGAAAGATGTTCTGGCATCAGTGGGATCGTGCCTTCAACTCGAATTGTCGGATAAATCCTGTCAACAGTGAAATATTCTAAACAATCGATACACTTGGAATTAGAGGCTTTCAGAGATGTCACAACGTCTCTCGCCAATACACCGTTACCAGATCCAATCTCTAATACAGTGAAGGGATCAGGACGACCCAAACATTCCCACATCTGGCAAAGCTGCAAAGCGACCATAGCACCAAACATAGGGTGGGTTGTGGGACTTGTATAGTAGTCACCCTTCATCCCGAAAGGGGCCTCGTTCGTGTAATATCCCCTCTCTGAATAAAGGGCCATGTCCATGAATAAATCAAAATTGATTGGCCCTTTATTACGAATCCTGTCTGCAACAACTTCGTAGGCTTTACCTTGAGCGGGATTTTTCATGTACGGCTCTCTGTAAGGAATTAAACGATAAAAAAAAGGGTACCGGCTAACCGGTACCCTTTTTTATTCTATTATTTGCCCGTATCAGGGTTTCGCCTGTTTTGCTTTCCTAGCCTGGCCGCTGCGGTCCCAACCGGAACCGGGCATAGAATTACGAAACTCCTCTGTGATTCCGCAATGCTTGCATATTCCGCCACTTGTGGGGCCATTTGGCTGATCCAATATCCAGTGGTGCACACATTCTTCCTCGCAAATCTGTTTATTCACAGTTTCTCCTTTCCTTTCAGACAAAACTCTATGACAGGCTATACTCTGTCACCAATCGGGATAAATTCTCTGTCCAGTTCCCCAACATATTGAAGGCGGGGTCGAAGTAAAATATTGTTCTCGAATTGTTCTACGACTTGGGCGGTCCATCCCGGAATCCTTCCCATAGCAAAAATCGAAATGAACAGATCTTCCGGTATGTCCAAAAGGAAATACATAGCTCCGGAGAAAAAATCAACGTTTTGGCAGATCCCGCGTCGTGCATACGGCTGCATGACCTGAACAACCTGTTGAAGGATAGAGTACCATTGCGGTTCACCCTTCCTTTCGCCAAGCTCCTTAAGATCGTCTTGGAGATGCAACGACCGGGGGTCTACGGCTCTATATACTCTATGCCCAAACCCCATAATTCGACCACCACCAGCTAATGTATCTTTTACATATTTTTCGGCATTATCTTCAGTCCCAATTTCAAGTGACATAGACATTACTGACTCGGCCGCCCCTCCATGGGACGGTCCTTTTAGAACAGAAATCCCTGTAGTAATCGCGCAGTGTAAATCCGCCTGAGTAGACGCTGAAACCCGGGCTCCAAAAGACGAAGCATTCAAACCATGCTCTGCGTGTAGAACAAAATCTTTGTCAATAAGAGACACGTCCCTAGGGTCAGGTGTCTCTCCAAAAAGCATGTACAAAAAGTTGGCTGCGAGTCCGAGAGTTGGATCGGGGCTCACAGGATCCTTCCCATCCCTTATTCGTGCATGAGCAGTGACAATAGTAGGCGCCATGGCAGTAAGGCGTGTGCCTTTGCGTAAAGTGGCCTCAGCGGAATTATCATCTACTTCCGGGTCAAATGCCGCAAGAGCCGAAATGGCGGTCCGAAGAACGTCCATTGGATGAGCATCTTTCGTGGCTCGAATAATGTCCTGGATTGGGTCAGGCAGGACCATGTTAGATCTTATCTCCGACGTAAAATTCTTGAGTTGAGTCTCCGTGGGTAGTTCACCCAACATGACAAGATAGATTACTTCTTCGAATGAACAGTTCGTAGCAAGGTCATCAATATTGTAACCTCGGTAATAGAGTTTTCCGACCTTGCCATCTATAAAGCTCGAGGTAGTTCTATCTATGTAGACTTCCCTTAGACCTCTATGAAGCTCTACGTTCTCCTCGGTCATCGATTACCTCCAAGTGAGCCCAAATCTAGAGCAGTGCATCATGTGGTTAGTCACCTTATATATGTCGCTCACGACCACAGGTATTAGCCGAAAAAGCCCTGTAATTCTAGCAATACCTCAGAAAATCAGTCAAGGAATGTTTTGAAAATCGCCAATTCAGGCCAAGCCAGTTTTCCTAGATAAGGGGAAGTTTAATAATGCATTTCACAATTAGTGGGTGTTCGGTTATACTCGCGCCAGTAATTGGCTGCACTTTTTCTGTTAGTAGGTCGATTAACAAACATATAAACGATGCTACGAAACAGTCACACCAACCACACTGAAGTCCCAGAAGTTGTGGTTCTACGACTTCCCATTTATGTAAGAGTACTCAATCAATTGATTGATCAAGGCACGGACGTTATCAGCTCCCATCAATTAGGTGAGCTGCTTCAGATGACACCTGCTC